>Ga0180300_10000183_pt1 | contig 25757 bp, 27 predicted proteins | sample GuaBasSediGuay15_FD_121798 | JGI IMG/M metagenome (GOLD analysis project Ga0180300, IMG submission 121798) | Subseafloor sediment microbial communities from Guaymas Basin, Gulf of California, Mexico - Guay15, Core 4569-2, 21-24 cm | ecosystem: Environmental > Aquatic > Marine > Hydrothermal...
TCCATTTTCTCATTTCCAGTAGTTGTCTTACTTATAAGATGCCCATGCCAATACACACATTTATACTCCTTATAATGAAGATGAACCGGTATAGCCTCTATATAAACCCACTTAGCTTCTTCTGGCTCGGTGCAATTGTTTTGGTAAAAAGACCATTTTGAGTCTCCTATGCTTGTGCCTGTGCTGTAGACTTTTAGATCTATGGTGTCGTATTCTTGGTTTTTAGCTTTATCCTCAATTTTAAACCCATACGACAACGTAATTTTAAACCAAGTTTCATAAGTCGCCTCTATGATTATTGACCAAATAATAGATGCGCTGTAGGATGCGTCGTTTTTTACTATTAGTAGTGGTACTTGTATGTAGTTTGTTGGTTCCCATGAGAGGTCTGGGTCTTTTCCCCAAACATATATGACTGTGCCTCCCCAACCATTTTTAACACGACTGCTGATAGATTCATCTATTTTTTCCAGTGTTTTTGAGTCTATTGTTACCGTTTTCACTACTAGTCCTTTTAATGCTTCTATTGGCTTGTATTCGATCACTATGTCCGGTACCGGTCTATATACTCCTGTTTCATTGAAAATCCAAACAGAAACTATTAGAGAAGTTTTCAGATTCTCTTTAAGTTCCTCTAGTTCGTATAGGTTTACCCATGCTTCAAGAACCTTTTTGAACTTCGGGTTTTCAGCGTCTAAAAACAACTTTGAATCATTTAGAAAACCTAGGAATATTGTTTCCGTGTAGTTTGGCCCTGTAGGCAAAATTGCTTCAACCTGAACCTCAACCCTACCCAACGTTTTAGTGCCGCCTACTGCACCTGTAACCAGATTTTTGTTGTTCAAGTTTTTAAAAACTATTTTTATCCCTTTACTTCTCTCTTGAAACATTGTGTAAATTATGGATGTGGTACTTACTGCAATTATAGCTACGAGAAGTAGTGCAAGAGGTTTTCTATTAATGTTTCTTGGAGTAGGCATCTCCACACCCCCCTCAACAAGTTTAGAACCGACACTATACGTAGTTCTCTCTACTATTATATAAGCTTTTCGATTAAAAACATCATTACAAATAATTAAGTCTAAAAATATTTAGTGGGATTTAGAACGCTTATGTGTCATATTTTGAAGTGGCAGTTCTTGCATTAGGTTTATGGTGGTTATCAGATTTATATGCTTCAAAATGTTTTTAAATAAATGAGGGTTAACTAAGGCTATGAGTGAGGTTGAGAAGCGGTATGATGAGTATTTGAGGAGAATTTATAAGTGGAATGTTTTTGGGCTCATTTTGAGCTGGATTGTTTGGGGTCCTTTTCAATCAATGGCTGACCCCTATTTTCAACTATATGCATATGAACTTGGAGCAACTCCTGTAATTTTAGGTGTGATTTCCTTTGTTTCAACAATAACTTTAGGTTTTTCAAGAATTTTAGGGGGTTATGTGGCAGATAAATATGGTAGAAAGAAAATTGTCGTGTATATGACTGGATTATTTAGTTTTTCCTTTCTGATTTACGCATTTGCACCAAATTGGACGTGGCTTGTTATAGCTGCTTTTCTATCCAATGTTGCATTACTGTATCAGCCTGCTTTGTGGAGTATTGAAGCAGATTCTACACCAAAAGAATTACGCGGTAAATTATTCTCTCTATATCACTTCTTACCCGATATTATCTCCTCGTTCTCACCGCTTTTAGCCATCTACTTTATTTCCCAATACACGTTTATCCCTGCAATCCGACTCATATATTTTCTATGCTTTGTTTCCGGGGTAACAGCAGCTACAATAAGAGGAATTTTCTTGAAGGAAACATTACTAAGACATGAAGTTTTGGCTAGTAAAACTTTAAAATTTAGGGAAGCGTATCGAACTGCATTGAGCTTTGTGAAAGAAAAATTGTTATATGTCGTCTTAGTAGACGTTACAGCAAGCATAGCATTGTCTATGACTTTTTTAACATCTATTTACTCTGTAGTTTTTCTTGGGGTGAGTGAAATTGGTTGGGGTTATATTTCTAGCTTTAGCCGTTTTCTTGCTCTTCTTTTTCTCATGCCCTTCGGTCTTTTAATAGATAAAATTGGTCGTAAACCTATTTTAGTGGTCTCTACACTTTCTTCTTTGTCCGGTTGCTTTTTGCTGTTTGTTGCGCCCTATATGGCTTTTGAACCATTTATTTTAGTTTTAGTTGCTGTGAGTTTGATGTCGATCGGTAATTTTGTTTATTTTACTGCGATCACCACCATAATTACTGATCTGGTCCCACTAGAACTGAGGGGTCGAGTAAATTCCATAGAGGGTTTGATAATCAACTTGGTGTCTAGCATTGCCACGTTGGCTGCAGGCCTAATATATTCTCTTATCGGATCGAATATCCCGTATTTAATTGCCACAATAACAATGTTGCTTGCCATTTCAATAATTCTTTTAAAACTTCGAGAAACTAAATAAAAGGGTAAACCGTATTTCTTTATGATTTGCAGATAAGGGATTTAATGTAAAGGAAAATACATATTTAAGTTAAGTCACACTTTCAATAAACAATAGGTTTAAGAGATGAGGCTAAAATGGGTGAAGCTCGAACTCAGCGATCCTTTTTCGATCAGTATCTAGAAAAACTAAGACATGTAGCGGAGATTATAGATTTAGCTCCAGAAGCGGTTGAAATTCTCAGTAAGCCGAAAAGAACGATTATAGTTTCTCTTCCGTTAAAAATGGATAACGGTAAAACAAGGATGTTTACAGCTTATCGTGTGCAATTTAATGATGCTAGAGGTCCTATGAAAGGGGGGTTTCGCTATCATCCAGATGTGAATCTTGATGAAGTTAAAACTCTTGCAGCATTAATGACGTTGAAAACAGCCGTTGTAAACATTCCTTGTGGCGGTGCGAAAGGAGGAATTAAATGCAATCCCAAAGAGATGTCAAGAAGGGAACTTGAAGCTTTGACACGCGAGTATGCAAAGGCTCTTGCACCTTTTATTGGCCCAGATATAGATGTTCCTGCTCCCGATGTAAATACCGACGCCCAAGTTATGGCTTGGTTTTTAGACGAGTATAATAAAGTTGTAGGTAAAATTGTACCTAGTGCGGTTACTGGTAAACCGTTAAGTATTGGTGGTTCGAGAGGTAGAGAAAGAGCTACCGGTAGGGGTGTTTTCTTCATCGGCTTAGAAGCTGCGAGTAAGTTGAATATAAGTCTTAAGAATGCGAGAGTTTCCATTCAGGGTTTTGGTAATGTGGCGTTTAATGCTGCAAAGTTCTTTTACGAATATGGTAGTAAAATAGTTGCTGTTAGCGACTCTAGAGGTGGAATTTATAATCCTGATGGACTTAACATCTATAAAGTAATGGAAGTAAAAAGGAAAGAGGGAAGTGTTACAAAATATTCTGAGGCCGAAACAATATCGAGAGAAGACTCGCTAACTGTTGATTGTGATGTTTTGATTCCGGCTGCGCTTGAGAGGCAAATTACGGAGAAAAACGCTGATAATGTTAAGGCGAAAATGATAATAGAGGGGGGCAAATGGTCCGACAACTCCTGAAGCCGATAAAATACTTAGCGAAAAGGGCGTTTTTATTGTTCCAGATATTTTAGCTAATGCTGGTGGTGTAGTAGTTAGCTGTTTTGAATGGGTTCAAAATCGGATGGGCTATCACTGGTTTGAAAAAGAAGTTGAAGACAAATTAAAAACAATAATGGTGAATGCATTTAACGACGTTTATGAAGTTTCAAAGAAGTATAATGTTGATATGAGAACTGGAGCATATATTACTTCGATAAATCGAATAGTTGATGCTATGAAATCGCTTGGCTGGATTTAACAATTAAAATTAATCTAAATCAAAATTTAGTGGAAACATCTTGTGTTTACAGAGGTTAACGGTTAGCAGTTTGACTTTAAATAGCATGCCATTAAAATGGGGCCGTGATAGCTTGTCATTTGCGATTATTCCTGTGAAAAACTTGAGAAGGGCGAAACACAGGCTTTCACCATTACTAGAAGAACAAGAAAGATATTTACTATGTTTAACCATGTTTGAAGATGTTGTGAACGCTTTAATTCATTCAAAGAACTTAGATCACATAATTGTAATCACTAGCGATAACGAAGTTCTTACAAAGGCCGAAGACCTCGGAATAAAGACATTACACGATAGTGGCAAAGAACTAAATGAATCATTAACGATAGCAACGAATTACTGCATGAAAATGGGTGCAAAAAATGTTACAATAGTCCCCATCGACATCCCATTAATTAAACCTGAAGACATAGACGAAGCAATCTCCATGGACGAAAATTCAGAAGAGATGGTAGTAATTTCACCTTCAAAAGACGGCTTTGGCACCAACCTCTTATTTAGACGGCCTCCAAACATAATTCCAACCAAGTACGGAGTTAGAAGTTTCGAGAAACATCGAAAAGCAGCGCTGGCAAATAACATAAACTTTAGAGTTTACAAGAACCCAAGAATAGCTCTCGACATAGACAAACCTGAAGACCTAATAGAATTCATTAAGATCGGGAAACACACAAAAACATTTAATATGCTACAGAAACTGCACCTAGTGGAAAAAATAAAACAAAAATTCTTACTATTTGATAAGTCTAAGTGATAGCCAGTTTATAAGTTTAAAATTGAAACGAGGAAGCTTAGTTTGTAGATTAAGGTTAGAACGTTATATACTTAAATGTACGTTACGGCTTATTTTATTTGAAGTCGTTAAGTTTGGATGTGTTGTGAAATCAATTTATTGCGAAGAAGTTCGTTAACGTATTTATCATCTAGTCTTAAAGGGTGTTAAAGATGGATACTAGTGACATAAAGTTGAGGGAAGTTTACATTTTGAGAGATTTAAGTGAATATTTTAGGCTAAGGGAAATGCTTAATGAAATTTTGTCAAGCTACAATGTTAAATCATCATTAGAGATCCTAAAAAATTGAAAGAGGAGAATTGCCTGAGCATCCAACCTATGAAGACTACCTTGAAGCTAAAAGCTTAGAAGAAGACTTGAAATTGCTTAGAGAATCGTTAAAAAAACAGTTTGAGGAATTGATTTGAGCATTAAATCCTCAAAGAAATTAAAGAACTTATAAAGAATGAGTTCGGTCATGTCATTATTAGTGATCCAGTCATAATAAGGAGGAAATTGCGCATTCTACTAGATGATGGTAGTTTTATTGAAATAAGGTACCCAACAGTAAGAGAATATTCTTTGCATTGGCAGAAAGGTAGTAGAATAATAAGAATAGACACAGCGCCGCATCATCGAAACCTAAAATCATTTCCAAGACATATTCATTTTAAATTCGAGGATCATGTTATAGAAGATAATATAACGGATTTAAAATCTTCTCCTATAGAAAACGCTAAGAGGTTTCTGAATTTTATCCTAGAAATGCGAGAAAAAATATGAAATGATGCATAAATTTATTAGTCAACTAATATGTGAATCCAGTCCTAAAAACTGCAAATTCTTTGTTTTTGTTTATTTCTGAACGTGTTTTGAGGCCAGAAGCAACTTCGAGAATTGTTTCAAAAATTCTTTTCCCAGCTTCTTCCACGGTTTCTTTCTTCTCTATGATTCCTACATATATATCGATAACATCTGGCATTTTCTTAAAGGTGTCAGGGTTACCCGTGACTTTAATTACTGGCACAATAGGATTTCCGGTCGGTGTACCTCGACCAGTAGTAAAAACAACAAGCTGGGCTCCACCAGCAACCATACCACAAATAGACTCCACATCATGTCCAGGAGTATCCATAAAATAGCAACCCTTCTCTTTAGGAATCTCTTCACCATATTCTAAGATGTCGATAATTGGTTTTGATCCAGATTTAAGAATAGCACCAAGAGACTTTTCTTCAATAGTAGAAAGACCGCCCTTGATGTTCCCCGGGGAAGGATTAGTACCAATTAAATCAATACCCTCTCGTTTAGCTCTTTCGATGACTCTGGAAACAGCCTTAAATAATTTCTCTTTAACCTTATCGTCGACACATCGTTTAGCTAAAATATGTTCTCCACCAATAATTTCCGTTGTTTCAGAAAAAACAACACGACCACCATTATCAATTATGAGGTCTGCTGCGTAGCCAACAGCTGGGTTTGAAGCTATACCAGAAGTCCAATCGGAACCACCGCATTCAACAGCAACAACCAAGCCACTTAAGTCAACTTTCTTTCTTCTAAGGTGAGAAGCTTCTTCAACAAATTTTCTAACAATATTTACTCCCTTCTCTACGGTTTCTTTGAGCTCGTTTTCTTCTTGAATAGTTAGGGTTTCAACAGGCTTACCTGACTTAGAAATCTCATCGGCAAGCTTTTCACATGAAATAGCTTCGCAACCTAAAGCAACGATGAGAACACTTGCAACATTAGGGTTTTTACCGAAACCGGAAAGAATTCTAAAAGTTTGCTCAAGATCCGCTCCAGCCTGAGCACAACCATGTTGATGAAGAATATAGGTAGACCCGTTTACAGCATTAGAAATTTCCTTGGCAGCATAAGAACTGCAGACAACAGTAGGAATAACAAGAACATGATTTCTAACACCAACATTTCCATCAGGTCTAACATAACCCTCAAAACCAATATTTCTGGACAACACGATCACCCATATACATTTTCTCCATCTTATTCATAGCACATCATTAACAACGTTGGTACACATGACATAGGCTCCTAGCCTACATCTAAAACCCAACTTTTCTAGCACTTCTATGATCGGATCATTTCCATAAGTTAACACATATATTTGAGTGTCACCATGCAAATGTCTTAAGTATTCTAATAGCCTGCAGAAATCCCTCTTGTCAAGTTTTTCATAAAAGGGGTTTATCTCGATAACATTTTCCATTATAGTAAGAGGAACTCTATCTCTAATCTCCTTTAGTATATAATCGTTGAAAGTAAACTCATATTCTCCAATCTTGACCATTTTAGAAAGTTCGTAGATTATAGTGATAGATTTGTAGCTTAAAATCTTATTTTGATCTTCTAAGGTCTTCAATACTTCTTCGGTTATTTTAATAGGATAATATCCCAAGTGTACGGCACCTTGCCTTTTATTAAAGCCTATAGTTTTGCTAAGTTCACTTAAATCGACGCCGACCCTAACACCCTCATGAACCTTACTTGATTCATATGTTCCTTGACGTATAGCTCTTCTATAGAGAATTTTGAATCCACATTTCTTAAACAGTTTCTGTGCGGCGATATTTTCAGGTTCTACAAAAAGAAAGGTGTGAGGTGTTTTTAACCATTCTAAAGCATGTTTAAGGAGTTGTATTCCAACTCCTTTTCTTCTATGTCTTCTATGTACGAGAACTCCACCTACGTAACCTGAATTAAAAAGGTATTTGGCAGCATATAAGCTTCCAACGATGTTGTTCCCAATTTTAATTATGAGAGGAGAGGAAAATCTGGCGTGATAAAATATATCATATAGGTAAATGTTTTGGAGATAGACAAACTTTTCATTCTTATGCTCGATAAACATTCTCTTAACACGATTTATATCTTCAATGGAGACTTTAGAAACCACCGACAAGCAATTGTTCGATTTAAAACTATTATTCGTGAACATTGCATTTCCCTTTTATAGCAGCTCATGTTACACTTGAAATTGTTCTGTGAAATTGTGCTTACTTAAAGATACATAGTTTTTTTAGGGTTCCGTGAAGAATAATTATTAAATTGCTGAGAATTTCTCTTCCTATCAACATTTCTTGGCAATCTTCGAATGTTTCGATTTGAGTTCTGATTTTAAGATTTAAACTGGGTATTTCAAGGAAACCGTAGGCTGCCTTGGCTCTTATGTATTCATGACTTACTGTTTCTATTATTGGTTGTTTTTCTTCAGGTAGTTCAAACTTAAAAAGTTTTAACTTATGATATAAATGCTCAGAAATAAGTACATGCCCGTCATATCCCGTATCTATCTCAACTATGAGGGGTTCATCTACAGGTTGTTTTTCTCCTAAAGGATTTATTAAAAAGCATTCAATAATGGGTGCTTTGTTGAAATATTCAAAACATTTCAATGTTTTTCTCTGTAGATCTTCAAAGATCTTCCTCTCCACCTTACTATCCTCCTTTCCTCAGGCGTAACTTGATCCACTAAGACATGATCGTACTTTTCGAAAATTTCCTTGTTTTCCTTGCAAAGTTGTTCTAAGCTGTCTGCTACTGCCATTAGTCGTCCATCTGCAATAGCTATCCATTTTCCAAGATGATCTCTTAGTAGTTTTCCTTTAATCATCCTATATGTAGCATTGTTGATCTTTCGAGCTATATCTATGCTATCTTCCTCTTTTCTATGCTTATTAAGCCATATTTTTAATGCTTCAGTTACTGCCTCCCCTATTTTCAATCCTCGTCTAACGGATTCTGCTTTAAATTCTCTATATACTTTTTCGTCAACGCCGCGAATGTACACACCCATTTTTGATCACCGCTAACAAATCAACAAAGATATCAAGTATATAAAGATATCATTGTTGTAAAGAAATAGTAGCAGCATATCAACATAAGTTTAATTTTGAATCTTAACTGTGTCTAATAACTATCGGTTTTTGTTTTTGGTTGTTTTCGTGTTCAAAATTTAATGCAAGTTTTGTAGCAGTTTATAAAATGCATGAAACATGAATAAATTCCTATTTCAGAAAGTTTTATTTTTCTATCCTGTAGAAACTTTATAATAGCTTATGACGTTATGAACATGTACATGTTCCCCCTCTAAAATGTCTTTTGAAGCAATACCAATAATTTCCCTGTGTTTTAATATCTTTTCGCCTTTTTTGATGTTTTTAATCGCGAATTTATGTCCTTTCGGAATCTTATCTCTAATTTTAACAACCTTAATCACATCTCTCAAGAACACGTTAACAACATCTCCTGGCTTTAAATCTCTTAAAGCAACAGCAACATTATCAGAGTCATCTAATACCAAGGCCATAAAACTCACCAGATGAATGATATAAAATGACGCCATTTTAAGTATTTAGTTTAAAAATCATGAATTCATTTATCTTACCCAAGAACCCTTGATAATAGAGTTAGACAATATTTGATAAATTTACATTTAGCTTAAATAGTATGGCGAATATTTATTACTTAGGTTTTTAATGGAAAATGATTATGGTGGTAATTCTTGAGTAGTATGGACGAGGTTGAACTTCTAGTTCAAAGGGCAAAAAATTTTTTAGATGCTGCTAAAGATCGACTTCTAAAAGGGGATTACGATCTAGCATGTTTTTTGGCCGAACAAGCAGTTCAACTTTACCTTAAGGCGGCTTTACTGCATCACACGGGAGAGATACCTCGATCACATTCAATAAGAACCTTGATATCGGTATTATTTGATTCCACCAAAGACAAAGAGTTACTAGAATTCTCTAAGAAAAACAGATTGACGTTAAGATTATTGGAACATGCATATATTGCTTCCAGATACTTGTTTGACCGGTTTGACAAGGACGATGCCGAGGAAGCTATAAAGGTTGCAGAGAAGGTGTTTAACGTTGTCCAAAAACTATTTGAAAATATTAATGAAACGGGCTGATATTGTTCGAAACTGGAAAAACGCGGTAAAAAAAGTTGCAAAAGCAATTAGCGACGTATTGCCGGATGCTGAAATATATGTGTTTGGAAGCGCAGTAAAGAGAAGGATAACGGCCTCTAGTGACATAGATCTTTTAATTTTCTCCGAAAAAATACCCGAGAAAAATATTGCTAAGATGAAAATAATTTTAGAAATAGAAAACAAGGCAAAATTACCCGAGTATCATCCATTTGAATTCCACTTAGTTAATAAAAGAAAGAAAAACCAATACCTAACTAAGTATAAGGAGATTATTCCAATAAACGTTCTGTTAAAGGAAAGCACAGAAAAATAAGAAGGTTATAGTTACTTTTAGTCTTTTTTATTGAAATCTTAGCAGTCGTAGTATAAAATTTTGTTATTCTTTGGATTTTAAGTAGTTGTAGACTGATATGGCTGCTATAGCTCCTTGCGCAGCAGCTAAGACAACTTGCCTGAACTTTGACCCTTTATCCGTTACGTCCCCTGCTGCAAATATTCCTTCAACATTTGTTCTCATGAAATCGTCCACAATAATATAACCTCTTTCGTCAACTGCAACGCCAGATTTTTTAGCTAATTCGGAGTTTGGAACTAAACCTATATCCACGAAGATACCGTCAACTTCTATCTCTTTCAGTTCTCCGGTAGGAATAACTTCTCCACCCACCTCTTTTGTTTTTTCTAAAAGTAGCTTCTCGACTTTCATGTCTCCTTTAATTTCTCTAACTATGTACGGTGTTAAGATTTCTATTTTGCTGTTTTCCTTCACTCTTTTAACTTCTATTGGGTCTGCCCTAAACCAGTTTCTTCTATGAATTAAAATAACCTTTTTTGCATGTTTAGCCAAAAGTTGAGCGTCTGAAAAAGCTACATTACCTCCGCCAACAACAGCAACCACACGGTCTTTGAACAAGGGTGCATCGCACAGACCACAGTAGCTAACTCCTCTTCCCAAAAATTCCTCTTCACCTGGAACATTTAGCTTTCTATGTTTTTCACCAGTAGCTAATATGATTGCTCTAGCTTCGACTGTTTTTCCATCCATAGTTCTAACAAGAAACCCTGACTCTTTCTTTTCTATGCTTTCAACTTCTTCCATAATAATATTTGTCATATATTTTTTAGCGTGTTCTAAAAACTTGTTTCCTAATTCACTTCCAGGTATTTCTGGTAAGCCTGGATAATTGTCTACAATTTCAGCGTCAACAATAAGTCCCCCCAGCTCCTTTGCGACGATTAAGGTTTCCAATTGGAATCTTCTAGCATAAATGGCTGCAGAACATCCTGCGGGGCCAGCACCGACTATAACTAAGTCATACTTCTCCTTTATTTCCTCTTCTTCAACTGGGGCTTGAAATGTTAATAAACTCACTTAAAATCACTCTCCAACATCATTCATTCTCTTTTACAATAGTTTTACAAAGTAGCTAAGCCATGAATTTAATAGCTTTTACATACAAATTGTTTTCACATATTATTTAACATGTTTGTTTTCAATTTGATTAAGTTATTAATAAAATGCAACTGTGAGTTTGTAAACTCTTAACATGTAAATTTTACCTAGCAAGTTTCATTTAAAGTGTTAGTCGATGAATTCTTAAGCTGCTATCGATAGGTTTAAATCTTAATGGTTTGTTGCTTGTGTTGCGGGGGATTAAGAACAATGAACGCTGAGGACAGTAAAGGCAGCGATGTTCCACCGATAATATATGCTACGGCAGGTTTGATAGCCTTTAGTGGAGGCTTATATCAGCCTTACCTTAACATATATGCGGTTGAAATAGGAGCTACTTACAGTGAAATGGGTGTAATAACTTCTGTTAATAACGCTGCGCCAACGATATTACAGCCAATATGGGGAGCACTTTCAGACAAAAAAGATAAACGAAAGCCTTTCATTTTTTTGGGATGTTTTGCAGGAAATGCTTTAATATTTTTGTTTCTTTTAGCAAAAGATCCTATGTTGTTTGCACTATTTCTTGCTGCTCATTTTATTGTACTTTCTGCTTCAACACCTACGTGGAATGCTCTACTAGGTAAAATAATACCTGAAAAGGTTAGAGGAAAAGTTCTAGGCAAAGTAAATGCGATAGCTTTTGCTGGAAGGGTTTTTGCAACAGCTATAGCTGGAATAATCATGACATGGATTCTGGGACAAACTTTGGAATCCCAGTATACATTTGTTTTTACGGCAGCTGCTGTTTTCGGCATATTGGGATCACTGCTCATTTTAAAGTTTAAGGAACCCGTTGAGAATGGAGGTACACCGGTTTATCGGGGACTAAAAGTAGCCTTAAAGGAAACTCTTAGAAATAAGTATTTTCGGAGACTTTGCTCCTTAGAGGCCCTTTTTGGAATGGCTATGAGTATGTCATGGCCTTATTTCTCAGTTGTTATGGTGAGAAAACTGGAAGCCACGAAATTTGAAATAGCTGTAGCCTCAATAATTTTTGGAGCTACAGCTTCCTTAAGCCAATTTTACCTTGGAAAACTTGTAGATAAATTTGGAAGAAAACCAATAATAGTAGTGTCGCGAATAGTGCTTCCACTGTATCCCTTTCTATTCATTTTGTCTCAAAATATGTATTACGTTTATCTAGCAAATCTCATAGGCGGTATATCCAATGGATTGTCTATAGTTGCTATTTCAGCCTACATATTGGATATTTCACAAGATCATGAACGTGGAACCTATTTTGCAACCTATAATACGCTTTTTGGTTTAGCTACCTTTGCAGGCTCGATATTTAGTGGATATCTTGGCATGTTTTTCCAAACATTTCAAAGCGAAATACAAGCTTTAAACACAGTGCTATCAATAAGCGTAATTTTAAGAATGATAACTGCGATGCTGTTTCTAACGTTAAAGGAAACTAAGAAAATAGCACCTGCAAAGATGCCCTTAATGCCGCCGATACCCAAAACAGAAAAATAATATTACGAAATAGTTGAGTCAGAACCTTCTCCTTTAACAATTTTGTCTATGAAAATATCTCTAACTCTTTTGTATGCTTCGTAAAATTTCCGTTGACTTAACAGTACACTTTTAGGGTATTTTTTCAAGTATTCTATCGCCTTTTTCCAAGCTAAGTCGTAGGGCACCACGGAGTCTATTTTTCTAGCTATTTCCTTATCGTAGTCGCTGGGCAGCTGTTCTTTGTCTCCAATTATAAACCATCCACGCTCAGATATAAAAGACCCTTCATCACCAACATAAGTAAGTTTCCTACCTTTTTCAACAACATGTTCAACCGGTTTCTCTACACCTGTTATTTTTCTTCTAAATATTCTATCTCTACCGTGATATTTAGCCCAAGCATAAAATATAGCTCTATTAAGACCAAAAGACTTTGCTTTTTCAAGATCTCCTGTCAGAAGATAGTATCTCGCTGCTTGAAGAAGAGCCATAACTTGAAATCTACCTACTTTCATAACAGGCTTTCTACCAGCCTTCCTAGTAATTGTAGGTTTAACAGTTTGCACAACGGTTCTAACCTCACCAACCCTTTTGAAGTAGCCGCCGACCTCCTTTACAGCTTTTAAAGCAAGTTGATCTGCTTCTCCTTCACTATAATTTCTCCAATCGGTATTATGTTTCAATACGTTTGGTTTAGCCCATTCAGGGCTGAAATCATCTATCTCATTAGGTTTAAAGCACACAACGGCGTAGTCCAAGGATTTATGAAGTGAAAGTGGAACTGTAAAAACTCTTTTGAGATCCATTTCATTTTCAACTTTCAGCGGTCTCTCTCCGCCTGTAACGTTCTTTATGATATCAATAATTTTGTCTGTGCATTTTTTGAGAATATAGTCGACAATCGAGTAGGCTATGTCGAGAGGATGGTATTTCGATAAAACATCGCTTGAGAACGCTTTCTCATGTAAATGAACATGTATTCCTCTTCCAGACCATTTAAGATAAATCGATTTTGTTACCCCTTCTTTTTCAAGTTCCTCAACTATGACTCTCGCTACGTCAACAACTTTACTCCAATATTCTAGTGAACCGTCAATATCCCACACAGGAGTAGTGTATAAAATGTTTTCAGGGTTTTCTACGTCTTCCCTTCCTAAAACCCTAGAATAAACGTTTATAGACGCGTAGAAGGTTCTGGGTCTTAAACCTCGAAATCTTCGCATCAACTCTTCTAAGTCCTCTTCCTTAGAAATGTGTAGTGGTGGCCCAGTTTTGCTCCAATATCGAACAAATAACCCGGTTAACCCTCCCCTTAACGTATGTATAGCAATCCATCTACCTCTTGAGTACTCAACCATTTCTTTCCGAACAAGGGGCTTAGAATAATATTCCATTACCTCATGGAACTCCAAACGTATCCCTCAACATAATAACTTAACTTCAAATATTAATATCCTCTGCATACATATATGAAAGTATCAACAAATTTTCTGCAACCCAACACTAGGTATCCCTTAATTGCTCTTTAGAAAACAAAAATAATTTTAATTTTTGATGCATAAATTTAGAAACCCACCTACCTAATAAACACCTTTCAGGTTAGCTTAAGAAAAACGGGGAATCAGGTAGTTTCAGAAATGTATGGAACGTGATTTTGCATTTCTGTGATCTTTTAAACTTTAATCCATATCTTCAGTGGATTTTCTATTTTTATTCCCAGCTTTTGGAAGGTTTCATGTAAGAAATGTTTATCAACGGTGTATATCACGTCTATGTATTCCTTTATTGGTATTATGCAGAGAAAATCCCACACATGTATCCCGCTTTCTTTACTAAGCTTTAAAGCTTCTTTAACATGGCTAACTGTGACCGGTATTTTTACAACGCGTTCAGAAAGCAGTAAGTCATTTACGTATCCCACAACAAAATCTATGGGTAGTTTATAGCCCCTAAAACCTAAGACATGAAAAATTTCCGCTACCTGGTGAAGTGACATGTAAATTATCTCCTCAACTAAAATTCTTTTTAAAAACTTTTTTGCTTTGACGTGTGCCTTTGAGAACTTCTTATATTCTAATTCGTCTTCAAACTTTTCTCTTACAGGTGTCTTCTGAGCAAAACTCCATATCTCCGTGTCAACAAAAACGTTCACATCAATCACCAGTGTCTTCATATTCATATTCCTTAAAGTCCTCTGGCCCAGCGCCTGGAAACGACTTTTCAATACGTGACAACAATCTTTGAGTAGCTTCATCGATTCCTTGATCTCTTATCTGTTCTTCGCTTTCAAATCTACTGATTAAATATTGTAACACATCATCATAAGTCATTCTTCTTCCGGTCTTCTCAGTTAAATAGCCAACCAGTTTTGTTAACTTCAATAAAGTCCCCTTCTTAACCTTAATAGTTGACAATCCACGTCACCTTTTTAATTATACTAGGTATACTTTATATATTTTTTCTACATAATCTATTAATTCTACTTCTACAGTAACCTAGAAAACGAGCAAAAAATTTGTATGAAAACTTTAAAAGAACGGAAACGAAGATTATTAGAGTCAGTATTTAACATAGAAAGTAAATGAATGTAATTCATAACATCTAGAATTAAACAAAACGAGAATATTTATGTAAGATGCTTTCTTATGTTTGTTTTGCTGTGTTGAGTTTACTTTTAGTAAACAAGCCTTTTCATGAATAACGTTAAGAACTTTTCGCTATTAACATCCACGCATACATATACATTCTTTCTTTTTTCCCAGTTTTCATCGAGAAGTTTCATCCACTCTCTCCTGTCGGCCACTGTCTGTCCTCTTGTAATTCCATCAGACGTTAAAACTTCAACGTGATATTTTTCGACTTTAAACAGTGAGCGATCTATAGCTGCCGCTACAGCCATAGGGTCATGTAACGCATATGCGCCATACCTTTCAATTAGTTTCTTTGTTATTTTCGCTATTATTTGTGCTGGTTTACTTTTTGAAGAAGATATTTCCTCATATTTTTCCATAGTTATTAGAGTGTCTGGTTTAGTTGTTACATCTAAACCTACCATTGTTATTTTTGCTCCAGACTCTAAAACTATTTTAGCGGCCTCTGGATCAACATACATGTTAAATTCGGAAACAGGTGTAGCATTACCGTAGCCGTAAGGTGAAATTCCAAAAGCCCCGCCCATAATAACAATCTCATTTACTCTTTTAGCTATTTCTGGTTCTTTTATCATTGCAAATCCAAGATTGGTTAAAGGTCCGGTCGTTATGATAGTTAACTCATCTTTTTTTGAATTCATAACTTTCTCTATTATTAAATCTACAGCGTGTTTCTCTAGGAGTTTAAGCTTAGGTTCTGGGAGGTTGGAGTCTCCAAGGCCGTCTTTTCCATGAAAGTCTTCAGCTGTTTCAAGTTTTCTCAGTAAAGGTTTAGATAGCCCTTTAGCTACGGGTACGTCTTCTACTCCAATTGCTTCCAGTATTTTAAGAGAATTCACACTTGTCTTATCTACATGCACGTTACCGCTGACTGTTGTTATTAAATCAACTTTTAACTCTGGAGACAAGCATGCTAACATAATGGCCATAGCATCATCTACACCTGTGTCCACATCTAAAATGATTTTTCTTACCATCTTGCATAAACCCCCAAAATTTAACCAGCGGGACGTATGTATGGAATTCCCTTCATGAATACCATTAATCCTACGGTTATTATCCAGTATATGAATAAAGCTGAAAGCGCAACCATTACGGAGAGGACCACATAGTCCGATTTAGTTAAATCAGATCTTACGATAAAGGTTTTTTTAACAGGTGCTGAAAACCCTCTTGATTCAAGTGCTATTGCTCTAAGCTGCAAATCAGACATGGAACCTAATGTTAAAGGTATCAATATTGCCAGAAAATTCTTTAACCGTTTAAATAACCCAACATTTACGTTTAGCCCTCTAGAAACTTGAGCCTGATAAATAACTTGTATCCTTCTCTGCATAATTGGAATAAGTTGAAAAACAGAGAGCAACGCATAAATGTACTTATATGGTATTCTTAACTTCAACAAAATGGTTGTAATTCTTGCGGGATTACTGGTAAGAAAGAAAAGCAAAGCACTTGTCATCGTTATTGCAAGCCGCAGTGTCCATATGGCTACATAAGCGGCTCCCTCAAGGTAAAACGTAACATCAAAACCAAACACCGTAAAAGAGAAAAGAGGAGTTTCATTATACGGAAACCCGATTGGTAAGGCAATAACTAACGTAGATAAAACATAAAACGGTATAAGCACTATAGAAATTATTTTTAGAATCCTCTTTGCAACTTTACCCACTATCGTAAGAACTATTAAAGAGATTAAGAAAGCTAGAGAAATGTAAATATCATAAAAAATGTAGTTAAATATCGATGCCCATATAAATAAAATAAATTTTGTTCTTGGGTCCAGTTTATGGACCCAAGAATCTTTTTCTTCATACCCCAATTGTATTAAATTGCTCATCGAATATTACACCTTCTACGATTCAGGCCAGGTTTAGCTTGTGCTTTTAGTTAGAATAAACCGTTTTGGCAATGCTGATGCTACTATTGCAGCTATATAGAGTGCTATTGTTTTGTCGTATAGTTCAACAGCTACGCTAGACATCCACGAAGCAAAGACCATGTTGCCGGTGGCGTTAAGTGCCCATGCATATACAGCAGTCATGAATGGGCTTGGGGCTGTCGGTAGAGCTCCAAAGGCTACTACGGATACTAGTGTACAGGCAAAGGTGTTTGTGAATCCTGTTATTAATCCTGCGGCTATTAGTTTAACTGGTTTTTTAATGTCCACCCATCCAGCTCTGTAGAATACCCATGTTATGATTGCTATATAGACGTTTATGAAGCCCCAAACCCAAGCTGGTAAACCCCATAACGTTAATGCCATTATAATGTTATATAGGAAACCTCCCAGCGCTCCTACCCAAAGCCCTGCTACAATTACTCCAAAGGATGTAGCCCAAGTATCTAGGAAAGCTGGTAATCGAGTCAACGTCACTATTGCGCCTGTAACATAGTTTAATGCTGCAATAACTGGTATTAGCACAATTTTCAAAATTGTTTCTCCATATGCTCCCATAGGTTTAACTTCAATCCCCTCTTCTTCAGACATAAAATTATCCATCCTCCTTTTTAAATTTCTATGCTTTCTTTTGGAAATAAAATTGAAATTACCTTCAAGCCTACTTGTATAAATATTTTTCGGTTCACAATTTTTTTCTGAACAATGTTTAAGAAATTCTCTATTAAAATGCTAGAAGTCGAATTCTTATTTAACACAAAATTTAAATAAATGCTAACGATGTTAAGTAAATTCAAAATTTGTTGTTTGAGGGAGGTTTTCGACATAACAAGTGACGAATTAGTAATTAAGGTTGATAAAGTATCATATTCTTACCCTACAACTCCAAACGTCTTAAAAAATGTAAGTTTCTCCGTTAAAAAGGGCGAAATTCTAGGTATAATAGGTCCCAACGGTGCTGGTAAGTCTACATTACTAAAAACCTTAAATGGACTTGTTCCTCACTTTTACGGAGGAAAATTTAAGGGAAAAGTTATTGTATGTGGTATGGACACCATGAAACATACAGTATCTGAACTTGCGGTTAAGGTAGGCTTAGTTTTTCAAGATCCTTTGAATCAGCTTTCAGGGGTAACAGGTAGCGTTTATGAAGAAGTTGCGTTCGGTCTGTCAATGCTGGGTTTCCCTCACGAAACTATAGAAGATAGAGTTATGAATGCGATAGAAAAAGTTGGTTTGAAAGGCCTTGAAAAGAGATCTCCATATTCTCTTTCAGGTGGGCAACAACAAAGATTAGCAATAGCTACAGTACTTGCTTTAAAGCCTGAGGTAATTGTTTTAGATGAACCAACTGCACAGCTTGACCCCATAGGGAAATATGAGGTTTTAAGCGTTTTAAAAGAATTAAAGAAAGAAGGACAAACCATTGTTATTGCTGAACACGAAATAGAGGAGCTTGCAACGTTTGCAGATAGAATACTTGCCCTAGAAAACGGCAAAATAATAATGAGAGGTTCTACAAGAGAAGTACTGACTGCTGTGGAAGAGCTAAAAAGTATAGGAGTAAATCCACCGTCAATAACAGAACTATTTCATATACTAAAAAATCAGTACGGGTTATCTATTAATGAAAAAGCATATCCAGTTAGTTTGGAAGAGGGAATTAAAATTTGTAAAGAACTTTTGGAGGATAAAAATTGACAGAACATGTCGTAATTAAAACTGAAGATCTGTGGTACGCCTATGCTCCAGATATTGTAGCTTTAAAGGGAATAGACCTAGAAATAAGAAAAGGTGAAATAATTGCTTTAATCGGTCAAAATGGTGGAGGAAAAACAACATTAGCAAAACACTTCAACGGTTTACTCAAACCGACAAAAGGAAGAGTTTTAGTGAAAGGAATAGATACGAGAGATAAACCAGCCAATGAACTTTCTACAATAGTTGGATACGTATTTCAAAATCCTATGGATCAAATATTTTCAAAGACCGTTTTTGAAGAAGTTGCATTTGGACCGAAAAATATCGGGCTATCTGACAAAGAAGTTAAGGAAAGAACCGAGGAGGCTCTTGAAAAAGTCGGCCTTTTAGAATATAGTAATGCCCACCCATTAGACTTAGATTTCGGCAAACTAAAGCTATTGACCATAGCATCCATCATTTCTTTAAAACCTGAAGTTTACTGTCTCGACGAGCCTACAACGGGACAAGACCATATCGGAAGGAAAAGAGTAGCTGAACTTGTTAAAAAACTTAACAAAGAAGAAGGAGCTACCGTTATCGTTATCACCCATGATATGAATTTTGTTGCAGAAGTTGCTGAAAGAGTCATTTTAATGGCTGATGGAAAAATACTGGCTGACGGTCCTGTCAGAGAAATTTTTCAGCAAATTGAAATATTAAGAAAAGCACAAATAAAGCCGCCCCAAGTAACCTTGCTTTTTAACGAATTACACCCCTACGGTTTACCCAAAGGAGTAATAAAACTAGGAGAAGCAGTAGAAATACTTGGAGATTTCCTAAGAAAGACATAAAACTTTCAACAGACATACGCAAATTAACCGAAAAACGGTTATTACCAACCCATTAAACTCAGACCCAGCAATTTTTCATAAAAAAGTTAGCTAAATTTTCAATTTAGTCAAAAAGAAAAAATATGATAATTTTATTCTGAAGGAGCCCCTGGGAGCGGTTTAGGTGATGCAACTTCTTCTGAGAATGTATCGACATTCTCTGCAGTAACTACAACTAGAGGCGTTGGGATAAAGTCTTCTTCTGGTTGCCAGTTCTTAAATACATAGTAGTATGCTATTAGAACACCCCAGTATCCCTGTAAGAATGGGCTTTGAGCTATTGTTGCGTACATCTTACCATCCTTGATAGCTTGAACAGCATCTGGAATAGCGTCATAGCCTACAACTATAATATCCTCGCCTGGTGTTAAGTCAGCTCCTTCAATCGCAAGAATTGCGCCCAAGGCCATTTCGTCATTTGCGCATATTACAGCATCCACGTCAGGGTGCGCAGCTAGAATGCTTTCCATGTCTGACTGACCTTCATCTCTTCTGAAGTTTGCTACCTCTTCGGCCACTATTTCTACCGTACCATTGTCGACAAAATCATCTAATATATTATGGAACCCGGTTTTTCTCTCTTCTGCAGCAGTTGTTCCAGGTATTCCGTTTAGGATTACAACTTTCCAAGGTGTAGGTTTACCAGAGGCTCTCAAAGCTTCTATCAGTGCTTTTGCAGCTAATTCTCCTCCCTCGACGTTATCTGTCCCGGTGAAGCATATTCTAAGTGATTTATTAGCGACATCTCTATCTGTGGTAACTACTGGTATACCCGCTTCAAGAGCCTTCTCAAGTGCTGGCTGTATTGCCTCTTTATGAACTGGGTTCACAACTATAGCGTCAACTTTCTGCCCGACTGCCGTTTCAATCTGGCTTGTTTGTAAGCTTGCGTCATCTTTTGCGTCGTAAACCGTCAGTTTAACGGTAATTCCTTTTTGTTCAAGTTCACTAACGGCTGCGTCTGATCCGTTTTTTAATGCTACAAAGTAAGGGTTACCAAGATTGCTAATAAATAATGCTACGTCAAATTCTGGAGCCTTTGGAGGCGCTAAAAGAAAGTACGCTGCAACACCTATTGCTGCTGCAATAACAATAATAATAATTCCAATTGCAACAGTTTTTGTTACAGCCTTTCGATACTTCATCTCTCACCACTCTCCTCACTCAACTTGAGGGTTGGTTAATAATTATTAACTTAAAAAATTTAAAGCTTATCCAAATAGATTCAATTCATTGAATAGACATTGTCTACTTATCTAATGTACCTCTATAATTTAGGGCTTATTTGACGTATCTTAGACCCCTTGTGAGAACTGTGGCTGCAATAGCCAATATTGCGCCTTTTACTACCCATTGATAATACGGATTCACTCCTAAGAGAATTAGAATATTTGTGATCAAAGTTAGTATATACGCTCCTATTACAGAGCCCAGTGTCGAACCAACGCCACCCGTCAGTTGTACCCCACCTAGAACAGCGGCAGCAATTGCATCAAGTTCATAGCCCCAACCGGTCCAAGGATATGCAACTTCCAATCTAGCATTCATCATTAACCCTGAAATGGCGTATAAAACACCAGCCATTGTAAAGATTATTACTTTTGTCAAATCCGCATTTACTCCTGAATATCTTGCAGCGTCTTCATTTCCTCCAATAGCATATACCTCTCTCCCTATCTTTGTCAATCTCAAGAGAAAGAAAGTAAAAATTGTTGCCAGGATTGCAATCCATACCATTGATGGTAGGAAAGCTATATCTGATGTTAGAAAGGTAAAAGGTTTTAGTCCAACCACCGGAGTGCCTCCAGTTATTATTAGAACCATCCCTCTTCCAGCCACAAGGATAGCTAAAGTTGCCACAAAACTTGGAATTTTAGCTTTGGTAACCAATAAGCCATTAATTAGACCACATAATGCGCCCGTCAACATTCCCACTACTACCGCCACACCAACTGGCATGTGCCAATAAACTAATGCTATTGCTGCTACAGTTCCCGAAAGAGCCATCACAGATCCAGGAGACAAGTCAATGCTCCCCATTAGGATAACGGCAGCTTCTCCTAAGGCTAACATGGCAAGTGGAGCCATCTGCAAAAGTAAAATTCGCTGATTGTACCACGTGAGAAAGTGAGGAGAAATAATTGAAGAACCTATAAAAAGAGCTATCAAGGCAGTTAGGGGCTTTGATTCCTCAAATTCAAAAAATTTTTTAAGAAAAACGGTAGCTGACTTAAACGAGTCTTTCTCTTTCACATTTTTTCTTTTATGCTGCAACTTTTTCTACCTCCACCTTGCATATTAGAGATATAATTTCATCTTTGGAAATCCCTTTGTTAACCATTTCACGTGTTACCCGACCTTTAACCATGACAATAATTCTATCTGCTAAGGATAAAACTTCTTCAACATCAGAGGAAAGTAATATAACCGATATGCCTTGTTCCGAAAGATTTGCAATGATTCTCCTTATTTCGACTTTAGCTCCTACATCAATACCCATGGTAGGTTCATCAAAAATTATAATTTTTGGCTTTGTTTGAAGTATTTTTGCAATAACAACTTTTTGTTGATTTCCTCCAGATAAATTGGAAACTTTTGCATTTAAACTTGGGGTTACTATGTTTAGGTCTTTAACCCATTTTAATGATATCTCTCTTTCCTTTTTCATATCTATAATTCCCAAGAATTTACTTATTTCATTAAGTGTCGTTATTGTTATGTTTTCTTTAACACTCATCTCTGGAATTAAGCCTTCAACCTGTCTATTCTCGGGAGCATAAAGTATTCCGTACTTAAGAGCATCAAGTGGACTTTTAATGGTGATATCTTTACCTTTCATTTGTATTCTGCCAGTCACTATTTTTTCAATCCCAAAAAGGGCTTTCCCAAGTTCACTTTTCCCTGCACCTAGAAGACCTACAACACCTAAAATTTCTCCCTTGTAAAGTTTGAAACTTACATTTTTTAATGCTACTTCATGAGCCTTCTCTGGGATTGTGGAAAGATTGTTAACAACTAAAAGAGGTTTTTTATTTGCTATCTCAGTTATTCTTTTTTTCTTAGCAACGTAGAAACTTGAAACTTCCCTCCCCAGCATCATCTTAACTACTTCCTCTGGTTTAATCTCTGAGACAGTTTCTGTCGCAATCTTCTTTCCGTCTCTTAAAACGGTAACTCTATCACAAATATCGAATATTTCATCTATGTAATGAGTAATATAAATTACAGATTTCCCAGCGTTTTTTAAACGTCTAATTACTTCAAATAGGGAATCTTTTTCCATGGGTGTTAGTGCGGTTGTTGGTTCATCGAAACATAATATTTGAGCTTTATCAGCCAATGCTCTTGCTACTTGAACAAGTTTTTGTTCTCCAACACTTAATTCCTTAACTTTAAGTCTAGGATCAATGTTTGCCCCCAATTCCTTGAGTACCTTTTCCGTGTAATCAAATACTGCAGCCCAGTCTACAAGAAACTTACTTTTTAGTGGCATCTTACCCAAAAGGATATTTTCTGCAACGGTTAAATGAGGTACAAGCATCACTTCTTGATGAACCAATGTTATTCCAAGTTTCTTTGCTTCCATGGGATTCTTAATTACAACTTCCTTTCCATGTAAGATTATTCTCCCCTCGTCAGGATTATATATGCCATTTAATATTTTTACAAACGTTGATTTTCCTGCTCCGTTTTGTCCCACTAAGCCATGAACTTCACCTTTTTTTAGGTCAAACGTTACATGATCTAACGCTACTACACCTGGAAACTTCTTTACTATATTCTCTGCTTTTAATACGTTTTCAACCATTTATCCACACCCGTCGCAATCCTCCGCTTTAAACCAGTCCTTCAGAATTTAATCTTCCTTAAGAACTCTTCAAGTTCCTCTCTATAAGGTAAGCCCTTTTGCGCACCTCTCTTAGTTACTTTGAGAGCCGCCGCTACGGATGCAAATTTTACTGCTTCTTCTATGCTTTTTCCCTCAAGTATCGCAACTGCCAAAGCCCCATTAAAGGCATCACCAGCGCCAGTAGTATCAACAGGTTTTACTTTAACGGTTGGTATCCTAATATGACCATCTTCCCTGAATAACAACGATCCTTCTGCGCCTAAGGTTATGATGACTTTCCCAACGCCCATTTTTAGGAGTTTTCTTCCTGCATCTACGATATTCTTCTCTCCAGTAATTTCGAGTGCCTCTATTCTATTAGGAGTTAAAATGTCTACATACTTATAAAATTCCTCGGGAAGCTTTCTAACAAATGCAGGGTTAACGATCACTGTAAGACCACATTCTTTTGCTTTTTTAACAGCGTATTGTATAGTTTCAGGTGGGATTTCATATTGTATTAGAAGGATTTTGGATTTTTCAAAGGATTTTTCAGCTTTATCAATATCTTTAGGTAGCAAATGGTCATCTGCACCTGGAGCCACAACTATGGTATTTTCTCCTTGAGAATCAACCGTGATGAGAGCTATCCCGCTATGTACTCCTGATGTTTTAAATACATGAAGAGTATTAACTTTGTTTTCTTCTAAATTCTCTATTAATAGATCTGCAATATAATCGTCTCCTACCCTTCCAATCATGTAAACTTCCTTTCCCAACCTTGCAGCTGCAACTGCCTGGTTTGCACCCTTCCCTCCAGGCTGCATTTCAAATCCTTTACCAGTGATGGTCTCACCAGGCTTTGGGAAACGATCTGCAAAAATTATAAAGTCCATGTGTATGCTTCCCACCACAGATATAGCTTCCCTAGACATTATGGCACCCCTCAAATATCATACAATATTACCGGTTCTCTTAACCAATTTTTGGTCAAACTTGTTTCATTTTTATTTTAGCAAACTAGTATCTTATTTGAAAGAGATGTTCTATATTTCTACTAGTGGTCATAAATGATATTTTATTTCTAGCTTTCACCTATTTTTTATGTTTTACTTTTATATAATTTTCTTTGAAATTATCCAGTTTTATGTTGGAAAATAACTACTTTCTTAACTTTAACTGAGAGGAAAAATATGGTCAGGTTTTGTATATTTATTATCTAAAAATAATAATATAGGATAATGCAAATTTTAGAACACTACTCCGCAAATTAATATGATATTTGCATAAGGTGTAAATTCACCTGTTTTTATGATGGCTTTTGCTTGTTTTGAAATCTCTTTAAACCTCTCATGGGAAACCTCCTTTATTGGAATGTTCTTCAATAGCTCTTTTGTTTTCTCATATGTTTCGGGGCTTACTTCTCTCATCTCCTTTGCTATTATTACGCTTTCAACCTCTAATTCTTCCAAAATGAGTTTTAGAGTATCTAAGAATCTTGGTATGTTCTTAGTCAAAATGAGATCTATTCTTTTGGCTTCTCTTGGCACAGGAAAACCTGCATCACAGATTACAACCATATCTTTATGGCCTAAACTCGCAATAACTTTTGATAACTCGGGATGAAGTATACCGCCTTTTTTCATAATCAATACACCTCCAATAGAATATTTAATAATGTATAGGTATTACATTTAACACCTAAGTTGAATGAATTATACTTCAATGTATTCTATTTTTACCGCATTTCGCCATTTTACTACGAATTTTTCTAGTTCTGGTAATGTTGGTATTCCTTCAGTTGCTCCTTTATGCATACATGCATGTGCTCCAGCTGCATTGGCGAAAAGTATGCATTTTTCTAAGCCCCAGCCTTTAATCAAACCTACAAGAAAAGCCGCGTTCCATGCATCTCCCGCACCAGTGGTATCCACAGGTTTTATCTGGAAAGCAGATGCTTTAATCCCTTTACCAGTATCTTTTAGTATGAGCGATCCTTCCTCGCCAATTTTGATTCCCACAATTTTTAATCCATATTCCAAGGCTTTTTTTGCAGCTTTTAGAGGATCAAGTTCACCTAAGATGAATGCAGCTTCTTCTTTTGAAAATGTAGCTATATCTGCTTTCTTCAAAACCTTGTTATAAACTTCATTTATTTCATCTTGGTTATTCCATACGTCTAAGCGAAGTGTTGGATCAAAAGAAATTTGTACCTTGTTTTTTGCTGCTATATCAATTGCTCTAAAGATAGCTTCCCTGGACGGTTCTTGCGACATAGCAAACCCGCTGATGTGAA
>Ga0180300_10000184_pt1 | contig 25756 bp, 20 predicted proteins | sample GuaBasSediGuay15_FD_121798 | JGI IMG/M metagenome (GOLD analysis project Ga0180300, IMG submission 121798) | Subseafloor sediment microbial communities from Guaymas Basin, Gulf of California, Mexico - Guay15, Core 4569-2, 21-24 cm | ecosystem: Environmental > Aquatic > Marine > Hydrothermal...
CCGGTACTAATCCGGCTACATCAATAAGCGTAACTGGAACGAACCTATACCCATTAATACACATTGAATTTCTAGGATTATCCCTAACATTGAATTCCTTGCACACGCACTCTACTCTAACATAGCCTACACCTACATTTGGCTCAATTGTAGTAAACGGGTAGGGAGCTATTTTCACGTCTATAAGCGTTGAAGCCGCGAAGAACGTAGACTTTCCGACATTAGGAGGTCCAACTATGCCTGCCATGTAATCGGTCAATGCAGGTCACCTCATATATACTAGGATTAGCATTTCAATACACGTAGCCATATATAGAAGTACAAGTCCGCTAAGTAAATATTCACGTCTTAAATCGAGTTCCATAGTCTTTTTTAATAGTAACTCAAGGAAGAGTCTAATTGCTAATTGTAATCCTAAGTATGACATCAATATACTTGCCTCGCATTCCATGATACTAGCAAATATTAAAGCCATTCCTTTTATGTTGCTAAGTCCTATGTGTGATGCCCATGAACCTAGCTCTCTAATGTAATTAACGAGTACTATCATACCAACTCCAGGTATTATATTGAACACTATGCCTCCTAGTACCATTGTAAGACTCTTTGTGACGAAGAGAAAATTCAATGTTAGGTAGTATCTCCCCGAATAGAACAGCCTCTCTATAAAACCTCTACTCTTAGGTAGTCTTGCTAACGGGAATATTAATGATGCCGCTAATAAGGAGAAGAACAGTACATGTAGTCCAACGAATAGTAGCACGTGGTATTTCTTTCTCATTATTACCCTTATCTGAATTCTTAAGCAAATATTTAATTACTACGTCTTACCCTCTCTAGCTAAAGGGGATCGTTTTTATGGGATTCATATTAATCGACGGATCCTATGGAGAAGGCGGAGGTCAGATATTAAGATCAGCTGTAGCTCTTTCAGCTCTTATAATGAAGCCAATCAAGGTCATTAATATACGGGCGAAGCGCTCAAATCCCGGTCTCCGTCCTCAGCATTTAACCGCAGTAAAAGCCGTAGCTACAATAAGTAATGCCATGGTTAAAGGTCTTTCCATAGGGTCACAAACAATAGAGTTCATTCCTAAATCAAGGAGAGCTGGCTCTTTTGAATTTGACGTAGGAACTGCTGGTAGTATATCCTTAGTCCTTCAAGCATTACTTCCAGCAAGCATGTTCGCTCCAGGCCCATGTACGTTCAAAATAAGGGGAGGAACTGATGTAATGAAAGCTCCTCCTATAGACTACATACGCTTTGTCCTCACCCATTGGTTGAAGTTAATGGGCTATAATGTAGTCGTGAATCTTCATAGAAGGGGCCATTATCCAAGAGGCGGTGGGATAGTAACTGCACATACAGAACCTGTTGAATACGTAAAGCCTATAGTCGCGATAGATTTCGGCAAAGTAGTAGAGATTCGGGGTATCTCTCACGCTGTAAAGTTACCAAAACATGTGGCTGAAAGACAAGCTAAAGCTGCTGTCAATACTTTAAAGGAAGCTGGCTTTGATGTTGTAAAGATAGACATAGAGTGGTATCCTCCAGAACGTGATTATCACTTAGGTCCTGGTAGCGCTATAGTCCTATGGGCGATAAGCGATAAGGGCTTTATCATAGGCTCAGATTCTTTAGGAATGCGTGGTAAACGTGCAGAGGTAGTCGGAAGAGAAGCTGCAGAAGGCCTATTAAAGGAACTTGAACCTAATGCGGCAGTCGATAGCCATATGGGTGATATGTTAATCCCCTTTATGGCGGTTGCCAGAGGTACCTCCAGGATAAAAGTATCCAAATTAACATTGCATACCATAACTAACATACATGTCGCAGAAAAGATACTAGGCGTTAACTTTAGGGTAAAGGGTTCTGAAAATGAGCCTGCATTGATCGAAGTAAACGGATTAGGTTTAAGCAGATCTACCTAATGCAATCTTTATTAGTCTTTCTCGTAATTCATCCACGCCTATCCCCTTACTAGCTGAAATCATGTATACCTCTAACCCCTTAGGAAGTACGTCTAGCACTCTCTCTATGTCCTCCCTCTTAGCTATATCTATCTTGTTTATAGCTATGATTATCGGTATATCCTTAAAATGCCTCATTATATCCCTTAGTATGTTAAGCTGATGCTCTAATGGAAATCCCGAGTGCATAGTAGGATCTATCATGAAGACTATGACCTTTGCTAAATGCCTAAGGGCAATTATCGCTTGCATCTCTATCTCATTTCTATCCTCTAAGGGTCTGTCAAGAAGCCCCGGCGTATCCAATATCTGTATCATTAGTCCCTCCTTTATCTTTATATGTCCTAATATGAGTCCCTTCGTAGTAAAGGGATAGGGTGCTATTTCTGGCTTAGCGCTAGAAATCCCCTTAACTAAAGTCGATTTACCAACGTTTGGTGCTGCCGCGATAACAATTGTAGGCAATTCTGGGTTTACGTCAGGTATCTGCTTCAACTTCCTCCTTGCGTCCTCTAATAACTCAAGGTGTTTCCTAATCTTTCTTAAAATGGACGATAGTCTCCCGAAGTATTCTCTCCTTATCTCTGCAGCTTCCTCTAATGAAAAGCTCGTAATGACTTGAGATCTATATTCCCTTGTAAGCCTTTCTATTAACCTAATTGCCCACATTAACTTTGATAATGCCTTTTTTAAGTTATCCACTCCAACCAGTACATCAACGAGCTCCTTATAGAAAGGGATGTAATTCGTCTATAACTGGAAACGCGTAAGCTATTTCCCTTAGTCTTTTCCTCACATATTCTCCGGCTCTCTCTATTCTGCGTGCCTCGATTCTCCTTACTCTGACTATTGCTCTTATTTTTCTCGTTGTCTTAGCTCCAGCTTTCCATGAATAGTTTACTGCTGCATTCATTATCTCTCTGCTTGAAGGTATAGGCGGGATATTTGCAAAGGGTTGCATCTTTATCTCCAAGCTCTTATAATTAGAGAACGGGTGTTAATATACCTATGTATTATAATATAACGACGTACACTTTAAAAGCCGAAGACGAAACATATTATGTAGCCATAACGGGTCTAAAACTTATTAATTATAGCGTCAATGAGCTTCTTGATGAAATCATGAGCATTGAGAAGAAGAACCAAGTCCACATAATTGTATTAAGAGCCCGTTATATATTCTCCACGTTACCTCTGATTACTTCTATTCGCCATGCACTTCTATCATTTAAGAGGGGTAGAAATATAGCGAGGAAATTTCCAATTGAAGTAATGCTTTATCTTAGCGGAAGGAGGCAAATACATGAGGCTATAGCTCTCTTCGCTCCTAAGGAATCAGATAAAGACGTCGTATTATGTGTCCTAAGTAGATCTCCTTCTAAGGCGCGTACGATTTTAACAACATTAATAGGGAAGTACGGTAGAGTATTTAACATAGCGGAAGATCTTCACTCACGCCTGGATGACATCCTCAACGCATATGGTATCTCTAAAAAGGAATTAGAAAATACGCGTGTCTCTGTTTGCGAGGATGTATACACGTTATTGTTAAAATGCGTTCTTACTAGAATTGCAATACGTTCCATTATGAAGTAAATCTCCTTCTCGGTAGGCATTAATATATATTGTTATTTAATGTCTTACTTAACGCATCTTAATGGAGCTTAGAGGTGCTCATATGAATGGCTCTACACCTCGAAACGACGGTAATGTTAGGTTACGTGCCTATTACTTACTGGTAGTGAGTTTTACCATGTCCGTTATACAAGCAGTAACTTTGCCGTTGATTCCATATCTCGCATATAGGTTAGGCGCTTCTCAAATACTGATAGGTACAATCGGCAGTATAGGTGCTCTCCTTTACTGCATAGGAACTTTAATTTCAGGTCTTATATCAGTCATAACTACACCCACTATTCCGTTCTTCTTATCACTTTCATCTTACTCACTTGCAGCATTATGCTATTCGTTTTTAGTCCATTCTCCTGTGGACATTCTCATCGTTAGGATAATTGAGGGGATAGCATGGGGTTTTTTGTGGCCTCCTCTTGAAGCAATACTTACGGAAGCCTTTATATCCCAAAGTGATGTCGTGCCCTTATTCTCTTTCTCGTGGAGTTCGGGAATGGTTCTTGGTTCTCTCCTTTCAGGACTAAGTCTTAGTCACGATCCTATTCTCACGTTCTTACCATGTAGCTTCACGTCGGTTTGTTGTTTATTAGCAGGACTGCCCATATTTAGAGCCGTAAAGGTGAAAAGTCTAAGGAATGATAGAATTAGTCTTTCGTTCATTATTAGGAGCATAAAGAATAATAAGGTGTGGCTTTTAGCCTCAATATATTCCTTTCCTTTGAGCATAATCTTTACATTCTTTCCCTCTCACGCGATACTTTGGGGCTTAGCTGAGATCATCATTCCCTTGACCTTATTTGGAGTAATGACATCAAGATCTCTAACCTTCCTCCTAATAAAGCGATATCTCATGGATAGACGCCTACGCATGTCCTTAGGATGTATATTGAGTGGCATTGGTCTACTACTCTTCGGAACCTTCCACGATCTCTCGGTTGTGTTAATATTGTGTTCCATACTGATAGGATCAGGTGCTGGCTTAATATATGCAAGCACCCTTCATAGTGCTCTTGATACACCCTTTAGACTACGTAGTATATACACAGCACTATTTGAGTTCTCCATTGGTCTAGGTTATCTCATAGGCCCTCTAATTGGAGGAATTATTGCTGAATTCAACTTAGCCATGACGTACATCCTCGCGTCCTTAGTTCCCCTAGGCATGGGACTGATCTTTATTTCGCTAGGCAGACGGAATTTACTTCCACGTTCCTCTTCATGAAATTCTTAATTCCTTATGGACTTCCTTAATGAAGTGCTTAACATCAGAGCCACATACCTCCACTAGCGTCTTCTCCAATTCTCTCAATCTTTCATTGTCAAGCATGCTACATCTCCTCTCACGAATTACTTTCTCGCAGTACTCATGGGCTCTTCTTAAGAGCTCGCCTCTTTTTGCGGACATTCTGCTAAGTGGTGTTCTATCGAAAAGCGAGGGCATATAAAGTTGCCTTCTATAGTTTCTCAACGTATGTCTATGCCCTAAGAAGTGCCCGCCTATGCCTACTTCCCTTATCACCTCAATTGCAAGTTCCTCTGCTCCGATATTGAAGCCCCTTAAAATCCTCAACGCATATCCACAAACCTCTTCGTCAAGTACTAACTTCTCCATACTTTGTACGTTCTCAAATCCCAACATTCCGGGACCTGAGATAACATTAATTCTTCTCATGGCTGCAAGTATTGCTCCCATCATACTCTCTACACCCGCTTGATAATCTATTCGTTTTGAATCCGCCAAGCACATATAGGTATGTGTTGGTAAGCCGAACTCCTTAGCTAATTCAACGTATGCTAGGGATACTAAAATACTCTCAGGACTTGCGATAAGAGGCGTCCCATATCTCATATCGAGTAGACATGGCGAACCACCATATATAACAGGAGCACCCTCCCTTATAACCTGCGCTATAGTGATACCCGAGAGGGCCTCTGCATGATGCTGAACTAGGGCTCCTGCGATGGTTACTGGCGCTGTTGCTCCTATTTGTGGCATTGGGATTATCTCAGCTGGAACTCCTATTTTAGCACAATCCACTAAATTTTTAAGCGTTATCTTGCTCCACTTCAGGGGTGGTGATGGACACACATCAAATATGGCAATGGGCTTCTTCTCTATGTCACATACCGCATCTAGTATCCTTACCATAGCGGGTATTCCATCCTCTGTAAAAGCTCCCGTTACTATTGGCTTACTTGAAACAAGTAATATGGGATATAGTCTAATTCTATCCCTAATCATTATAGGGGCATCACTAGGAACGAGCGCTGTGCTTTGAAAAGCTATGTTCCTTAAGCTATCTGTTATTATCGCGAACTTAAGTAAATCTATGAGCGTTGCATCCCTTATCTTTCCCTCCCCATAATCCAAGATCTTAGTAGCAGCTGATCCTGGATTGAAGTATATATTGTCCTCGCTTAGCACTGCCACCAGTTTACCATCTCTATTAAATATTTCTATCCTCTTAGGAGCTTTGTTAAGAGCCCATCTCACTAAGTCCGGAGGCATCTTAACTATATCTCCTTCAATTAATGCTCCTCTATCCTTCAGTTCTTTACGCACATTAGCATCGGGTACCTTAACTCCTACTTCGTTTAGTACCTTAAGCGCTGCTTCATGGATTATCTTCCTCTCCTCTCTGCCTAGTACTTCAATGAAAGGTCTTGCCATACAGTGCTTATCTGTCTTAATGAAAGCTCTTATATACTTATCTATATATACACGTCCTTAATAATTGATACGTAATGTAAAGGATATGTATCAACAACATGATCTCAATAAGGGAGTTGATACATGATGTTCAACTTTAAAATACGTGCATTAACCGTAGCATTACCATTCTCACCACTGGAAATATCCCATGAGAGATCTGCATTTGAGAAGAGCTTGCGTGTACTCAACTATGTAAGGAAGTCCTCATTAGAGCTTAACGTGCCCATATGGTCTCTTCGTGTAACCCTTAAGCCTATCTTCCTTAATGAAATTTCTAGAAACCCCAATATATTAAGAGATGTGGATGTGCTCCGTGACCTTAGTAAGTTTAATTATATCTCCATACCTATCATAATAAAGCTGGAAGATACAACCAAATCATGGAGTGCCCTTAAGCTCGTCCTTGAGGAATTCCTAAAGTTCGATAACTTATTCATTAGCCTAAATGTAACTAAATACTCATCAGCCGACGTTCCTTTAATTTCATCTCTTTATGCAAGAACCTTACAATTCCTTAGGAATCACAATGCATATAAGGCTCAAGCCAGGATCTCCCTTACTTTAAGAGGTCCCTTAGCAACTCCATATTTTCCATCGGCTGCTAGTCTCTTTGATGAATATTCAATAATGGCTTCGTTACTTTACGTAAAGTATCTCTCCAACGCAATTGAAGAGGGAAGCGATCTTGAATCAGCCGTGCTCTCTGCCTGCCGTTATGTAGAAAAAGTACTATCTGAGGTAAGCGAAAGCGTTGGTGTAAAGAATGCTGGAATAGACATCTCTATTTCTCCCTGGATTGACGAAAGCCTCCTTTCATTATTTAAGGCCTACCATAATGTAGACTTTCCTCATGCATATACAATCCGTTGTATAAATGAATGTCTCGATAGGGCGAGTAGGCGTATAAACTCCGTGGGGTTTAATGAAATGATGATGCCTCTTGCTGAGGATGAGTGGCTAAAGGAATTGGTAAAAAAAGGAATCCTCCGATTGAGGGATTTCATTGCACTCTCCGTGCTCTCGGTTGCTGGAGTAGATATGATTCCTCTACCCTTATTGGATATTAATGGACTCTCTTCAATTATTTATGAGATCCTAGCTTTTTCATTAGTCAAAGATAAGCCTTTTGGGGTTCGCCTTATTGCCACGCGATTAAGGAGCAATGATGAAATAAACATATCTCCTTTCGGCAATATTCCTATCCCTCTTCTTTAATTAGGGTCTACGTGAATCTTAAGGCATCCACGGCATTCTTGTCTATCTTAAGTCTCATCTTAATGACTTTCTCAGTCTCCTTTACATCATCGATCTTTATCCTACTGAACGTGCTATTTGATGGGATTTTCGATATCTTTATTCTCGTTCTCTCTTTATCTATCACTAGATCTAGACGTACTGCATGATTATTCATGTTGGCTAAGACTATAGTCCCATCACTATATGGGAAGAGTCCTACGTTAAATAATGCTCCGCCTACATTTCTTAACTTCACACCTATGTACTCCATGCTTATGTCCCTTATTATCTGACGGACTATCTCTGGATAATACTCCTTCATGTAGACGGCATACTTCGTAACACATAAGACGTATACTTTACTTCCCTCTTCTAGATCTACGCGATATATTGCAGGATATGTTCTAATTCCATCCGTTGCATGAAGCAGGATTTCCCCTCTTTCTATATTAAGTATCGGCCCAAACGGCATTCCATATGGTCTTCTATGCCATGATACAATAGTATTGCCATTATATACAAATGCCATGATATCCTTCACGAGTGCGATTATAGGTCTCTCGTGAGATACTCCAATTAAATCAAGACCCTCTTCTCCAAGTCTTCCTTTAGCAATTAACTCAGCTGCAGAGGCAGTTACTATTAAGTTGGCTCCTCTCCTTGCCAAACCAAGTACGTCAACGTATTTTACATCGTTTTCTGTTATCAAGACGTAGTCGCCTTTTTTAATGGCTTGTGGCTTTACTGCTTCTAGTGGTACTCCAATCATGCCGAACCAATCCTGAATGTAATTATCAAAAGGCGCCTGCACTGATGACTGTATGCTTAAAGATAATACACCTATGACATTTCCCTCGATGACTTTACTCAACCTCTTCATTAGTGGTATCTCCTTACTAATTTTCTCCATGTGCTCTTCTCTCTCTTCATCAATCAATGAGCCTGCATGGAATAACGTGATTTCATTTACTAGGCCTAGTACACTTAACCATCCTTGCTCTACGTATGCTTCTACTCCTATGGGAACCCTTAGATCGAAACCATTGTATGTATCAAACCATGCTCCACGAAGCTTATCACCTACTAGCGCTTTCATGAGACGGATTATATAAAACGAACCATATCGCTGTGTCCCTTCGCGTGACTCAGTTCCTACGTAAAATCCATCGAATATTTCTTTCATTTTCGGAAGGAATAATCCTCTATGGCGAAATAGCTCACGCCATTCTGCTACTTTTAACACTACCTCTACATTCTTATTTACTTCCTTGGCTGGCTTGACTACGTACTTCTTAGAGACTTCTGCTAATAGCTGTGCCGAGTACTCCGCCCAACAACTCATGATCTCTGGATCATTGCGTAGTATGGATTCCCTTAGAGCTCTCTCAGTTAAATTAAATCCATATATCTCGTTAAATCTCCGTATGCACGTGTCACAGTAACACCAATTAGCCCAAAAGTCATCGATTAATATTTCGTCAAATGTATAAGCAAGTTCCTTCATTGCTCTAGTGAGTAGTTCTCTATTTCTTTCATCATTAAGACAAATGACTCTAAATCCATAATCAGCGTATCTTCCCCAATTAGCTCCCCAAGTCCCAATGCAACTACCTCCTGCTACCTCGTACTCCTCATCAAACATTTTCCTTACTTTCTCTAGTATATCATGCGTTAGGAGAACACCGCTTCTGTAGTTTTCGATATAAACTTTACTTATGTTTAGCTCTCTGAATCTCTCTTTTAATTTTTTAAGGAGCTTATCATTCTTTGCTAGTTCTCTAACCATAGGTGCTGTAATAAATGTTGCTACTTTTACTTCCTTCATCTTATTGCACCCCTTCTAAAGCGAATTCATGGAAATATTTAGAAATAAAAATTAAATAACATCTCTTGTATTACCTTAATAGAGGTGCTGGATTGTGAGATCTTCCTGCATTTGGATCAGGATCCTACCCTTAATAATAGTTATAACCCTACCCCTTATACTTGTAACAGGAACTCTCCAAGCGCAAGCTCCTACTGGTCCTACTTTACCCCCTGATCTCGCTAGCGTAGTTACTGATGCCTATAGAATGTTCAATCTAACCGCTGTACTAAAACATATAGAGTACTTCGCTAGTCTCGGCAGTCGTTTTACAGGCTACCCTGGCTTCTACAAGGCAGCTGAGTACATAAAGAACGTATGGGAGAGCTATGGACTTGATGTATGGACGGAAGAGTTTGAGGTAACAATTCCAATGAGCAAAGGCGCTGAAATCGTAATAGAGCTACCAAATGGCACGCGCATTACTATGCGTGCGTATCCGCTAATGCCGAATTACGTAAATCCATGCCCCTATGAAAGTCCTCCTGAAGGCGATATACTCATATGGGGAGGTAATGGTTACTTTGAGGACTTCACAGGCAAGCCAGTAAACGGAAGCTTCGTAGTTATGGACTTTAACTGCAGGTGGTATTGGGAGAACGCGTTAATACTAGGAGCAAAGGGTGTTATATTCACTACGCCCTCTATAACGACAAGGATAGAGGCTGAGTGGAAGGCTCTTGCAATCCCATATAACTTCCCAAGGCTATACCTTAGTAAGGGCGATAGCATAACAATCAGGAAACTACTCTACAGGTATAAGACATTACGTGCTTGGATAAAGAGCGACATGGAGTGGATACGTGTTAAGGCATACAATATAATTGCTGCATATCGTCCTCCTGAGATAGTGGAACCCGAGATCGCAGTCATCTCAGCATATTACGATGCGTTTTCAATAGTTCCTGAGCTAGCCCCTGGTGCTAGTGATGCTATAGGCATAGCCATGCTACTGGAGTTACCAAAATTATTCTTAAAGCATCCCCCTAAGCGTGAAATATGGTTTGTAGCATTTGCAGGTCATTATCAAGGCTTGAAAGGCGGCCGTGAGTTCATAGACCGTCACTTCGACGATATAGCTTCAATGGGGAAGCGTCAAGGTAAACTCGCTCTCTTCATAAGTCTTGATTTAGTCTCAGATAATCAGGACTTAGCAATGTACTCCATAGGGAACTTCTATAGTTACTTCTATCCTGAGAGCATAAGGGTGAAGTTCGCTTCAATGATCTCAAACATATTCTATACGTTTATCCCAGCATTAGAATCGATAATTGGTAGGAATATTCACATATTTGATGAAGTGGCGCAGAGCTATCCACCATGGTATTCCATTTCACCGCCATATGAGCCCTTCATTAAGTTCTCTGAGGCTGAGGTCTTCCTTGAGGCAGCATATGGTGGCGGTCTTACAATAATAACTACTAACTGCCTTAGGATGTATCGTGAGACTCCATTCGATACCTTTAGAAATCTAAACCCTGAGAACATAAAGCTTCAAGGCGAGGTGCTATGGCCCTTACTATACTACATAGTAAACATGCCTATAACCTACGATCTAAGACCATTTAGGTACTCTGCTGATCACGGCTGGATAATAGCTAAGTTACAGCTAGGTATATATAACACTACCACAAGATGGTACGATAACTTCACGCATCCTGATGCAATCGTGATGTTCTATCAGCAACCTTTAACAGGAGCTGCTGGTTTCATGAGTGCAATTAACTTAAGGGCATTCCTTGGTTTCATCGAAGTAATAAAGCCCAATCCTGATGGTAGCTTAGTTGTTAAAGGTCTAAAGCCTATGTCTAATTATGTATCTGAAGCCTATGTCATAGATAGGAGAACTGGAAGAATTCTCTATGCAACTGATAGTGGTGTCTTCGCGTGGCAATCAAACCAGATGAAGTGGTGGCAACCATTAAAGCCTGAATATTCCAGATTCATACCTGTATTCCCATGTGCTAGTATAGTCATAATTGGTGCAATAGATCCACAAACATTCCAGTACCCAGGGCTTCTTGAAGTATGGAACTTCATATCCCATGGTTATAGCGTCTGGCGTGATTCAGTAGTTTCGTGGCCTGATGCAATGGCTTTCGTACCTCCAGGTATGCCTATGGAGCTAATGATAAGGTCTCTTACTGATCCATACCCATTAGCAGTTCTAAACAATGCTACATTTGAGGCTCCCGAAGGTCAGGGAATAATACTTCATCAAGGTGACTGGCTTCTAATGACACCTATCCGTATTGCTGAGCATGTGTTCATATTAGCTAAAGCAAGAGCTGATATGCTTAGAAATAAGATGGCTAATAGTCCGACCATGGAACTCTACTACAGTAGAATGGTTGAATATTATGACTTACTATATAACTCGATAGAATCAATGGATTGGGGTAGGGTTTACGTAGCCGCAGTGAACTTATGGGCTTTCGCTAGAGGAACCTACGTTGCCTCAAGGACTCTCTTGCGCGACGTTATATTAACTGCTGCATTCTTCGCAATGCTCTTAGTACCCTTCGTATTCTTCCTAGAGCGTCTGACCTTCAAGAAGACTGGCATGCAGAGGATAATTATCATGTCAATACTATATGTATTGGCCTACGCCTTTATGATAAAGTTCCATCCAGGCTTCACAATAGCTACTAATGTATACATAGTCTTCTTAGCCTCTGCTGTATTCGTGATTGCATTACTGCTAGTAGTCTTCCTAGGTGGTGAAGTGAACTATGCTGCAAGATTCGCTAGACGTGCAATCCTAGGCGCTCACTTCGTTGATGTTGAACGTAGTAGCATGATGGCTGCAGCCTTCTCAATAGCAATCGAGAATATGAGAAGGAGAAGGCTAAGGAGTAGCTTAACACTTATATCAATGATAATGGTAGCATTCGCATTGACATCATTCTCATCCATATACTCGAATCCAATACCTTATATATTAGATGTACCTAATGCTAAGCCGTTCTACACGGGCATTTACATAAGAAGGCCAATAACGATGTCATACATGCCCATACCAGAGCAGCTTTACCTAGAGCTAAGCGGTCTTGTAAGCGGCATCGGTCATCTACTACCCAGGTCATGGTTCTATACACCAGGTAGATACTACTATCCATTCTGGGGCAATACTAAGATCGCAATAATCGCTATAGTTGGAATAGATCCTCACGATATGATGATCTCAGAATACGCCCTAATCAATGGAACGTGGTTCTCTGAAAACGATCTCTTCGCATGTGTAATCCCTGACTCAATGTTTGGAAACTTAACGCAGATATTCAAGGGCTTTACCATAGGTTCGCAAATCGAGCTATGGGGCTTAAAGCTTGTAGTAAAAGGAGTGTTCGATTCAAGAATTTTATCCTCATTACCGGAGTTAGATGGCATACCAGGAGGTTTATTGCCAATAAACATAAAGGTCCCAACAGGAGCTGAAGCACTTGTGAGAGTACCTGCATACTATGTAATAATAGTACCCTTCAAGCTAACGCTTATGTTCTTCAATCAGCCACCCAATACGGTCTCTGTAGTCTTCCCAGATACAACGCCATTTGAGGAACTAGAGCGTATAGCTACAGCAATTACTTACAGAACTGGATGGGATACCTTCGTTTCGAAGGTCATTTCAAAGGAGAAGCTCTATGGTATAATAAAGGAGTACAAAGCTAGGTTCTGGTATGCATTAAAGGGAGCCTATTCAGTCATTCCGCCAATAATCATAGGTCTATTCACGCTAACATTAACGATGTTAGCTGCAGTATACGAGCGTGTGCGTGACATAAAGGTATATAGTGCAGTTGGTCTATCTCCAAGGCATGTAGCTGAGCTATACATAACTGAGGCGCTTGTATTCTCAATAGTTGGTTCAGTATTAGGCTACATGATCGGCACAGCGATAATATACTACATGTGGCACGCTGGCTGGTATCCAAAAGGCTTCGTACCAAACGTCACCTCACTGGCAATAGTGTTCATACTCCTAGGTGCTATGGCGTTCTCGCTACTGGCATCACTGTATCCATCACTTAAGGCATCAAAACTAGTAACGCCCTCCCTTGAGAGAAGATGGCGTGTAACTCAGAGACCAAGAGGAAGAGAGTGGAGCATAAGTCTACCATTCGTCATAACTGAATATGAGGTGCTAGGTCTCCTTTACTTCCTCAAGGAGTACTTAGAGACGTATTCAATTGAGCGTACTGGCCCATTCTACCTACCAAAGCCTGCTACTGTTACTAAAGGAGTTACACCAGACGGAAGGAAAGTATGGCGTATCGAATGTAAGATGTACTTACCACCTTATGATATGGGAATCATACAGTTCTTCCAGCTATCATTAATACAGCGTCCAGGCAGAGATACATACAACGTCGAGATATACTTAAGGAGAGAGAGCGGATATGAGACACCATGGATAACAGCGAACAAGGTTCTATTAGATGGACTCCGTAAGCAGTTCTTGATATGGAGGTCACTTGGTACTGAGGATAAGCGTAGATATATAAAGGCTGCTAAAGATACCTTTACAGAATTAAGGCTTTGAGGTGAGGGGAATGAGCGGAGCTACTGGGGTTCCCGGTAAAGGTCTAACATGGAGATCGATCGCCGCCCTACTATTCGCACTATTCCTAGTAGAGCCAGTCATAATATATAATTTCTTGGTATATGGATATGGAATACCAATTTCCGTATGGCTTGTAGTATTGCTTTGGCTTGAGCTAGCGTTAATAGCTGGCGCCCCTCTCTCCAGACAGGAGATATTCATTATCATGGCATTCGAGTGGATGGGAGTCTTCGGATATTCCACAATGTTCTTAAACCTATTGAAAAACCTTTACTTCACTAGTACGGAAGCACTATTAACAGCGCAGGTAAGTCTTGACATAAAGATACCTGACTTCTTTGTGCCAGTTGGCCCTGAGGCACAACGAGTCATAGCACTTAGAACATTCTTTGATAGGGCATGGCTTAAACCTATACTAGTACAGGTAGTAGTACCTACAGTATTAACAGCTGCCGCAAACTTAGTCCTAGGCCTCTTCACGTACTACATATATGGCGTAGTTGAGAAGCTACCATTCCCATGGGCATCTGCACAGGCTACAACAATTAACGCTTTAGCTGAAAGGGATCCACGATTCATTAGAGTGTTCACTTTAGCGATGGTACTTGGTTTAATATACAACTTCATGACTCGTGGTCTAAGCAGTATTGCCGGCACTCCAACAGTGACGTTCTTCCCAAGAGATTATCATGATCTAACGCATGCAGTAGAGCTAGTTTTACCTGGAGCGAGTTTCGCCTTCACTAGTGATTTAACATTTTATCTACAAGGCATGTTATTGCCTTTCGATATAGCGCTTGCGCAGTTCCTAGGCTCTATGGCGTTCTACTTTGTTGGTACATGGATTATTACCATAAATGACTTATGGCCACCTGAAGCCAAGTGGGGTCCAGGAAGAGGATTTATGTGGATATTTGACTACTCACAGCGGTACTTCTGGACAAGCTTTGGCATAGGATTGGGCATAGTAACTGCTGTACTCCCATTGTTACTGCATCCCAGAACTTTCGGTCGTGCTCTTAAGTCAGTATCACTATCGTACGGTGGTACTACTGGAAGGATAATGTTAGCTATATTCTTCGCGTGTGGTATTGGTGCCTCACTATTCACTAAGTACTTAGTTCCAGGATTCCCGTTATGGATATTGCTATTCTTCTCGCTAGTATGGTCACTAATAGGTACAATGCTCCAGACCTATTCAGCAGGCTTAACGTTTGGTATGAACATCCCATATATGAAGGAGCTCGCCATCTACTATAGTGGTTATAAGCAACGTGATATATGGTTCGCTCCAGTCCTGATATTTACAGGAGGCTCAAACGTTGCTAGTCACCTAAAGCTTGCTGAATTAACCAATACAAGGGTTAGGGACTACGTAATAGCGTACATACTAGTATTCTCACTTGGAATGTTCTCAAGCCTTCTCTTCACGCAACTACTATGGCAGGCAGCTCCAATACCAAGCTGGGCTTATCCATATACTATTACTGGATGGCAAACTGAGTCTGTTAGCTTCTGGAGCTTCCAGAGATGGTTATGGACCGGCTATTTATTCAGGAAGCAGTGGATCTTAGCAGGACTCGCAAGTGGTACGATAATATACCTATTATCCGACTTGGTGCTAAAACAGAGGCACTTACTAATAGGTATAATGACTGGTTGGTCACTAATGATACCTATCGCTCTAGCCTATCTCATAGGAGCAGCCATAAGCAAGGTATTAGGAAAGAGAATACCTCAATGGTCAAGAATATTACCACTGGTTGTCCTTGGCTTCACAATAGGTGACAGCCTGCTTGGCTTAATATTCTCCCTTAGGGATCTAATAAGCAGAGCACTATGGCTTAAGCCGTACTAAGGCTATAAGCTAAAAATGGATTTTATTAAAATTTACCTCTTCACTTCTCTAAACCTTTAAGTTTTATTACTAGCGCTTCCGCAGTAAGCTTTACTGCCTCTCTGCTGGTATATTTAGGTCTCCATCCTAACTCCTTTATTCTGCTTATATCAAGTAACATGTACTTAACATCTCCTGGCCATCCTCTTCCATCGCTTGTACCCTTCCTGTATACTATTTTCACGTCCTTAAGTCCCATAGTCTCTATAACTATTCTAGCTATCTCATTTACTGTTATCCAATCCTCATTTCCGACATTGTATACATCATAGGATTTAGTCATGCTCCTCATAACAGTAATGAACGCGTCGATAGTATCATCTATATAAAGGTAGCTCTTTCTTTGAGTTCCATCCCCTAACACCTCTAACACGTTAGGATTTCTTAGTAACTTAAGTATGAAATCGTATATCACGCCGTGCTCGCTTCTGGGCCCTATTATATTTGCTAACCTTAAGGAGACTGCCTTGAATCCGTATAAGTGTGCGTATGCGCAAATAAGCGATTCACATGCTGCCTTTGATGCTCCGTATATGCTGATGGGCATTAATTCATGATCCTCAGGTGTTGGTATTTTCCTTGCATCTCCGTACACAGTGCTACTACTAGCAAATATTATCTTCTCAACTCCTCCCCTTTCCCTTGCTGCTTCTAGGAGATTGAAGGTTGCTACTATATTTTCATTAAAGTGTACGGATGGCTTTATAGTGGACAATCTAACCTCAGGGTTTGCAGCTAGATGGAATATTACGTCGACGTCTTTTATGCATTTCTTACAATCCTCTATGTTCTTTAAATCACCACGTATGAATTCTATCTTGCCTCTCTTAATATGCTCCCTTATATTTTCAATTCTTCCACTTGAAAGATTGTCTATTACAACTACTTCATATCCCTCATTAACTAATCTATCGACTAGATGACTGCCTATAAATCCTGCACCACCTGTCACTAATATTTTACTCACCTGCTACTCCCTCCTTCAAGTAAAAATCTAAACAAGTATTATTTAGCTTAGCTCATCGATTATCTATAGCAAGTCCTCCTAAAGCCCTTTTGAAATGGCATCCAAAATTATCTTAACTCCTAGCCTAACATTCTCAGGTAATAATTCTAATCCTGTCTCTAAAAATCCCCTTACAATTATCGATACTGCTTCCTCCTCGGTGAACCCCTTTGCCATAAGGTAATTTAACTCCTCATCAGAGATTCTACCTATTGCAGCCTCATGGGTTAGATTTGCTAGCATACTTTTTGATTCAAGTTGCGGTATTGCAGTTGCCTTAGCCTTATCCGATAACAATAATCCTCTACACTCTAAATGCCCTATTGCATTAACGTTTTCCTTAGCTTCTAGAATACCTCTCATAATTACGTTTGCCCTATCAGCGATAATACTCCTCGTAACTATCTCTCCTCTAGAACCATTTCCTACAAATACTATCCTTCCTCCTATATCTACAAGAGCATCGCCTCCCGATCTTATTATCGAGGTTAAGTATGCTCTAGCTCCTCCATGAAGAATTACCTTTGGCATCATTTGAAGCGTTATCCCGGGCCTCATATTAATGTAGTAATTCACAAAGATTCCTCCATCCTCTACTATCACTCCAGTCCTAGGCCTTACATGTGTTTTCGATGACCAATTATGTATCATAATGAACGTCATCTTGGCATCTTTCCCTACGTAAAACTCACTTACGCCTATATGTAATGCCTCCTCAACTAGGGCGGTACAACCAGTTATTAATGTAGCCTCTGCTCCATCCCCTACTATTATTATATTATGAACTGGTTGTGCTAGCCTTTGTCTTGAAATGAGAAGACACGTCTGTATTGGCCTCTTAAGCTTAACTCCAGGTGGAATATATATGAAATAACCATTCCTTCTATACTTCTCAGCAACCACGCTTGCTTCATCCTCGGGTCTTAATGCTTTCCAGTAATAACCTTCCACCCACTTTAATTTTTCAAGAGCCTCCTTTATGCTCATTATGATAACTCCTTCTTTTTTAAGCCTATCTACCTCCTTCCTGTAGATTATATTGTGATCTATTTGAAAATATGCACCATCTCCCTCTTCTATGTTAACTCCTATGTCCTTTGCTTTCTCTAGATATTCCTTTGGTAAGCTCCTCACTAAGTTGATCCTCTCCTCTCCGTAATCATATTTTCTAAAATCTACTTCGTACTTATTTCTTCTATTCATCTTATATTCCCTCCCTAAACGCATCATAACCCTCGCTAAGGATTATTTCTAGGGCCTTTTCCGCGTTTCCACTATACACTATCGTTCCATCTATCATAACATGGAGTCTGTTAACTACCTCTAACCCAATAAATTTTAGTATATAGCCTAAGTGAGTGACTAGGAGTACTGCTGACCTATTCTCTATTAACTCCTTGATTCCTTCAGCTATTATGCTCAAACTATCTACGTCAACTCCACTATCCGGTTCATCTAACAAGGCTAACTTAGGTCTTTGGATTAATGTTATATATAATTCCATTCTTTTTATCTCTCCTCCACTGAATCCCTCATAGAGATTTCTCTCAATTAGGTGCTGAATACCAAACCTACTGTAGGGTATCCTTTGTGTTCTGAACTTCCTTGTCATTAATTCGACTATATAGTTCGCTTTAACATATATCCTTGGAGGACTTTGAAATGCTAGCCCTATCCCCATTTTCGCTCTCTCATAGGGCTTGAGCTTGGTTATATCCTTTCCCATAAATTTTATACTTCCTCTCACCACTTCATAGGGTGGTATTCCCATTATAGTTTTGAGTAGCGTAGACTTCCCAGAGCCATTCGGTCCCATTAGTACATGAACTTCTCCGTCGTTTATTCGTAAATCTATATTCCTTAACAAATACTCCTTCTGGTCCGGAATTTTAACCCACAAGTCGTTTATCTCAAGTAGTGTGATGTTTATCACCTCCTTGTTCTCAGAGGGGCAGGACACCCCCTTTTATATAAGTTGAAGAATTTACACTTACTGCAACTTACATTACATAATGCAAGAGAGTTCAGAGGAAGATATTCCGGAAATATTATATCGCCGAGGACTACGCTCATTTCGCTCACACCTGATATGTTACGCAATCTCCTCTCAACTACGCTTCTCAATTCATCGTACTCTTTACCAACTAGGACAACTAGAAGGTTATAGTTACTAGTTAATGTACCTACTTGGAGTATGCAACTACATTTCTTACTTAATTTCATTAGATCCCTTAAAGCGCTATGTATGTCCTTAGTCCGAATAAAGACATAAAGTACCTTCAAGTTAAGCTTCCTTATATTAACGTTCGCCTGAATTTTAATACAGCCCTCTCTTATAAGCTTCGCTAATCTTTTTCTAATCGCTACATGAGTTACCTTAAGCTTCTTGCTTAATTCTACTAATGTCTTTCTACCATCAATAGCTAGTTCCTTAATAAGCAGTAGGTCTCTTTTATCTATGTTCTTTTCTCTCAGCATGTCTATCTTCTCCTTACAATTTGTAACTTTATTGCCTTTTCCTAGTTTCATCTTTAATATTTAAGTCTTACGTTACTATTCCTTCTCATTACCTCTCCATGGAGTATTGAAAATACGCCATATTAAGTCCGCTCTCTCCTTCCCTATTCCTTCAACTCGCATTAATTCAACCCTAGATGCATTTGCTAATCTCCTTAACGTGCTAAATTCCTCGAGTAATCTTCTCGCTAATTTCGGTCCCACAAGCCCCTCTGCTACGAACAATATCCTTTCATGTAACCCACTAGGCCTCTTCCCAGCTCTTATATAATAAACTTTCTTTTCTTCAGCCTTTCCAAGAGCCTCAGCTCTAGCTTTTATATATAATGCTGTCCAATCCCAGGATGGGGAGTACACTATCGGTATTCCATATTTAACCTGAATGGTCTCCAATAACCTAAGTATAGCTTGCGGTCTCCACTTAGTGAACTTTTCTAATAGCTTTATCCAACCCTCTACTAGCAGGATAACGGAGATTCCATTCTCTTTCTGCTCGCTTAATGCCCTTAGTTGATTCCATAATCTTCCATCCCTTATTGAGTTCGCTAAATCAGTTATCGTCTTCCTCTCTATTATTATACATTCCTCCTTACGTTTAGCATGAAGATAGTAGTCTCCTATTGGTAATACATCTACTGCGACCTTAAGTCCTAATTCCTCAAGATACTCCTTTATAGTCTTGTTCCTAACTACCCTTATGCTTGCTTCGCGTGAATCTATCGTTATGTCTACTGGAACTAACATACGTGAACACTAACGAATCCTTTCAATATATTCCAAACCCGTGGGATATGACATTTTCATTAACTACATTATTGAGCAAGTTCATTATCATATGTAGACGGAATACTCCTTTGCTAGATTCCATCTTTACCTAGCATATTGCTTTCGTTAATAGGGAATTGATTTAGTTATGATTCCGGTAAGCAAAACCTTAATATCATCCCGATCAGAGATAAGCCTAGGTTGTGTATATCATGGTCGATCAATCATTAATTCAAGTAATCAGTAATATACTATCACAGTATGCGCCAAAAATACTGGGTGCATTAATAGCCCTAGTGCTGGGCTGGATATTTGGTAAGCTTACTGAGAGTGCTATAACAAGTCTCTTACGTAAGTTAGGTCTAGACGAGACATTGAAGACGACTGTTTTGGGAAAGGCACTTGAACGCTCTAAGATGCAGATTTCCAGCGTAATAGGCACCCTCGTGAAGTGGATTATATATCTCCTTGCAGTCCTCGCAGCATCTGAGGCACTAGGACTTGAGGCTCTTAGCTCAATATTAAGGAGCGTGGTATTATATCTACCGTACTTCTTAGGTGGAATAATAATTATGATTCTAGGCCTTCTCCTTGCCGACTTCTTAGGGAATTTCGTTGGAGCAATGACCGAAGGTACTAGTATAATCCTCTCAAGGGCTTTAGTATTTATCACTAAGGCTACGATAGGTTTTGCCATAATAATCATTTCCTTAAGCGTTATGAAAATAGATGTAACGATATTCTATATTCTCGCTAAGGCTCTAGCTAGTGGCTTGGCTATTGGCATAGCTGTAGGCTTGGGTATAGCATTCGGATGGGGCTTTAAGGACATAATTGCAAAGAATGCTGAAAACATAGTTAGAAGCCTAGGTATTACATTAGGCAAGGTTCATGAGGCAAGAACTATAGAGGGCTTAAAGGCTAGAATAAAGGATCTTGAAAGGGAAATCGATACATACCGAAAGCGCGTAGAAACACTTGAAGCTGAGAGAGCTCTAACAGCTGAAGCTTTATCAAAGCCTGTTGAGAACTTAGAGGAAGTGCTTACGAGAGTTATAGGTGATCGTGGCAGAATTGTCGCCTCAAGGGGTAGGTATGAAATAGAAATACTAAATCCTCAAGACTTCCCATGGGGCCCCGTCATCCTGCTATTACAAAATAATGGATATAGTGTCTGGTTTACCTTAAAGGATAATAAGTGCATTCTTATGGCTAAGCCAAGCTTACCCTAATGGTATATTAAACATAACATGCCTAATGCTACAAGTGTTGTAACTAATGTAATTGGAATTCCATACTTAATCCACTCTGATAACTCCATATGGTACCCCCTTCTCTCCATGATTCCTATAGCTACTATATTACTAGCGCTAGCTATTATCGTTAAATTACCAAAGAATGTAGCTCCAAATAGTGTGGCCCACCATAACGGCTCTACCTCTAACCCTAAAGTTTTTAAGCTCTCTATTACTGGCGCCATTGTAGCTACTGCTAGAACGTTATCAAGAAATGCACTTAATACTCCTGTAAATAGCGTGAGAATTATTATAAGTGTTATCCTCTCATGTGAAACTCCTGCCAAAAGCTCTGCTATCTTTTCGCTAACGCCCGTGTATTCCAGTGACCCAACGGCTCCGAAAAATATTATGAAAAACGATAATGTATACCAATCCACTCTATGCTCTATGACATCTCGAACAGATCTCCTGTCTAACATTAGACATATACTTGCAAAAAGTAATGCTACTCCGAGCAATAACGTATTCTTTTCCAAGTTAAATACCTCCTCTAGCTTATGGTAAAGTAGAAGCCCTACAAGTAACCCTACAAATACTGCAATACAGACGTCTAGATCCTTAACTACACTTTCTTCTTCACTTTCCCTACCCTCACTCCTAAGTGCCCTCCTCACTTGATATAGATAACCTTTAAACATTCTTAAATTCACAATAACTAAGAGCGCTAAGGCTGTTAAGGCTATCGGCATGGCTATCCTTATGAAGTCAGATAAAGTCAGACCTCCCCTAAATGCAACTATTACGCTTACCGGATTTCCCATGAGCATAGCCGCACTACCTACATTTGATGCAAATGCCGTCATCAGTATAAGCGGCATTGGACTTAAGTTATACTTCGCTGTTAGGTAAAGCACATTAGTAGTTATGAAAAGCATAGTCGTTATATTACCGACAATGGAGGATAATACTCCTGAAAGTAACATTAATATGGATATTAATAATTCCGCGTTATCCCCTATTTTATAGACTATAAACCTCATCATGTACTCAAAGAAACCCCGCTCCTCAAGAAATCCTACAATGATCATCATACATATTAGGAATATTATTATCTCTAAGTTCGCCGAATGTATTAGGTAATGAACATTTATCAGCCCAAATATGAACATGAGCGCCAGTCCGGAGAATGCTATTACTACCTTATACTCCCAGAGGAACAATACTCCTATTATCATTAGACTAAATACAGTTAATGATAATATTTGCTTTGCACTAAATTCAGCTACGTACGCTCCCACTATTATGGCGATCAATACTAGGAGTACAGTTGATCCTTGAATGACCCTCTTATCAATGTTCACTTTGTGCTCACCAGAATGAAACTTAATTATTATGTTAAATAAAAGGATTTCTTAACCAACCTACAAATGAACCAGCCTAACCTCCCATGCTCTTAACTAATGACCTCCCTTTAAAAGAGAAAGTATATACTCCCTATATCCATGGTCGAGGTTAAGTATATTCTCATAAACTTTCTCCTCTTTACCCTTAAATTCATTGTATACCCGGATATTATTATCGTTAAGGACATACCGAAGAGGATATTTCACAATCCTCGATGAAAATATTTCCACAGCTCCTATATCAACGTCTCTATGGAATTTCAAGACCTCCCGCATTATAATGTATGCTTGATATCTTAACTTAAGCCTCCTTATCTCACCTTCTCTCATCTTCTCTATATCCCTATATGGTGAGAGATGTGGTATCATGAAGACTCTTAATATGGACGATAATGAGATCTTCCTCAATATATTCATAGTCCTCCTTAGATATCTTTCTACCTCTCCCTCTACCTCCTTATATACGCTAATGAGAACTCTCAATACCTTCTCTTCGTTTATTATTCCTGGAACTTCCTCACCTTTAATATCCTCATGTTCCCTAATGATATGAAGATGCCTACTCTCAGGATCACGTAATATACAAAATGCACAGAGGCTTTTATCCTCTAAGAGCTTTAAAAGTGATGTATCTATTCCCACGTTTACATAATCTCTGGTGTCCTTTATCCTATACTTCATGAGAATTACGTTATGTAGTAGTATTCTGTACTTTGCGTTAACGACTTTCTCTCCCCCCTTACTTATTTACTCTCTATTTCTATCACTTTAACTAGTTAGAGTTAAATTTTTATAGGTCTTAGATATAGGTTAACCCTCAGATTTAAGGAGGTAATGAATGTATGGCAAATATGAAAAGTAGATCATTAACAAAGACTACAATTGCAATAATTGCGATAGTGATAGTAGTCATAGCCGGTATTGGTGGCTGGTACTTCTATTATAGAAGAGCTGGACCAACAGCTCCACCCGAGGAAGCAAAACCAACAGAGACTGGTGGTGCAGGAGAAGTACAAGTACCAGGTGCAAAGAATATTCTCGTAATAGCCTACAAAGGTGCAAAGAAATTACCCGAAGACCAATTAGTCCCCTACTCATCAATCTCGCCGAGTTGGTATAGCAATATCACACTTGATGCCCTAATATGGGCGGGTAGAACTTGTACTGACCCTGAGCAACGTAAGGTGATATACAATGTCATACAGAAGATAACCAATGATGAGCTTCCGCTCATATGGTTGGTCCAGACACAAGCGCCTAGAGTCTATTGGGAATGGATGAAAGACGTATACTTCCATCCAACACTGCGCTTTAGATTTAATCATCTAGGTAAGGATCCAAACGCGCCCGAACCAGATATGATACGTTACGGCGGAACTGAAGAGCCTCATAGCCTTGATCCTGCTGTAAGCTACTGGGGCTTCGACTGGTGGATAATGTACCAGATCTACGATAGGTTAGTAACATACGAGAAGGAAGTTACGGAGTATGTAGTACCAAGCATCGCTGTTGCATGGGCGCACTCTGAGGATGCTACTGAATGGTACTTCGTCATAAGAGGCAATGTAGTATTCTACGACCCATGGGAGAACAAGACTTATCCCTTAGAGCCAGAGGACGTGATTTACTCATTACGTAGAGTTGTCATAATGCACCAAGATCCATACTGGCTTATAGACACATTCATCGACGTAAATGCAAGTGATGTAATATCCTTAGATGACTTTAAGGCAATTTTAGCTAAGGGCCTCTTCACTGAGTTCAAGGAGTCATCTAAGAAGGTCACATCGCTTGATGAGCTATTAAGCTTCTTTAAGTATAATGGTCCAGTAGCAGGAGTTGTAAAGCTAAAACTAAAGTTCCCATATCCTGCAATATTGAACGTACTGGCAACAATGCCTGCATCAATAGTATGTAAGGAAGCCATTGAGGCTCACGGTGGAGTTAAACCTGGTGAGGAGAATCCATGGGTCTATGAACATCCTGTGGGCAGCGGTCCATACTACATGGTGAAGTGGGAGCATAGGCAGTACGTAGAATTAGCTGCGAATCCATACTATTGGGGCGATGATAAACCAAAGGTAAGGCGCGTAAGGATATTCCTAATACCTGAGGATGAAACCAGAATTATGTTATTCACCAAAGGAGACCTCGATATGATCGATATGCCTGCATCACTGCTGTTCAAAGTCGAAGGTGTATCGCTAGAGTATGGTGGTAAGAAATGGAATGTAGTAATCAGAAAGCAAAACACCCTAGTAATAATGTATGCTGTTCCAAACGTAAATAAGGAGCCATTTAATAAGAAGGAGGTCAGGCAAGCATTAGCATATGCTATACCTTACGATCAGATAGCTAAGACTGCATATGGCGGATTAGCTTTCAAGGCTTATGGCGTCATTCCAAAGGGTATGTTTGGCTTCCAGAATGATGAGGTAATAAACTATACCTACAACTTAGACAAGGCAAAGGCATTGCTAGAAAAGGCTGGCGTTGATCCAACTAAATACACGATAACCATATTGATTTGTGAAGGTTACAAGGAACTTCAAGATGAAGCTACCATCCTTCAAATGGCATGGTCACAACTAGGATTTAAAGTGAGAATAGAAGTTGCCTCAAGACCAACGTTCAATGAAAGAATCATGAGTAAGGACGGCTTTGACGTAAACCTAATAGGATGGGGTCCAGACTACGTAGATCCTGATGACTATGCTGGGCCATTGACCTGTGGTGGTTACGAGTTTGATGAGGTTAAGGTAATAAAAGTGTCCAGCCTTGATGAAGCGAAGAAGATAGTGGATATGTCGACGGCTAAGCAGCTTACGTACAAGGATTGGTTAGTGATTGTCGGTAAGAGCATTGAGAGCTAAGAACGCCATAAAAATACAATATCTCTTTTTACATTATTATAATAGCGAAAGACTTTTATACATCCTAACTTTTTCAC
>Ga0180300_10000185_pt1 | contig 25713 bp, 20 predicted proteins | sample GuaBasSediGuay15_FD_121798 | JGI IMG/M metagenome (GOLD analysis project Ga0180300, IMG submission 121798) | Subseafloor sediment microbial communities from Guaymas Basin, Gulf of California, Mexico - Guay15, Core 4569-2, 21-24 cm | ecosystem: Environmental > Aquatic > Marine > Hydrothermal...
CAGACAGATTAGCGAAGAGCTGACCGAGATCGTCCGATGAAAGGGAAGATCGTCAAAGTCGAGGAGATAAATCAGGGGATAAAGGAGATCATCCTCAAGCTGTTCGATCGGGGGATAATCGATGCGGTCCTGAGCCCACACCCTTTACCGAATGGCGAATCCTTTGCCCATCTGCTGATTAAGGATCGTGGGATCCTCACCCAGACCGTCCCCCTCCCTCCGATCATGCCCATCTCTGGAGCCAAGGCATTGAGGGATCTCACCCGCTTGGGGAAGATCGACTTCCGGCTCTTAGCGGTGATGAGGCCCTGTGAGCTGCGGGCCACCATCGAACTCAGCAAATTAAATCAGATCGTCCTGGAGAATATCTCCTTCCTCACACTCGACTGTCCTGGTGTGGTCCGGATCCGGGAATATCTCAACCATCCCAACCAGTATGCCCGGGATGATGCCCTCCGTTCCACCTGTCTTGCCTGTGTCCACTTCAGCTTTAAAAACCTCCCTTCTGATCTCCATATCGGGATCGGTAAGGGAGAGATCTATCTCTATCCCCAGAATGAGAAAGGGAGAGAGTTCCTCACCGGGATCGATCTATCTCCTACCGATGATCTCTCAAACTGGTTAGAGCAGATCGCCACGACCGAAAAGAAGCGGATGGCATATCGGGAGAAACTGTTCCAGGAGATAAGGAACAAGACAAAAGGGCTTGAGGCCCTTGATCGGTATTTTGAGCTCTGCATCAACTGCCACAACTGTATGAGGGTCTGCCCGATCTGTTACTGCCGTCAGTGCTTCTTCGAAAACCCGGATCAGACCCGGATCGAGGCCGGAGGCTATCTCAATTTAGCCCGGAAGAAGAAAGGGATCAGGTTCCCCACCGACCGGATCCTCTTCCATCTCGGCCGGATGTCCCATATGGCCCTCTCCTGTATCGGATGTGGTAACTGTGGGGATGGCTGTCCAATGGAGATTCCGGTCGGTGAGATCTTCTCCCTCATTGGAGCTGAGACCCAGAAGATGTTCGACTACCAGCCCGGTCGAGACCCTACCGAACCGATCCCGGTCCTCACCTATCGGGAAGATGAGCTCCATGAGTATGAGGATGTGAATCGATGAAGGCGATAAGGATCAACCAGCCATTCAATGAGTCGCTGAGAGAGCTATTGAGGTCACTGCTGGAAAAGGGGAAGGTGGGGGCGGTCTTCGCCCTGACCAGGATTGGCTCGGGTTACTCCTATACCCTTATCACCGATCCGAAATTGCTGGATCAGATCACCCCGATCGATCCCTATATGCCGGTTGGTGGTGGTAAGATGCTGTCACGTCTCACCATGATTGAGCCACTCACTCAGCCGATTGCTGCGGTGATCCGACCCTGTGAGCTGCGGTCACTCTATGAGCTGGTAAAGTTAGAACAGGCCAACCTCGATAACCTTCTGATTATCAGCCTCACCTGTCCTGGAGTGCGACCGATAAGGGGGCTGGCAACCGATCGGGGTGAGACCTTAAGGGAGTGCTGTCAGATCTGCGACCGGTTCATCCCGGAGAAGAGCGATCTTACCCTCTTATGTGCTGGTGAGGATGGTAATGTCAGCACCATCCTCATCAACACCGAACAGGGTGAGCGGTTCTTGGAAGGGCTCCCCTTCGACTATGTTGAGGCAGAACTTAAGGTTCCCGAGGGGTTGAAGGAGTCCAGAAAGAAGAAACGGCAGGAGACCTTCTCCCGGTTGAAACCCGAGGATCTTGGTATGGAAGGGCTGATCAACATCTTCGGTCGCTGTATCGGCTGTCATGCCTGTGGTCGGGCCTGCCCCATCTGCTACTGCAACCTCTGTTATTTTGATTCGGAAGAGAGCGAGAGCCATCCCAAGGAGCTTGCCACCGATCTCGAACTCAAGGGTGCATTGAGGCTGCCCACCAATACCATCTTCTACCATCTGGGTCGGATGATCCATGTGAGCTTGAGCTGCGTCGGATGTGGGATGTGCTCTGATGTCTGTCCGGTTGAGATCCCGGTCGGCACCATCTTTACCCGGATTGCCGAGTCCGGCCAGAAGCTCTTCGATTACATCCCGGGCCGTGACCTTGAGGAGAAGTTACCGACCTCAACCTTCAAGATTGAGGAGCTGAAGGATCTCGGGGAGGCGTGATGAGTGATTTTCTCCCGAGGATCGTCGGTTTCTTATGCAACTGGTGCTCCTACGCCGGTGCGGATCTGGCCGGGGTGTCGAGGCTGAAGATGCCCCCGGCCCTCATCCCGATCCGGGTGATGTGTTCCAGCCGGGTCGACCCCCTCTTTGTCCTCAGGGCATTCTTGGGCGGGGCAGATGCGGTATTGATTGCGGGTTGCCACCCCGGTGATTGCCATTACCAATCCGGTAACTACTACACGAGGAGGAGGTTTGCTCTCCTTCAGCGGATCTTTCAGGAGCTGGGCTTAGAGGTCGATCGGCTCCGGCTCGCCTGGATTGCCGCATCCGAAGGGGTCCGTTTTAAGAAGGTAGTTACCGAGTATACCGATCGGATCAAGAAACTGGGACCCAACCCGGTCAAAAAGGAGATCTTTCTCTAAGTCCTCCGGGCAATATTGAGCATGGCCAGGGTCTGCTCGGAGCGGAAACCGAGGTGATCTATTGCCCCGGAAGGACAGGCAACCGCGCAGTTACCACAACCTTTACAGAGGGCCTCATTCACCTGGGAGAACCTCCTTCCCTCCGATTCGATCAGCTCTGGGGCACCAAAAGAGCAGACCGAGACACATACTCCACAACCAGCGCACCGCTCCCGATCTACCTTGGCGGTTGTGGCAGATGCTCTCAAACCCTTCTGGCTCAGGATGATCACCGCTCGGGCCGCTGCTGCCTTGGCCTGGGCAATCGTCTCCTTGATATCCTTAGGGGAGTGGGCCAATCCACACATGAATACCCCATCGGTGGCGAAGTCGACCGGCCTCAGCTTGAGATGGGCCTCAAGGAAGAAACCATCTTCATTCAGCGGCACCTTTAATAGTTGAGAAAGCCTTGCGGACTCGGGGTCCGGGATGATGGGTGGGGCGAGGACAACAAGATCCGGATTGATGATTATCCTCTCTTTCAGGATCGGATCATAACCCTCAACCCTGAGATCATCACCATCCCTCTCAACCACCGGCCTTCTGTTCCGCTCATAACGGATAAAGATTATCCCAAGCTTTCGAGCCTTCCGGTAGTATCGCTCCAGTAATCCATAGGTCCTGATATCCCGGTAGAAGATATAGATAGCAACCTTGGGATTTATCTCTTTGAGTCGGATGGCATTCTTAATCGCCTCCTGACAGCAGACCCGGGAACAGTAGGGGCGTTCATCATCCCTCGAGCCAACACACTGGATCATAACAACCCTTTTAATCCGATCCACCTCTTTTTTCCAGATCATCGCCTCCAGCTCCCGTTGAGTAATCACCCGATTCTCTTCGGCATAGAGGTAACCATCCGGTTTCTCTTCCTTTGCGCCGGTGGCCAAGATCACAACCCCATGTTCCAGTTCGATCCCATTCTTGAGTCGGGTCCGATAATTTCCAACATATCCATCAATCTCATCGATTGTAACCCCTTTATAGACCTTTATCCTGGGATGAGATTCAACCTTCTTGATCAGCTCATCCCGATAGGAGGGTATCTCCCATCCTTCGATGGTATAGTAGAGATGGTTAAGATTACCCCCCAGGCGATCCTCCCTTTCAATCAGAAAGACCCCATAACCTTGATTGGCGATGGTGAGGGCCGAAATCATCCCTGCCAAACCACCGCCGATTATTAGCGCCCTCGGGATGATGGGGATGGTTACGGTATGGAGGGGTTCTAAGAGCCTGGCCTTGGCTACCGCCATCTCTACCAAGATCTTGGCTTTGGCCGTGGCCAGCTCAGGATTATCCGGGTGAATCCAGGAACACTGGTCACGGATATTGGCCATCTCAAAGAGATGGGGATTGAGACCCGCCTCACGGAGTGTCTCCTGGAAGAGAGGTTCATGGGTCCTCGGGGTACAGGAGGCAACAACGATCCGGTTGAGCCGGTGTTCACGGATTGCATCCTTTATCCGCTCCTGGGTATCCTGAGAACAGGTGAAGAGGTTGTCTTCCGCGTAGATGACATTGGGCAGGGTGCGGACATACTCAACCACAGCACCGACATCCACTACCGAACCGATATTGATCCCGCAATGGCAGACGAAAACGCCGATCCGAGGAACCTCACCCCTTACATCCCGCTCCGGTGGATACTCCTTCACCTTGGTCTCACTCCATCTTGCCTCGGCCAATAGCTCCTGGACCGCGGCTGCAGCCGCTGATGCCTCGGTGACCGTATCGGGGATATCCTTTGGGGCTGCTACCGTGCCGCAGACATAGATCCCATCCCGATGAGTCTGGATGGGATCGAAGGGGCGGGTGGCGATAAAATTGGCATCGGTTTTGATCTCCAGTTTCTCAACGAGATCGGGTGGAGATGGGACGAGCCCAACCGAGAGGACAACCAGGTCGAACTCCTCCTTCACCACCCCGGTTTCATCGAGGTAGTAGACCAGAAGGTTACCCGACTCCGGGATCTCCTCGACCTTTCCCACCCGGGCCCGAATGAATCTGATACCATACTCCTCCTGGGCCCGTTCATAGTACTTATCGAACCCTTTACCAAAGGCGCGGATGTCCATGAAGAAGATGGTCGGTTCAATCCTTTGATCGTGTTCTCTGGCGATGACCGCTTCCTTGATCGCATACATACAACAGACCGATGAGCAGTAATCATGCTCATCATCCCTTGATCCGACGCACTGGATGAAGGCGATCCGTTTCGGCACCTTCCCATCACCGGGTCGCTGGATATGGCCCTGATACGGTCCTGAGGCGGCAAGGATCCGTTCAAATTGAATACTGGTAATAACATTGGAGAACCGGTGATAACCGAATTCATAGCGGAGGGAAGGATCAAATTTCGATGCCCCAGTGGCGATGATGATCGCACCAACCCGGATCTGATGATCGGATCCAACCATTTCATGGATGATCGCTTCCGCCTCACAGGCCTTAATACATTCGAGACACTCACTACAGCCTCCGCACTCCAAGCAACGACCCGCCTCAGCGAGTGCCCGTTTTTCATCGTAACCAAGTTCCACCTCCATGAACCCCTTTATCCTCTCCGATGGGGGGAGATGGGGCATCACCTCCCGTCTCTTCTCAACGACGAACCGGGGGAAGGGTTTCTTGGGGAGATCTTCCTTCTTTTCCCTCCCTTTCTTAAGATCCTCACCCCTCAGATAACGGTCGATCGAGATCGCCGCCTCGTGTCCCTGTCCAACCGCATCCACAACCGAGGCCGGCCCCTTAACCACATCACCACCAGCAAAGATGCCCTCGATATTTGTTGCCATGGTGACGGGATCAACATCGATTGTCCCCCATGGGGTTAGTTTTATTTCGCTTCCGGTTAAGAAGGAGAGGTCGGCCTCCTGTCCGATTGCGATGATCACCATATCACCATCAATTTCAGTCCGCTCCTTCTCATCAAACTTGGGCCTAAACCTACCCTCCTCATCGAAGACCGAGATACATCGCTTAAACTCAACCCCGCATACCTGCCCGGACTTTCCCAGGATGCGGATCGGCCCCCAGGCGGGATGGAGATGGACCCCCTCCTCGACTGCGGCGGTGATCTCCCACTCATGGGCCGGCATCTCGCTCCTCGACTCCAAGCAGAAGAGATGGACCTCCTCGGCTCCCAGCCGGAGTGCTGAGCGAGCAACATCGATCGCCACATTCCCACCCCCGATTATGACAACCTTCTTCCCCACCGAGGCCTCCCCTTTCTGGTTCACCTCCTTCAAGAAATCGAGGCCGAGACGAACCCCTTTGAGGTCGATCCCTTCGATCTTTAACGGTTTGGCCCGCACCGCACCGACACCGATGAAGATCGCCTTAAAACCCTCTTCTTTAAGTGCCTCGATCGCCCGGAAATCTCTGATTGGATGGCCGGTCTTCAGTTCAACCCCGGTCTTCAGGATGGTCTCGATCTCCCAATCGAGCATCTCCCTGGGCAGACGGTAGGGCGGGATACCCATCCTCATCATCCCGCCCGGTTTGGCCTCGGCTTCAAAGATTGTCACCCGATAACCGAGCTGGGCCAGATCGTTGGCACAGGTGAGACCAGCCGGACCAGCACCGATCACCGCCACCTTAACCCCCTTCTTTTGAGGAGGGGGATCCCGATCCAGTTCATCCCGGTGATGATAGGCATAATCGGCCACAAATCGTTTCAAGGCGGCAATGGCGATCGGATCATCATACTCTCCCCTACGGCAGTTCTCCTCACAGGGGTGATGGCAGACACGACCGCAGATGGCGGGAAAGGGGTTGTTCTTCCTGATCAACTGATAGGCCTCCAGATACCTCCCTTCCCGGATCAGGGCGATATACCCCTGAGCATGGACACCGGCTGGACAGGAAATCTGGCAGGGTGGCCGTTCCCGTTTGTCGATGGCAAAGGCACTGGGGAATGCCTGGGCGAACAACCGATAGGCTGCTTTCCGATCACAAATCGCCTCATCAAACTCAGATGGGATTGAGACCGGACAGACCTTGGCACATTCACCACAACCGGTGCACTTGGCCAGATCGACAAAACGGGGGCGGCGATGGAGCCGGACCTTGAAGTCGCCGGGCTCACCCTCAACCGCTACCAGTTCGGTATCGGTCAAAAGCTCAATATTGAGGTGTCGACCACATTCTACCAGCTTGGGAGACATGATACACATGGCACAATCGTTGGTGGGGAAGGTCTTGTCGAGCTGCGCCATGGTCCCGCCGATGGCCGATTTCTCTTCCACCAGGTAGACCTTAAAGCCAGCATTGGCGAGATCGAGCGCGGCCTGGATCCCGGCAATACCGCCACCAACCACCAGAACCGAACCAGATTTCTTAGCCATCCTTTTCCAGAAGTCCGTTGATGATCGCCCTGATCTCACCAGCCAGTTCCTCGGTGGGCCTCAGGAGATAGCGAACCAGATGGCACCTCAATTCCTGCACCTTCTGATCGAGTTGATCGATGAGGTTCAGCCGATCCTCGGGGACATAACCCTCCTCCACCGCCATCCGTCTCAAGACCTCCATGATATCGGCGAACTTAACATTCTGGGGGCAACGGGCAAAACAGGTGTAGCAGCGGACGCACATCCAGATGATGTCCGAGGATAATACCGCTTCTCTCATCCCCAATATCGCCATCCGGATGATCCTCCTGGGATCGTACTCCTTATTCACTTCAGCAACCGGACAGGTCGCAGTGCAGGTGCCACAGAAGAAACAGTAGGTGAAATTCTCGGCCCCGGGTCGGGCCGCAATATCATATTTAAACTTCTCATCGAGTTCCTTCAGCCTGATCTCCATCTCTCCTCCTTAATAGGGTTCGGGCAATCTCTCCAGTTCAGCTAAGGAGAAGACCGGACCATCAATACAGACATACTTTGGCCCGATATTGCACCGGCCGCACTTCCCGATCCCACACTTCATCCGCCGTTCCAGCGAGGTGTAGATCCGTTCCGGTGGAAAACCGAGTTCGGATAGGACCGGGAGGGTATATTTGATCATGATCGGTGGTCCGCAGACAACCGCCCAACCCTTCTTGGAACTTGGCGCCACCTCCTTAGTTACTGCGGGGACGAACCCCACCTTCCGATTCCAGCCCGGGAATTCCTTATCGACGGTAAGGATAAGCCTCAGATCGGATCGCCCTTCCCACTGGAAGAGCTCATCCCGGTAGAGGAGAAGGCCTGGTCTCCGGGCACCATAAATGACCGTGATCTGACCAAACTCCTCCCTCCGGGCCAAAAGGTAGAGGAGAAGCGATCTCAGGGTGGTGAAGGCGAAACCACCACCGATAATAACCACATCTTCGCCTCGGAACTTCTCAACCGGATAGTGGTTGCCGAGTGGCCCCCTGAGACCGATCACCTCCCCTTCCTTCAAATAGTGGAGAGCGGTTGTAACAACGCCAACCCGGTTGACGGTGAATCTGAGAAAATCCTTCTCATCTGGGGATGAAGCAATTCCAAAGGGCGCTTCCCCTTTGCCCAGGATCGAAAGCTGGCAGAACTGGCCGGGTAGGAAGTCGAATCGCTGGGAGGGGTCTTTAAACCGGAGATCGAAGCTTCTCAACATCCGGTCATCCGACTCGACCTTGATCCTCCCGACCACCATCTCGATTGGCCAGTAAGGGTTATCCCTCATCCAAAATCCTCCTCATCAGCTCCCTCAGATCTAAATTCACCGGACAGAAGATTACACATCGCCCGCAGCCAACACACCCCGCCTCTTTATACTGGAGATAGAGGTAATTGAACTTATGCATTATCCGCTGCCGGAGCCGGTCCCTGATCTCGGGTCTGGGATTATGTCCGGACGCCTCTTGGGTAAAGAGGGGAAAGAGGCAGGAATCCCAGATCCTGACCCTTGCCTTCTCCTCATCCTGGATATCGAAACAGTGGCAGGTGGGGCAGAGATAGGTACAGAGAGCACAGGAGAGGCATCTCTCGGCCAGCTCCCCCCAGATTGGGCTCTCCCAGAGGTTATCCAATCGCTCCTTGATCAGCTTAGGATCGATCCCATCCTTGAGCTGGGCCTCGGCCCTGGCAACTATCTCATCTCGCCGTTTGAGATCCTGATCGGTGGGGGGTAACAGCGGGTCGAAGGAGGAGATCAGGTCTTCACCCTTCTTGCTGACCGCCTCGATAAGGAAACCATCGCCGATATCGGTGAGGAAGAGATCACACCCCTCCTTACCAAATGGCCCGATCCCGAACCAGTGGCAGAAGCAGGTGGGTTGGGGCTGGTTACAGCCAATCCCGATAATGATTCCTGACTGGTATTGATCCTGCCAATAATTGTCCCGATAGGGGCCTTGGGTGAAGATCCGGTTCAGGATCAGAAGGCCCTTCGCATCACAGGGTCTGACCCCAAAGAGTCCGATCCCCTTCGACTTAGGCACTTTACCATCGTAACGGAATAGGACCTGATACTGAGGGAAGAAGATCCCTTTGGGAGGGCGAATCGGTGTGATCAATTCGGGGGTATGATCGGCTATCGGGGCGAACCCATACTCGGTCGGTCCATAGAGGAGGTAGCTGGTTTTGAGCCACTCGATCAGCCGGGGGAGGTCTTTTTTGAGAAGCTTCCTCATTGGATGAACTCCTGGGGATCATCTTCCCTATAGGCAGCCATCGGTGGTGTCTCCTCAACCGAGAGTCCCGGGATATAATCGAACCGTTCCCTGACCTCCCGCTCCATCCGTTTTGAGAGGAGGGTAAGTTTGATCCCCATCGGACAGGCCCGCTCACAACTGCCGCAGTCGACACACCTTCCCGCGGTGTGGAGGGCCCTCACCAGATGGAAGATGATGGTATCGGTCAGCTCAACCCCTTTTCCAAACCACTGGGGGTTGGTCTGATCAACAAAACAGACATCACAGTAGCAGAAAGGACAGCTATTACGACAGGCATAGCAGCGGATACAGCGTCCAAATTCACTCTGAAAATAGTTCCACCGTTCGGCCGCGGGAAGGGATTCGATTTCCGCAACCGAGCGGTACTCATCCTGGATCTCAACCCTATCCTTCGGGGAGCCGATGAAGGTATCGTAGATCGGTGGAGAAGGATAGCGACATCGGAGGCAGGATCGTGAGAGGAGATCCTCTCTTGGGAGGGTAAGCTGGAAGCCATCACCAGAAAGCGTTATCTCTTCGCCATTCATCTGATAGTTGGTAACCACCCTTCCTCTGACCTTCTCCCTCACCCGATTGGGATCGATCATCCCGGGACAGGAGATACCGATGATATAGACATCTTCCCGATTCAGCTGCCCTTCGGTTAGATACTGGATGATCGCCCTTCCATCGCATCCTTTACAGATGATCCCAACCTTCTGGCCCGCAATCGGTTTTTTCCTCAAGAGATATTTGGCCAGATTGACTCCGCAGGTGATATCGAAGATAAGTTGATCGACACCCCCCTCGGTGATAAAGATCGGCCTTGCCGAGAGGGGCAATGTCCCACGGCCATAGCCGATGAGGGATCCGATCTCTCCCTTCTGGAAGAGCTCCCTAATCCTCGACCTCAGCTCCATGATCTTTGATGAGATATCGGGCTGGACCCAATCTCCTTATATCCTCGGTAACTCTTTCCACAACCTGGGCAAACTTCTCTCCCTCACCCGCTGAGACCCATGAGAACTGAACCCTTCCCGGTTCGATCCCGATAAACTCAAGCAATGCTTTAAGTAGGGCAAACTTCCTCCGGGCATAGTAGTTACCGGTGAGATAGTGGCAATCACCGGGATGACAGCCGGATACGAGAACACCATCATATCCGGATTGGAGGGATTTGAGGATGAAGATGGGGTTGATCCGACCGGAACAGGGCACCCTCACCACCCGGATTGTGGGCGGATACTGAATCCGGGAGACCCCGGCCAGATCCGCACCGGCGTAGGAGCACCAGTTGCATAAGAAGGCAATAATCTTAGGTTGCCACATCATCCCCTCAAAGCGGTGACCATGGCGAAGATCTGTTCATCGCTGAATCCTTTAAGATCGATGGCACCACTCCGGCAGGTTGCTGCGCATACCCCACACCCTTTACAGATCGCCTCATTCACCTCGGCAACTAACCGCCCCTCCCGCTCCTTCAATTCCACAGCGGCATAGGCACAGACCGAGACACAGTAGCCGCATCCCTGACATCGGAGGGGATCGACCCAGGAGACGGTCCCTTCTGCATCAATCGACTCTCGACTGAGGATAGTAATCGCTCGGGCCGCGGCCGCCTTGGCCTGGATGATTGTCTCCTCAATATTCTTAGGGGAGTGGGCCAGCCCGCACATGAAGACCCCATCGGTGGCGAAGTCGACCGGCCTCAGCTTGAGATGGGCCTCTAAGAAGAAACCCTCCCGATTAAGTGGCACCTTGAGCAACCGGGCCAGCTTAACATTCCCCTCGGGTGGGATGATGGCTGGCGCAAGCACCAAAAGATCGGCATCGAGGATGAGCTCATCACCCAGGAGGGGATCGAAAACCTTCACCAGCAGTGTGCTGTAACGATCATTCCCGTCCTTGAGATAGACCTGGGGCCTTCTCTCAGGGGTATATCTGATAAATATGATCCCCCGGTTACGGGCCTTCTCATAGTATTCCTCCATCCGGCCATAGGTTCGGATATCGCGATAGAGGATATAGATATTGGTTAGTGGATGAAGCTCCTTTATCCTCAAGGCGTTCTTAATCGCCTCCTGACAGCAGACCCGGGAACAGTAGGGGTGTTCATCATCCCTCGAGCCCACACACTGGATCATAACGACATTCCGATATCTCGGGAGTTCGGGGATCATCCGTTCTAACTCCAGTTGGGTGACTACCCTCCGACTCTTACCGTAGAGGTATCCTTCCGGTTTCAGTTCCACCGCCCCAGTCGCGACGATGATGGCACCATGTTCGATCTCCTCTCCCGATACCTTGGTCCGATAGTTCCCAACATAACCGGTGATCGATTCGATCTCGGCCTCTCTGATAACCCTGATCTTGGGATGGCTGGTGACCCGGGTTATAATCCTTTTAAGAAAGGCCTGGGGGTCATCACCATCCAGGGTGGCATAGACCCTCCTAAGGTTTCCACCGAGGCGCCTTTCTTTCTCCAGAAGCACCACTTCATATCCCGCATCGCCGATTGCAAGGCTCGCCACCATCCCGGCCAGACCACCGCCGATCACCAAGGCCTTAGGGTTTATCTTAATTTTGAGCGGCTGGAGGGGGGTGAGATTCTGGGCCTTGGCCACCGCTATCTTTACCAGATCCTTCGCCTTCTCTGTTGCCTCGTCCGGCTTCTCCATATGGGCCCAGCTACACTGATCCCGGATATTGGCCATCTCAAAGAGATAGGGGTTGAGCCCCGCTTCACGGAGCGTCTCCCGGAAGAGAGGTTCATGGGTTCTCGGTGTGCAAGCGGCAACCACGATCCGATTGAGATCGAGCTCTTCGATCTTGGCCTTGATCAGATTGAGGCTATCCTGAGCACAGGCATAGGTCAGATCCTGGGCATGCTCAACATATTGCAAATTTTTTGCAAAATTGACGATTTTTTTTACGTCGACCACACCGGCGATATTAATACCGCAGTGGCAGATGAAGACCCCGATCCTGGGGCGATCACCGATAATATCCCTCTCCTGGGGGTAGGTCTTTTTTGAAACCTCCCTCGGCCATTTACGATCGAAATAACGGAAGCATTCTACCACCGACCCTGATGCCGACATCACCGATTCCGGTATGTCCTTAGGGCCTGAGGCACCACCACAGACAAATATCCCCGGTCTGGTCGTGGCGAGGGGCTGGAAGGTTCTGGTCTTGATGAAACCATGACGGTCGAGTCTGATGGCCAGGGTCTCGGCAAGATCCTTGAGTGTTGATCTGGGAACAAGGCCCACCGAGAGGACGATTAGGTCAAACTCCTCTCTCCTCGGTCTACCCTCATCCGGGGTAAAATAGAGCATCAGCCGGCCATCTTCCTTTTTAATCCTGGCCACTCTCCCCCGCTCAAATCTGACCCCAAACTGGCTTTTCGCCCGCTCATAATATTTATCAAAATCCTTACCGAAGGCCCTCAGATCCATATAGAAGATGGTGGTCTCGATCTCCTTATCGTGTTCTTTTGCAATAATCGCCTGTTTCATCGCATACATGCAGCAGACCGAAGAGCAGTAATCATTCCGCTTCTGATCACGGGAGCCAACACACTGGATGAAGGCGATCCGCTTGGGCTCCTTACCATCGGAAGGTCGAATCAGGTGTCCACGATTTGGACCGCTGGCCGAAAGCATCCGTTCAAACTCGATCGAGGTGACGACATCCTCATATTCAGGATACCCATACTGGCCGTATCCGATCGGATTGAAGGGATCGATTCCAGTAGCAACAATAATAGCGCAACAGTCGACGGTGACCGTCCGGTCGCAATCGTCGAATCGAATCGCCTGGGCGGGACAGACCTTCTCACAAAGTCGGCAGACACCCCTCTTAAGGTAGAGGCAGTTATCCCGATCGATGACGAAGGTGGATGGGATACTCTGGAGGAAGTATCGATAGATCGCCTTCCTCTCCCTCAGACCCATATCGAACTCATCTTTGACCTTAACCGGACACTTCTCAGCACAGAGGCCGCAGGAGACACACCGGTTGGGATCGACATACCGTCCATACTCTTTAATCACAACCGAGAAATCCCCAGCTTTTCCAGCTACCGAGAGGAGGGAGGAATAGGGGTGAAGGATGATATTGGGGTGGCGTCCGCATTCGCTCATCTTTGGGGCCAGGATACAGATCGAGCAGTCATTGGTGGGAAAGGTCTTATCGAGCTGAGCCATCCTCCCTCCGATTGATGGGGTCAGCTCGACAAGGTGGACCGAGATCCCGGCATTGGCAAGATCGAGCGCGGCCTGGATCCCGGCAATCCCGGCCCCGATTACTACCACCGAGTTTTTCCGGTTACCCGCCGCCATCTCAAATCCTCTCCATTATAATACCGCTCTGGGTGCTGTCAAGTATGCCCGGATTGACATTTTCGGGATCGTTAATATAATTCAACCATGAGCCTTCTAAAGGAGGTCTTGAGCAGACCGGGTGGTGAGGAGATCAGACGCTGTTTTGCCTGCAGCACCTGTTCCGGCTCCTGTCCGGTTCGGGAGATCGATGGGAGATTCAATCCCAGGCGGATCATCCGGATGGTCCTGCTCGATCTTAAGGAGGAGGTTTTAAAGAGCGACTTCATCTGGTACTGCACTACCTGTAATTCCTGTCAGGAGAGATGTCCGCAGGGGGTGAGGATCTATAACATTATGAATATCCTCAAGAATATTGCGGTCAAGGAAGGGATCATCCACCCGACCTTCAAGGCCCAGGTCGATCTCGTCGGAAGGATGGGAAGGCTCTATGAGGTTGAGGACTTCGACAACAAGAAACGGACGAAGGTCGATCTCCCGGAGGTGAAGAAGGTATTCCCGGAGGTGAGAAGATTATTTGATCTGACCGGAGTTAGGATCGATGAGTAGCCATCTCTTCTTTCTCGGTTGCACGGTCCCGGTTCGGGGTCAGAACTATGAACTCTCAGCCCGAAAGGTGGCAGAAAGACTGGGTATCAAACTCATTGACGAACCCGATTTTGCCTGCTGTGGTTTTCCAGTCCGGTCCAGCTATGAGGATACCGCATTCCTCCTTGCCGCCCGTAATCTGGCCATTGCTGAAGAGAGGGGTGGAGATATCATCACCCTCTGCTCATCCTGCACCGCCACCCTCTCCGAGGTCTCCCACCGGTTAAGAACCGATCCCGATCGGCTCAAGTGGACCAACCGCCATCTTAAGGAGATCGGTAAGAAGATCCAACACCCGGTCTCGGTAAAACACTTCGCCCGCTTTCTCTATGATGAGATCGGTATTGAGCGGATTAAAGAAAAGGTTGAAAGACCCCTCACTCAACTCACAATCGCCCCTCATTACGGCTGCCACTATCTCAAACCCTCCCATCTCTTCGGGGAGGATCCCGAGATTCCCCACACCCTCGATGAGCTGATCACCGCTACCGGAGCGAGGGTGGTGGAGTATGAAGAGAAGAAACTCTGCTGTGGCGGTGCCATCCTTGGAATCGATGAGGATGTTGCCCTCACCATGGCCCATAAGAAGCTCACCTCGGTCAAGGGGGAAGGAGCCGATGGACTCGCCCTCATCTGCCCCTTCTGTGCGATCATGTTTGATGATCTCCAGCGCAAGGTCGATAGCAAGTTCAACACCAACTTCAACCTCCCGATCCTCTACTACCCTCAGTTACTGGGACTTGCCTTTGGTATTCCGGAGACTGAGCTCGGTTTTAAGTTTAATAAGGTGAAGGCCAAGGGACTTTTGTCATGAAGGCATTCTTGTGCAGTTGCGGTAATAGGATCCCCCTCCCAGAATTCAAGGAAGAAGGGGTAGAGGTCTTTTATCACGATGCGCTCTGTTCCCCGGCCGGGATAGAATTTATCACCGAAAGGTGGCGGGATGATGAGCCGATCATGATCGCCGGTTGTTCTCCAGTAGTGGGAGAGAGGTATTTTAGCCGGTTTAATCCGATCTATATCAATATCCGAGAGCAGGGTTCCTACTTGGGGCACGGCCAGGAGAAGATCGGGGATTTGATCCGCTCCGGAGTTGCCTGGCTTAAGGCAACCAAGCCGATTGAGAAAAAGGTCTTTGATGTTAAGAGCACCGATATCCTTATTATCGGCTCCGGGGTCGCAGGTCTCGAGGCGGCCCGGCTGATCGGAAGAAAGGCGATCCTGATCGAACGGAGACCCTATCTGGGGGGGACGGTGGCCGATCTGGACCGGCTCTATCCCGAGGGGACCCCGAACTCGCACACCCTGATGCCTCTCATCAATCAGGTCGTCTCAGGTGGTGTCAGATTCAAACCCGATACCGAGATCGTCTCCATCCAGGGTCGACCGGGCGATTATCGGGTGAGATTGAGGGAACGGAAGGGAAAGGTGGTCCGGTGCGACGAGTGTGGCCGGTGTCTGGAGGTCTGTCCGGTTGAGGTTGTTGACCATGGGATAAAGAGGAAGGCGATCTTCAGGAGTCCCAGTTTCCCCCCTGGTTACCTCATCGACTTCTCTACCTGTGACCTCTGTGGGGAGTGTGTGAAGGTCTGTCCGGGTGAAATCATTCTCGACAGATCCTGGAATGAGTATGAACTCCACTGCGGTGGGATCATTGTTGCCACCGGTCTCAACCATTTTGATCCGGTTCAACTCTCCGAGTTCGGCTATGGCCGACTCCCGAATGTCTATACCCATCTTGAGTTCGAGCGGAAGCTGGCCCGGGGAGAGATCAAACCCGAAAAGGTGGTGATCGTCCACTGTGCCGGTTCCAGAGATGAACGTTATCTCGACTACTGCTCCGGCATCTGCTGTCTGCTCGGATTGAAGGAGGCGAAACTGATCAAGGATCGATACCCCGAAACCGAGGTCTATCTTCTCTATATCGATATCCGGGTCCGGGGAGAACTGGAGTATCTCTATAAGGAGCTCCGCAATCTCGGGGTTAAATTTGTCGGCGGGCGACCGGCTGAGATCATCCCCAAGGATGGCAGACTGATGGTCAAGGTTGAGGATTCCCTCTCCAGCACCCTCCTGAAGATACCGGCTGATGCGGTTGTCCTCTCCACCGGGTTTGTGCCGGATAAGAAGATCTTTGATCTCCTTCCGATCAATCTCGATCGGGAGAGATTCCCCAAGGCCTATGACTGGTCTGAGCTCTCGGTTGATGGCCCACCCCATGCGATCCTGTTTGCCGGTTCTGCCAGGGAGCCGATGAGCGTTCCAGACTCGATCCTCGATGCCCGGGCCAAGGCCTATCGCCTCTCCCACCTCCTCTCTCTCCCCCGGATCGAGAGCCACCATCCGGTATCGGTGATCGACGAGGAGAGATGCAGTCTCTGCAGCCTCTGCATCCAGAACTGTCCTTATGGTGCTCTCCAGAAGGAGGAGAAGGTGAGATCTGATCCCGCGGTCTGTATGGGTTGTGGCGTCTGTGTTGCCACCTGCCCATCCGGGGCGGCAAACTTAGAATCTTATGAGACCGGCGGCCTGATGGCCGCGGTCGAATCTCTCACCAAGGAGGGGACAATACTCGCCTTTCTCTGTCGCTGGTCAGCCTATCCGGCTGCTGATCAGGCCTATCCGATCGGCTATCCAGAGTCGGTCCGGATCATCCGGGTCCCCTGCAGTGGTCGAGTCGACCCCCAGCTCATCCTTAAGGGGTTCGAACTTGGGGCCAGGGCGGTCCTGATTGGCGGCTGTTATCCCGAGGCCTGCCATTATCATACGGGAAATATCAAGGAGCGGCGGCGGATAAAACTGCTCCACGCCCTGGATGGCATCGTCGATCCCAGACGGCTCCGAATCGAGTGGATTGGAACCGATGAGGCAGCGAAGTTTGTCAGGGTTGTGGAAGAACTGGAGAAAGCGTAGGAGGTAAGATGGCGGAGAAGCCCAAGGTTGGACTCTACTGGTGCGCCTCCTGTGGTGGCTGTGAGGAGGCGGTTGTCGACCTTGCCCGGGATATTCTGAAAGTGGTCGAGGCGGTCGACATCATCTTCTGGCCGGTGGCGATGGATTTTAAGAAGTCCGATGTCGAAGCGATGGCCGATGGGTCGATCGCAGTCAGCTTCATCAATGGTGCAGTCCGGACCGAGGAGCAGAAGGAGATGGTGGAACTCTTGAGAAAGAAATCCGGTCTCATTGTCGCCTTCGGCTCCTGTGCCCATCTCGGCGGGATTCCCGGCCTGGCCAATTTCTGGGATCGGAAGACGATCTTCGAGCGGGTCTACCATACTACTCCAACCACCGACAATCCGGAAAAGGTCACCCCGAAGACGAAGACCGGTGTCGATCAATATGAGCTCACCCTGCCCGAATTCTTCGATACCGTCCGCCCGCTGAATCAGGTCATCGATGTCGACTACTACCTCCCGGGCTGTGCCCCGCCCCCGGACCTGATCATGAATGCGGTGGAGGCGATCTTGAAAGGAGAACTACCACCAAAGGGTTCGGTGCTTGCCCCGGATAAGGCCCTCTGTGATAGCTGTCCGAGAAAGGATTCAAAACCGGATAAGATCAAGATTACCGAGATCAAAAGGATCCATCAGGTGGTCGCCGATCCGGAAAAATGTTTCTTAGCTGAAGGGATCATCTGTCTCGGACCTGCCACCAGATCCGGCTGTGGGGAGCGTTGTATCAATGCCAATATGCCCTGCCGGGGCTGTTTTGGACCAACCTCAGCGGTAGTCGATCAGGGGGCCAAGTTTCTTTCCGGTCTGGCATCAATCCTTGAGGCCGAGACGATCGAGGATGAGGAGAGACTGACCAACTCGGTTATCGATCCCGCCGGTCTCTTCTATATGTATTCGCTCCCATCCTCAATCCTGAGAAGGAGGAGGCTCTCATGAGGCGGGTTACGATCGATCCGATCACAAGGTTGGAAGGGCATGGTCGAATCGAGATCTTTCTTGACGATGCCGGGAATGTCGAACGTGCCTTCTTCCAGGTTCCCGAACTGAGGGGGTTTGAGAAATTCTCGGAGGGTAGGCTGGCTGAAGAGATGCCCAGGATCACCCCCAAGATCTGCGGTGTCTGTCCCACTGCCCATCATATGTGTTCGACCAAGACCCTCGATGATCTCTATAAGGTGAAACCGACCCCGACTGCGGAGAAGATCCGGAGGTTCATGTACAACTGCTTCATGTTTGAAGATCACATGCTCCACTTCTATATCCTGGCAGGACCTGACTTCATCGTCGGCCCGGATGCGCCCAAGGCAGAACGGAATGTCCTGGGGGTTATCGCCAAGGTTGGGCTGGAGATCGGTGGTCGACTGATCGATATCCGGAAGAAGGTGAGGGATATCATCTCCTATATCGGTGGTCGGGTGATCCATCCGGTCTGCGGTCTTCCCGGTGGGGTTTCAAAACCGATCGAGAAGGAGAAGCGGTCGGAGTTCGAAGCCGTAGCACGGGAGGCCTTAGAGTTTGCCAAGTTCACCATCCAGGCCTTTGAAGACATCGTCCTGAAGAACAAGACCTATGTGGACATCATCACCGGTGATGTCTATTACCACAAGACCTATTATATGGGTCTGGTCGATGAGAAGAACAAGGTCAACTTCTATGATGGGATGATCCGGGTTGTTGATCCCGATGGTGAGGAGTTCTGTAAGTTCGATGTCCATGAGTACCAGGATCATATCGGCGAGCATGTTGAACCCTGGTCCTATATCAAGTTCCCTTTCCTGAAGAAGGTCGGCTGGAAAGGGTTTGTCGATGGTAAGGACTCCGGCATCTACCGGGTTGCCCCCTTGGCCCGGCTCAATGCCGCCGATGGTATGGCCACCCCACTCGCCCAGGCTGAGTATGAGCGGATGTTCGATACCTTAGGAGGCAAACCGGTCCACCATACCCTCGCCTTCCACTGGGCCCGGATCATCGAGGCGCTGTTTGCGGCCGAGCGGATGGTGGAGCTGATTACCGACCCGGAGATCACCGGAAGTGAGATCAGAAATCTACCGACTGAGACCCCGGTTGAAGGGATCGGTGTGATCGAGGCACCAAGAGGAACCCTCTACCACCACTACCAGACCGATGAGCGGGGTCGGATCAAAGCGGTCAACCTGATTGTCGCCACTCTCAACAACTCGGCGGCAATCTGTATGTCGGTGGAACGGGCGGCGAAAGGGGTAATCAAGGAAGGTAAGATCGATGATGGGATCCTCAATATGGTCGAGATGGCCTTCCGGGCCTATGACCCCTGCCTCGCCTGTGCCACCCATGCGATCGGTCAGACCCCACTCATCGTCACCATCAGATCGAAGGAGGGCAAAATCCTTAAGGTCTATAGGAGGGACTGATGGCCAACATCTTAGGCTATAATATGCCCGATGAGCTCTACTATCATAAGGAGCACTCCTGGGCAAGGGTCAATGAGGATGGGACGGTTACGGTCGGGATGAATGAGTTCTACTACAAGCTGGCTGGTGAGACGACCTATATCGACCTGCCGATGGAAGACGATGAGGTGAGTCAGGGTGAGACCTGTGGTAAGCTCCAGTCATCGAAGTGGGTTGGAAAGTTCGTCTCCCCCCTCTCCGGAGTCATCATTGCGGTGAATGAAAAACTGGAGGATGACTGCACCATCCTCAATCAGGACCCTTATGGTGAGGGCTGGATCATGAAGCTTAAGCCCTCGAATCTTGAGGAGGAGTTGAAGAACCTCTACCATGGTGAGACGGTCGAACCCTGGCTCAAGCAGGAGATCGAGGATGCCGAGAAGAAGAAACAGGGCTAAGTCATGAGAGTGGAGATCCCTTACGGTAAGGAGAAGATCCCGGTCGAATTCCCGGAAAGGGCGAGGGTGATCCATCCCAATGAGGTGGCACCCCAGGATGAGTCGAAGATCCTGAAAGAGGCGTTAGCCAATCCGATCAATTCTAAGGTATTTGCCGACTTTATCAGCGGGGCAAAAAACCCTCTCTTCATCGTCAATGATGGGACCAGACCAACCCCAACCGCCAAGATCCTTGCCGAGCTCTATCCGGTGATCAAAGGACTGAAGAAGTATAAGTTTATTATTGCCACCGGTGTCCATCGGGCCCCAACCGAGGAGGAGCTCCAGTTCATCTTCGGCTCCCATCTCGAAGAGTTCCGGCCCCACATCCACATCCACGACAGCCGGAAGAGTGAGGAGATGGTTGGGATCGGAAGATCCCAGGCCGGGACCGAGATGGAGGTGAACCGGCTCGGGGTCGAGGCCGACCGGATCATAATCATCGGATCGGTCGAACCCCACTATTTCGGTGGCTTCACCGGCGGGAGGAAATCGTTCCTTCCGGGTATCGCATCCTATAAGACCATCTCCCAGAACCACTTCCACGCCTTAAAGCCGGAAGCAAAGGCCCTGGCCCTTGAGGGTAATCCGGTCCATGAGGATATGATCGATGCCTTAAAGACGATCGAGGACAAGCCGATCTTTTCGATCCAGACCGTTCTCGATGGAAAGCGTCGCATCTACGGGATCACCGCCGGCCATATCCACGACTCATTCTATGCAGCGATCGATAAGGCCAAGGAGGTCTTCTGTGTCGAAGTGGGAGAGAAGGCTGATATTGTGGTAACCGTCGCCCCCTATCCGATGGATGTCGATCTCTACCAGTCCCAGAAGGCCTTGGACAACGCCAAGCTCGCCCTCAAAGAGGGCGGAATCATGATCCTGGTCTCAAAGTGTCGGACCGGAATTGGAGAGCCGACCTTCTTCGAGCTCCTCTCAGGTTCGGAAACGCCCCAGGGGGCACTGGATCGGATCAAAGAGGGGTTTAAACTCGGCTATCATAAGGCGGCCAAGATGGCCGAGATCGCAACCTGGGCAGAGATGTGGGCGGTTACCGATCTTAACCCCGAGGATCTTAAGAAGGTCTTCATCACCCCCTTCGATTCGATCCCGAAGGCACTGGATGAGGCAATCAAGAGGAAGGGTGATGATATCATCGTCCTTATGGACGGTTCCATCACCGTCCCGATCGTGGAGGAGCAATGAAGATCGATCTTGACAGATTGAAGGATATCGTCGGCGAGGATAATATTAGGAACAACGCCGCCGATCTTTACATCTACGGCTCAGATGCTTCGGTCCATGTAGCGACCCCATGGGTTGTGGTCCAGCCGAAGAAGATAAGCGAAGTCCAGGATATCCTCAGGTATGCGAACGAAGAACTGATTCCGGTCATCCCACGGGGTGCCGGTTCCGGGATGTCCGGCCACACGGTGCCGATTGACGGCGGTATAATCCTCGATATGAAACGGATGAACCGGATCCTGGAGATCAGACCGCAGGATATCCTATGCAGGGTTGAGGCGGGCGTGGTGGATGATGATCTGAACCGGGCCTTGAAGCCCTTCGGTTTCTTCTATCCCCCCGCCCCGGCATCAAGCAGGATTGCGACGATCGGGGGGGAGATCGCGAATAACGCCTCAGGAATCAGGTCGGTGAAATATGGGGCGACCAGGGATTCGGTGCTCGGAATGAAGGTTGTCATGGCGAATGGAGATCTTGTGAACCTGGGATCGAATACCAGGGTCGAGGCCTCGGGTTATCAGATAGAGAGGCTTATCGTCGGATCAGAGGGTACCCTTGCCGTGATCGTTGAGGCGACCTTGAAGATCGTCCCGCTGCCGAAATACCGATGCCTCGGTATCGCCAGTTTCAACAAACTGGAGGAGGCCGGGGAGGCGATATCAGACGTGATCTCGAGTGGGGCATCACCTTCGATGCTTGAGCTGATGGACGATGTTGCGATCACCGCGGTGAACAAAGCGCTGAATCTCGGTCTTCCCGATGTCGAGGCGATCGTGATCTTCGAGGCAGACGGGATGGTGAAAGAGGCGGTTGATTACGAGATCAACCGGATCAAAGAGATCTGTGAGCGGCATAACGGGTTCGGGATAAAATACAGCTACGATGCCAAGGAGCGGGCCAGGATCTACGCCGGAAGGAAGAAACTGTTCGCCGCACTCTCAAGATATAAAGAGGGTTTGTCATGCACATCGCTGGCTGATGACATGGCGGTTCCCAACTCGCGGATGGCGGATATGGCTAAGAAGATCCACGAGGTCGCCAAGCGGAACAATGTTATTATGACCGCCTACGGCCACTGCGGTTCAGGGGTGATGCATACCAAGATCCTGATGGATCCGACCAAGAAAGAACAGTGGGAGGATGCCCGCAGGGCGGTTGCAGAGATCTACGATTATGTCCGTGAGATCGGGGGGACAACCTCGGCGGAACACGGCATCGCGATCTCAAAGGCACCATTCTGGAAAAAGGAGCGGAAGGATTCGCTTGAAATAATGAGGGCGATCAAGAAGGCGTTGGATCCCAATAATATCCTCAATCCACATAAGTTGATGGACGCGCCGGATGACTGGGTGACCGCCACCAGATTGAGGTACCCGGTAGGAGGAAGATGATGAAGGTAAACTATCTCAAGGAATGGCTGAATGAGCTGAACATCTGTATCAGGTGCGCCTACTGCTTTGAAGGCTGTCCGGTCTACAAGGTTCTGGGTTGGGAGGCCGATACCGCAAGGGGTAAGACGGTCCTCTCTTATGGTCTACTCACCGGGGAACTGGAACCGTCCAAATACATCGCCGAAAAGATCTACCAGTGCACCTTCTGCCGTGACTGCGTCGAGCGTTGTTCCGCAAACGTCTCGGTTCCCGAAATCCTCGCCGCGGCAAGGGCGGATCTTGCCGACTGGGGTTTCGCCTACGACTCCCACAAGCATATGATCGAGAATGTGAAAAAGAGCGGCAATATCTTCGGCGATCCTGAGGCCAGGGCCCCGAAAAGGGAAGGGGAGGTCCTGGTGTTCATCGGCTGTCAATTCCTGGCCAGGCCGAATCAGACCAAGCTCTACCTCCGAATCCTGGAGAAACTCGGGCTTAAGCCGAAGGTCAAGGAGGAAATCTGCTGCGGCTTTCCCTTCTATGCACTCGGCTTTAGAAAGGATCTCGAGGTCCATAAGGAGAGATTCCTCAAGTTGTTCCCGGAGGAGGAAATCATCACCCTCTGCCCCACCTGTATGGCCTATCTCCATGAAGGATACGGGAAAAAGGTCAAGCATATCACCCAGGTCCTGGTCGACAGGGTCCCCGAGGTTGATCTCGGCATCACCGCCACCTATCACGATCCCTGCGATCTTTCCCGGGTTATGCATATCACCGAGGAGCCGAGGGAGATCCTGAAGAGGATCGGGGTCGAGGTCGTCGAGATGGAAAATAACCGGAAGACCTCCCATTGCTGCGGCGGCGGGGGAGGAATCCTGAGCACCGATGAAAAGCTCTCCGACCGGATCGCAGCTCGGAGGATCGAACAGGCCAAGGCGACCGGGGCCGACCTCCTGGTGACCCCGTGCCCCACCTGTGAACAGGTCTTGAAGAAGGCATCAAAGGGAGAGATCCAGGTGCGTAATATTTCCGATTTAATTTGGAAGGCAATTAAGAAGTCACAGACATCCACTTAATCCCTCTTATCCCCTCACCAATCCCACAACAAGCCCGCCCGCCGCAAGGCGGGCGGGAAACTATTGTCAGCACAATCAAGATTGATAAAATAGTTTAAGGTTGATGCATGATGATCCTCCTCCTCTTCCTCCTTCCCAAGCTCTATTTCTTCTACTCCTCGGAATGTGGCCACTGCTATGATATCCTCTACGGGATTATCGAGGATATCGAAAGGGAGAAGAAGGCCAGAGTCTTCATCTATGATATTACCGAACCCGAGAACTACCAGCTCTTGGAGGAGTTTGAGCAGAAATATCAGACCTCGGGGGAGAAGATCCCGATCGTCTTCTTCAAAGGACGCGGTCTCTACGGCAATGATGAGATCCTAAGAAAGTTGCCCGGTCTAATCCACCCCGCACCCAAAACCGAGATTGTCTTCTTCACCCAGAGCGGCTGCCGGGCCTGTGAGAAGGTTGGTGCACTCCTCTCGGCTATAAAGAAAGAATATCCCGGATTAAGGATCATCCAGCTCGATCTCCGACTCGACTCGGTCAAGATCATTGGTGAGGCCCTTGGTGAATACTTAGGGGTTCCGGAGGATAAAAGGCTTACCACCCCGACCATCTATCTCGATTCAACCTATCTGATTAAAGAGGAGATAAGATATCAGCGGTTGAAACAGCTGATTGAAGCAAATCCGGATGATACTGTCCTCCTCAGAAGGATCCCGGATCAATATCGGAAAAGGGCAAAGGAGCGGATCATGGGAAGGTTTCGCAGGATGAGCATCCTTCCCATCATCCTGGCCGGTCTCATCGACGGGATCAACCCCTGTGCATTCACCACCCTCATCTTCTTCATCGCCTATCTCGCCTATCTCGGTCGGAGGCGGTCTAATATCATCAAACTGACAATCGCCTTTGCCATCGGGATATTCATCTCCTATTTCTCGATCGGCCTGGGCGCCTTCCACCTTCTCTCACCACTCATGGGAAATCCGACCCTGAGGCTCATCTTCAGCCGTGGTTTTGCTGCCTTTGCCTTCATTCTCGCGGGATTGAGTTTCTACGATTATCTGCTCGCAAGGAGAAGACGGGAAAGGGAGATGAGATTGAAGCTGCCCGATTTCTTAACCCGGATGATCCACTTTGAGATCAGAAAGACCGGTTACCTCTGGGTGAGTGGAATCATTACCGGACTGATCGTTTCGATCTTAGAGTTTGCCTGCACCGGCCAGATCTATCTTCCCACCATCACCCTGATGGCCTCAACCTCATTGAGGGAGATTGCCGTCCTCGCTCTTCTCATCTACAACATCGCTTTTCTGATTCCGCTCTTTCTCATCGGCTTTGCTGCTACAATCTTCACTTCAGAACAGGTCGGTGGCTATCTCAGGGCAAAACTATCCCTGACCAAACTCCTCACCTTCCTCCTCTTCCTCTCAATCGGCCTGCTTCTCTTGATTCTGGGATAGGAGAGCACATCCCCGAGGTGTCATCTTATCAGGATAAAAGGACAGATCTGGTGGTCGAGCTTGATGAAGTAGACGCCAGAGGGGATGGGAGGTGACCAGATGAAGAGGGGAGGATGAGCAGTGGTGTTTATGAGCTTTCGACCCATGACATCAAAGATCTCAATCTTTGTCTCCTCGCTGAGCTTAAGCTCCAGCCTTGAGGCCGGACTGGGAAAGATAAATTGAGTCTGTGATTGATTGGATCCTCCCGACACCTCCGGATCCCAGAGCTGCCACTTGTAGTAGACATCATGACCACCGCCCCGGAAGTCGTTCCAGCAGACACGGGCTAAATTGGCCGAGTCAATCGCAATCCGGGGATATTCAGCACCGAGAGTCTCTGGCTTGAAGACAATTGACATCGTATCCACTAAGAAGTTTCCTGCGGTGTCGAGCATCGCATAACAGATCCGACCCGCTCCCACCGTGGAACCCCGGATCATCCACACCAAGTGCAACCGTTGCTTCTCATCGATGGCGATGTCACCAGGATAGGCAGCCCAGGCAGGATTGATATAGACGGTGTCGTCCCGGAGGATGTTGCC
>Ga0180300_10000186_pt1 | contig 25450 bp, 22 predicted proteins | sample GuaBasSediGuay15_FD_121798 | JGI IMG/M metagenome (GOLD analysis project Ga0180300, IMG submission 121798) | Subseafloor sediment microbial communities from Guaymas Basin, Gulf of California, Mexico - Guay15, Core 4569-2, 21-24 cm | ecosystem: Environmental > Aquatic > Marine > Hydrothermal...
GCTATTTTTTCCCAAGGAGTTTTCAAGTCATCAAGTGCTGCATGAATATCAGCTATCAAAACCTTGCATTTTATGCCTGCCCTCGTAAAATCAAACAATTTTGCTATAGGTATCAAATAACCGATATGATAAGGTCCTGTTGGTGCTGTTCCATGGTAAGCAACAGGCTTTCGCTTTGTCAACAGCAGATCTTGAAGTTCTTCATCTGTCAACACTTCAACAACATTCCTTCTTACAAGTTTTAGCCTCGCATCGACATCCATCATCAAATGGACAGAACAAAAGTTTATAAATTTTTGTCAAAGAAATCGATGAGCACAAAACACTGGACAACAATCCCTAATTCTTTTATATATAAAATAAAAAAATAATCAGTAGTATGATCAATGTAACAGACCTTACATGTTTTGTCTATTGCAAAAGAAAGTTTTACATCAAACACGTTCTCGGCTTCAAGCAAAAACCAACCAAACAAATGATCGCAGGCAGGATAAGACACCAAGCTCAAGAGCTCATGTTTAAAAATGAATTACAAACACTGAAAAAACTGAAAAGCCCAGATAAGAATAAAATAAAAGACATTCTTAAAAAGAATCTCAAGCATGCCATCGAAAAAACAATCTCAGCATCAGAAAAAGAAATAAAACATTTTCAAATTGATACCAACCTAATTAAAAAACAGTTCTTTCTCACATATAAAAAATTCATTCAAAATAGAACTCTAATTGTTATTGACTTAATGCAAAGAAAAAACTTATTCGGCAAAGCCCTAATAGATGCATTATATCCTCGCTTCATGGCTGAAGTTAGCCTCAGCTCAAAATCCTTTTCTCTAAAAGGAAAAGTAGATTTGATAGAAGAACACAAAGATAAAATCATCCCTATCGAACTAAAAACAGGACTTGCACCAAAAAATAACATCTGGCCTCAAGACAGAATACAGCTAATTGCATATGCTTTACTGGCAAAGGAAAACTTCGAAAAACCAGTCAGCTATGCAAAAATAATCTACTCAGGAAATCAAGAGATAAAACTTTACCTCAACTCATTCATGCCATATGAAATAAAATCACTTATATCAAAAATAAAAGGCCTCTTATCTTCTAAAAATCCGCCACCAAGAATAAATTCAAAAAAATGTTTATACTGCTCATTCAGAGAACATTGTGAAGCAATCTAACAGCAAAAGCACAAAGCAAAGAAAACTTTAAATATATTCCCAATCATTTATTCGTGTGATTCACAATGCCTGAAGAAAAAAAGCTCTCAAAAGAATTGCTTGGTAAAACTGTTGTTAGCAAAACAGGAAAGCGCTATGGGGAAGTTGGTGACATCATATTTGAAACGAGGAGTGGGGAATTAATTCATCTTGTGTTGAAAAATCCAACACCTTACGTTGAAAAATTAGAACTAGAAAAAGATAAAAATGGAAACCCGCTAATTCCATTTTCAGCAGTCATAGCAGCCGGTGATTTTTTAGTCGTATCTGAAGAAGACATCATTTAAAAAGAAACATTCTCAACATTGTAAAAGAGAAGAAAAAAATGTCAGAAGACAGTCTGATCTGGACAGAAAAATACAGACCAACTGATTTCTCACAAATCGTTGGTCAAGAACATATCATTCCAAGAATAAAGGCTTTCGTTGAAAAAAAGAATCTCCCTCACATGCTTTTCGCTGGTCCTGCTGGTGTTGGAAAAACAACCTTGGCCTTAGTCATAGCAAGAAAACTATTCGGTAATGCCTGGCGAAGATATCTGTTAGAGTTGAATGCGAGCGATGAAAGGGGGATAGACATAATAAGAAATAAGGTAAAAGATTTTGCAAGAACAAAAGCTCTTGGTGGGATACCGTTCAAAATCATCTATCTTGATGAAAGTGACGCCTTAACAAGAGATGCGCAGCAAGCATTGAGGAGAACAATGGAACTATTCACAAAGACATGCCGTTTTATTCTCAGCTGCAATTTTTCAAGCAAGATCATTGATCCCATCCAGAGCAGGTGTGCAATATTCAGGTTCAAGCCATTACCAGAAGAAGCGCTCTATGAAATAATTAACACCATTATGCAAAAAGAAGGCCTAGAAATAGATGAACAAGCTAAGAAGGAGCTCATCAATGTTTCAGGAGGAGATTGTAGAAAACTTACAAACATACTACAAAGCTGTTCGGTTCTATCAAAAAAGATTACAGTCGATGACGTCTATCAAATAATCTCGTACGCAACACCAACAGAAATAAAAACAATTCTCGAAAAAGCTATCAAAGGAGACTTCTTAACAGCAAGAAAACTTCTTCTTGACACAATGCTGAAACACGGTCTTTCAGGACAAGATATGATAAAACAGATCCACCAAACAATTTGGCAACTCCCAATAAAAGATGAAAAGAAAATAAAATTAATAGAACTCTGTGCTGAAATCGAATTCAGACTTACTGAAGGTAGCGACGAATTCCTTCAGCTCGAGGCGTTGCTTGCTCAATTCGCTTTAGCTGGAAAACACTAACTAACTGCTACCAGCGTGCTTCACAATCAATTTCTTATCTATATAATCCTTATAGCCGTATGTTAACTCAATCGAGATTGGCTTCTCAAAATCACCCCTCGGCGTTGGCAATGGCTGCATACAAACTATTTCTCTCTTTCCACCATACAAGGTAACATATCCCTCATTTCCAGCAGCAAGTCCGCTACAGCTTAATCCAGGTAAACCAGTATCAACCTTTACATAAACCCTGTCTCTTTGTGCAATCTCGCTACTGCACTCACTAAATCTTTGATGTATGCTACCGCTACCAACATGTCCAATCTCAATCGTTAAGCTAACCTTATCTGGTCCTGCAACACTTTCCCTAACGCTTAGAACATGAACAGGAGCTCCACTATTCTCGACTGTTTTGACCTCATTCGGCTCGCATATTGGCTTTTCTCCAGGCTTTCTTGTCACACCCAACAGATCATCTAAAATGCAAATTCTCGAAACAGCCCTTGTTCCATATTCATAACATGCCTCTGCCCTGAGTACATATTCAACAGACCCAGTAATCTCAGTTTGGTATTGCAAATCAGGAAATTCAACATTTACTAAAGTTCCCCTGATAACATTCCCCGCAGGATCAAGATGTTTTCCCACTAAAGTCGTTGGACTATCTTTCTTTAATGCCTCTAAACTAGTTCCAAAATCAGCTGGATTAATCCCAATCAACTTTATTGTCAAGTCCTTTGGATTTGTTATATCCCATTCACCAACATTTTCAGCTTGAATGCCAACACTAAACGGAAAGTTTTTATCAAAAACAACATCAGGTGGCGCTCCAGACAAAAAGCTCAGCTCAATACCTTTATTTCCACCAATAAAACTCGCAACCGGTTTTTCTTCCACAACTTCTTCTTTACATCCTAAAATAAACAAAACAACCATAGCCAAGCTAACCAAAGCGATCTTTTTCATCTCATTCATTTTTCAAACCTCCTTTATGGTGTTCTTAATATCTCAACTTTCTTTGAAATCGCATCCATATAAACATAATCTAAAGTTATCTTCAGTGGGGTCTGGTAAGCTTCATTTCCAGACACAGGAAAAACACAATAAATAACTCCTTTGTTATCTATCAGCCTTAACTTATACTCGCCATCAATTTGTGGCTCGCATTCGATCGGATAGCTTCCAGTCATCTCAACATTATACCTGATAATATTATAATCCTCATACTCCAAATCTATGGGACAGCTTGAAACAGCAACATCAGGACTCAAAACAACACCAAGCTTTCTGGGAGCAATCTTTTTCCTTCTAAAGATTCCCTTTTTTTCAGGTTTAATCTCAACACCGCCTTTATTTGAAACATAAATCTTAAACCTAACCTTGCCCCGCATCATATCAACATCAACCCTATCTACTGAAACAGGGGCTCCTTGTCCTCGAGTAAGTGTTACATCTCTTACAGCGCATGCCCTCTGTTGCGGTGTAATTTGGTAGTAGTTTGGATCAACACAAACAATCGGATTCGCCACAGTCCTATACCTGTAACAAGCAGTTAACATAAAAGTCGGCTCATAAACATCAACGCCTTCAGGCAAGTAGATCGTATCGGTCCTGAACTCTTTTGTTGTACTCCCACCATCAGGATTATACACGCTTACGCCTTCAAGAAAACCGCAATCTTGGTCTTTATCAATTCCAGGCAATATTGTTTCATCATAACCAGAAAGATGGAGCATACAATCAGCTGGACCGGCAATATCATAAGCCCCTTTGTTATTCAACTCAATAACAATATCCAAAGGCTGTGTATCATAAATTCTGTTCGGTGGAAGATTCTTTGCAAATCTCATTGTTATTCCTTTTGTACCAGTTACAGCACCGCCCGGTGTTATGCCGGTAACGGCGGTGGGCTCTTCTCTTGCTTTTTTACATCCACCACAAACTAATAATAGAACTAGAAATACCAAGATCAAAACCTCTTTTTTCATACAACCCTATCATTTTTCCTACTTATTTAAGTTTTTCGTCAGAAGCAGTATTTTTTGAAATATTACTCGTCCTTGCTTCCTTTCTTTTCAGCCCAGTTAAAAGCACTACCCATATCGCATAAAATGGAACGTACTTTCTTAAGTAGATCAAACTCGCTGTATTCCTTTAAGCGGCTAACAACCTTATTCATTTCTTCCTTTAATTTTTCTGGCAATTCTTGAGATTCTGCTATTTTAGTTAAACGGTCTTCAACTTCCTTACAACCTCGCTCGTACCATCTCAGACAATTGTACGTACTATATATACTATGAAGCATATACTCAATACCCTTATAATTAACTCCAAATTTTTTAACTCTTTCTAAAAGTCTATGAAGATAAAAGTCCCTAACAAGAACATCATTTAATCCAGGTCCATAATTTCCTGTAACAAAAAATATCACACTCGCAGTTTTCTTACCATATTTCTCTTCGAGAGCTTCCTTAAACTGACCTCGTTCAAAATCTAAAATATCTCCCATGTTGTAGATTACAACAAAGATTTAATTTTTATTTTTTTCGTTTTTTTACTGAATAAATTATTTCTCGATAAAACAAAACCTTAAAATACTAAATAAAGCCCTAAAGCGGTATGCAAATCATTTTCCTTGGCACAAGCTGTGCAATACCAACAAAAGAAAGAAACCATAGCTGCATAGCTTTACGCTACCATGATGAAATAATTCTTTTTGATTGTGGGGAGGGAACACAAAGACAGCTCCAGATAGCAAACCTTAAACCAACAAAAATAAACAAAATATTCATATCCCACTGGCATGGCGATCACGTTATTGGATTGCTTGGCTTAATTCAAACCCTCGCCATGGGTAACTACAACAAAACCCTCCACATCTTTGGCCCAAAAGGAACAAAGAAATATTTAAACAACCTTCTCCACTCGTGTATCGCAGACATCGAAGCCATAAAAATAGAATGCCATGAAGCATCAAAAGGAAAAATACTCGAAACATCTCTCTATCACATCGAAACTCTTCCACTAGAACATCGTTGCCCAACTAACGGCTATACGTTCATTGAAAAATCAAAAAGAAAAATCAAAATTGATGCTATTAAAAAACTTGAAATCCCAGAAGGACCGCTGCTCGGAAAATTGCAGGCAGGCAAATCAATCACATGGCATGGAAAGCACGTCAGCCCAAAAGAAACAACATATTTAACAAAAGGAAGAAAAGTAACTTATATAGCAGACACTGTTCCATGTAAAAACGCATTTCTCTTATCGAAAGATGCTGACGTTTTAATCTGTGACAGCACATACGCATCAAACATGAAAGAAAAAGCATTAGAATACAAGCATATGACTGCTGCTGACGCCGCACAGCTTGCTTCAAAAGCAAACGTGAAACAACTCATATTAACGCATTTCTCAACACGCTACAAAGACATCTCTATCCTGAAAGAAGACGCATCAAAAATATTTCCAAATACAATTGCTGCAGAAGATTTTATGAAAATAACGCTGTAAAATGTCAAGCAAAACAAAAGGAACAAATGTTGAAAGAGAACTTATTCATTTATTCTGGCAGCATAAACATCCAGCAATAAGAGTCGCTGGCAGTGGCAGTTCAACATATCCAAGTCCTGATATTATTGTTTCAGTAAATTCAAAAATATACGCTATTGAGGTAAAATCGCTTAAGGAAAAAACAAAATACCTAAAAGAAAAAGAGGTATCTGATCTTGTAATATTTGCACAACTTTTTAAAGCAACACCGATCATAGCTATAAAGAAAAAAAGGGAAGGCTGGTTCTACACTAAAGTTAAAGACTTAAGAAAAACACCAAAAGGATTTTCAACAACAAAGTTGATTCCGTTAAACAAACTCATAGCAAAAAAGTTATAAATAAGTTAAAAAACAAAAATCTAAAATGACAATCAGCAACAAAATCATTGAAGAGGTTATCACAGAAACTGCTGGTGCCGATGTTCTCCCCCTTGTAAAACTTCTCAAAAACAAAAAAAATGTAAGCGAATTTAAACTAGCTGAAGCCCTAAAGATCGAAATAAATCAAGCAAGAAATATGCTGTACAGATTGTACAACGCAAACCTTGTTTCTTTTGTCAGAAAAAAAGATAAAAAGAAAGGGTGGTATATTTATTATTGGACTTTCGATCTGAAAAGAGTAAAATACCTCGCAAAGATCATCAAAAGAAAGCGCCTCGAAGAGCTAAAAGAAAAACTCGCTCAGGAAAAGTCATCACAATTCTTCGTTTGTCCAAACAAATGTGTTAGGCTTGATTTTGACCATGCAATGAGTTTTGAATTTAAATGTCCTGAATGCGGAGCCATTGTTCAGCAAGAGGATAACACAGAGAAGATCAAAAAACTAGAAGCTGAAATAAAAAAGTTGGAAGAAGAAATCAAACAAGAAGAGAAAAAAGAAAAAATAAAACTTAGAAGAATAAAGAAAAGGAAACCTAAAAAAGCTAAGAAAGTAAAAAAGAAAAAAGTAAAAAAGAAAGGTGTAAAGATTAAGAAAAAAAGAAAAAAGAGATAATCATCTCCTCACAATCCATGGATAGACTCTTTTGATTTCTTCAACAAGTATCTCCGGTCTGTGAATGCCAAGTTCTGATACAACACCAGTTATCAATTTCCAATCAACCTTTTCAAAAGCGGGATTTTCAATCAGCACGTTCCTAGGCTTATTAGGCCAAACCTCTTTTTCGCTCCTCCTTTCTATCTCAATCGGAACACCATAAATACTTTTTCCATCAAATTTCCAACTATCGGTACAGCTGTAAACTGGAACATCATATTTATCTGCTATGATAGCAAGTAACTCGCTTCCTATCTTATTAATCACTTTTCCTTCAACTGTAATCGCATCAGCTCCAATCAACATCAGATCAGCATTTTTTAAAGCAATTCTCGCTGCAGCATCTATAAACATCGTTACTTTAATACCCGCTTTTGCCAATTCCTTTGCTGTGATCCTTCCTTGAAAAAGGGGTCTCGTCTCTGTATTAAAAACCTCAAATTCCTTTCCCTGCTCTTTTGCCTTTAATAAAACAGAAATAACGCTTGAACTATGGCAATGAGTAAAGACAACCATTCCGTTTTTTATCTTTTTACTTCCAAATAAAGCAACCTTTTCCTTTACTTCGTTAAAATGCTGTCTTATATAACTAAACCTTTCCAAAAGAGCATTAAAAACATCATGTTCAAGAACCAAATCTTTCAAAAGAAAATTTAATACATTCCACATACACGGTTCTGTTGGTCTTGTTTTAAGAAGTATATCCCTTCCCCTCGACAAAATCTTAAGTAATTTATCTTTTCTCAATGTTTTATTTCTCCGAGCTAATAACAGGATTCCTTTTGCAGCAGCTTCAGCTACAGCTTCAGCACCCTGTACTTTAATTGTTTTGATATCATTCACTATCCTTTTAAAAGACATCTTAATCTTATCTTCTACGTTTAAGCTTTCTTTCGAGTTTTATCTCTTCAGCTAAGACTTTATTAACTATCCTTCCTATATGCCTTTCCATCTTAGCAATCCTTCTCTCCATCATCACAAGAATTCTCAAAGAATATACTATTGCAGCCAAGGTGCCTAGGATAACAAGCAAAGTAAATTGCGTAATATCCAGTGCCATTTTATCACCTCTTTTCTTAGAATAAAAAAGTTACAATATATAAGATTTTTTATTTCTTATTTTCTAAATATGTGTCTCAGTCCATTTGCAAAAAACTCGCTTGTGACCCAAACACCTGTGTCATAACTTGGATGCACATTCTCACCGACTAAAGTAAAAATAACTTCCCTACCATCAATCACAATTAACCTATTATTAATGTTCGTATTATAAAATTTAGCATAATCCGACAAATTTCTGATTAACTCTTTTGTTCTTTTTGTAAATGGCACATAAATTTTAACATCAACATTCTTTTTCTTTAGTTTCTTTAAAACCCTTTCTAAAAACCTATTTTTTCTTATCAAGCCTTGCTCTGTTGTTAAAATAATAACCTCTTTCTCAGCATTTTTCAGCCTGGTTTCAATATGATTGTAAAGATTTTTTCTTCCTCTTATACATCCAGTAAGCTCAATCGGATCTACCTTTGAAATACCCTGACTATGTAATTTATTTAGTTCTCTCAACACATCACCTAACTTACTTGAGTCAAGCTGAGCAATTTTTCTTTCAGCATCTTCCTTTACCCTTTTTTTAATCCTCTCTACAACTTCAAAAGGAGGTAATGCAATAAATTTAATTGGCTTTCCTATTTTCATCACAACAAATCCCTTCTTTTCTAAACTTTCAAGAACATCATAAGTTCTACTCCTTGGAACTCCTGCTATTTCACTAAGCTCACCAGCAGTACTTATTCCCCTACTTAGTAAAGCTGTCCAAAGTTTAGCCTCATAGCTATTCAAACCAAATTCCCTTAATTTATTTATAAATTCCTTTGATACAATCATAAATATCACCTTATTTTCAATCTTTTAACTTAAAGAAAACCTCTTTTTCCTTAAATTAAAAAATTCAATATTTAAATTTTTCGTTTTTTATCATAATATAGTAACAAAAATAGAGAAATAGCAAAAATAGAATTCTACCCTATCACCCTTTTATTTCCTGTGGAAGTTGTAATTTTACTGATAATGACCTTTGATAAAACTATAAATAAATAATTTTCTATATAGAAAAAAATTATATAATATAAACGTGAGATATATATTCCACACGAAACATTCTATTATTAACTTTATAATATATACATCTAACATTAAAAAAACTTATAACCTTCTTTTCTTTTAGAATTTCCACAAGAAAAAAGGGTGTGGTGGTTTAAAAATGGAAGAAAACAACCTTGTAGACTTTTTCACAACATATTTAGAAAAAGAACCTCTTTTCAAAGACAAATCAGTCCTACAAAGCAATTTCACACCAGAAACAATACCACATAGGGAAGAACAGATTAAAACAATAGCAAATATACTCGCACCAGCCTTAAAACTCGAAAAACCTTCCAATCTTTTCATATATGGAAAGACAGGAACAGGAAAAACAGTAACCATAAAATTTGTCGCTAAAAACATAGAAAAAATAGCAAAAGAAAGAAACATTCCTTTGAAAATAATTTATCTTAATTGCAAACTAAAAAAAATTGCAGACACAGAATACAGACTTGCAGCGCGAATAATTAGGGAGTTCGGCCATGAAATACCAGCAACAGGTTTACCAACAGATGAAGTTTACAAAACCCTGTTTGAATTAATTGATGAAAAAAAACAACTCATTCTACTAATCCTTGATGAGATAGACCAACTTGTTAAAAAATCAGGTGATGAAGTCTTATACAATCTTACAAGAGTAAATGCAGAACTAAAGAACAGCCAAATCTCAATCATCGGAATATCAAACGATCTTATTTTCATAGACCATATTGACCCAAGAGTAAAATCAAGCCTTTCTGAAGAAGAAATAGTATTTCCACCGTACAATGCAATACAGCTACAAAGCATACTCTTACAGAGAGCAGAAAAAGCCTTTAAACCAAATGTTCTAGAAGAAGGTGTTATTGAAAAATGCGCAGCTTATGCAGCACGCGAACACGGCGATGCAAGACGTGCTCTTGAATTACTCCGCGTTGCAGGAGAAATCGCAGAAAGACAAAACAACTCTAAAATCAAAATAGAACACATTGACCAAGCAGAGGACAAAATAGAAAAGGATCGCATACTTGATATCGTTAAAACACAACCAAAACAACATCAAGCCACTCTTCTTGCAATACTAAATATTTTTAACCAAACAAATTCAAGACCAATTTTCACAGGAGAAGTGTACGAATTATATAAGCAAATCTGTCTAAAAACAAGCCTAAGGCCTTTAACACAAAGAAGAATATCAGACATCATATCAGAACTTGATATGTTAGGTATAATCAGTGCAAAGGTAATCTCAAAAGGTCGTTACGGAAGAACCAGGGAAATTGCATCTGCCATATCACACACAACACAACCAAAAATAAAAGCAATACTTGAAGAAGCCCTAAATCTAAAATGAATCAAACAGAACTAAAAAAGAAAATCACATCTTTCATTGAAAAAGGACTTCTCATCAGCCCAGATATGCTTGAAAGAATGCCTGATAAAATCGATACAAAGAAAGATATAGCCGTCCTAACACCCGAAATCATCGAGAACAAGAACAACGAAATAAACTGGAAAGAATTTGAAAGAATCAAATCACTCTACGAACACGGAAAAACAATTCCATACAACAAATTTCTATCAACAATAAAAGAACCAACAAAATTATCTGAAGAAAAAAAAGAACCGAATGATGTTGAAGTTATATTCTCTTATCAAGAAAAAAGCCACGAAAGAAGTGTTTCAGATTTCATAGCATTATTCACAGCAAGATACCAAGCAATGAGGAAGTTTCTTCAAACAAGGCCAGAATTACAAAGCCTTCTTTCTATTTCAAAGGTAAAATCAAAAAAAGAAAAAGAAGAACTTAGTATAATTGGCTTAGTAACTGAAAAACAAATCACAAAAAACAAAAATCTATTACTAAGAGTAGAGGACCCAACAGGAACAATAGCAGTTCTTATAAGTGCAAACAAACCAGACCTCTACAACGAGGCAAAAACAATTGTCGAAGATGAAGCTATAGGTGTATCAGGCGTTAATGGAAATAACATCATCTTCGCAAACAACATCTGCTGGCCAGAAGTTCCTAATCAAGAGCTTAAAAAATCACCAAATGAGAACTATGCAATATTCTTATCTGATCTTCATGTCGGTTCAGTTGATTTTCTACATGATGCCTTTGAACGCTTCATCCAGTGGATTAAAGGAAATCTCGGCGATGAAACACAGGTTTCAATAGCTAAAAAAGTAAAATATATTATAATTGCTGGCGATCTCGTTGATGGCGTCGGCATATACCCTAACCAAGATAAAGAACTCACAATAAAGGATATCTATGAGCAATATGAATTTTGTGCTTCCTTACTTAAGGAAATTCCATCCCATATTAACTTAATTATAGCTCCGGGAAACCATGATGCATCAAGAATAGCAGAACCACAACCACCTTTGCCAAAAGACTATGCAGAACCAATCCACAAGCTTAAAAACGCAACACTCGTCAGCAACCCAGCTTATGTTAAAATAGCGCAGACAAAAAACTTTCCAGGCTTCACTGTCCTGATCTACCACGGCTATTCATTTGATTTTTACGTTGAGAATGTAGAATTTCTCAGAACAATGGGTGGCTATGAAAGACCAGATTTGCTTATGAAATTCCTACTAAAAAGACGCCATCTAGCACCAACACACACATCAACCCTTTACATCCCTGAAAAAAAATTCGATCCACTCGTTATAACAAAAGTTCCAGATATATTCGTAACTGGCCATGTTCATAAGTCATGCGCAACAAATTTCAAAGGAATAACCCTTATCTCTGGAAGTTGCTGGCAAGCAGCAACATCTTTTCAAAAAAAGCTTGGCCATCATCCAGAACCAGCAAGGGTTCCGATTGTTAATCTAAAAACAAGAGACATCAAAATTTTAAAATTCATATAAGATGAAACCAGACCTTAAAAGATATTTTGAAGAGATACAGGAGAAAACAAAAACAGCATACGCCATTGCTCAAAAAGCGCGTGAAAAAGGATATGATCCAGAAAGAAAAGTGGATATTCCTATTGCCAAAAACATGGCCGAGAGAGTAATAAGGCTTGTTTCAGCAGTTGCGCCGCAGCTATCACAACAAAAAGTCATTGATAAGATTATAGCAAGAATCAAGGAGTTAGAAAAAGAATATGGAATCCTTGATTGGAGAGTCTCTCTGAAAATAGCAGAAGAAATCGCAAAAGAAAAATTTTGTGAATTCGATTCCAAACTTGAGGCAGCAGAAGCTGGTATAAGAACAGGATTTGCATATCACACTCTCGGAACAGTAGCTTCACCGCTTGAAGGATTTACAGGAATAAAAGTAAGAAAAAGGGCAGATGGAAAAGAATATTGGGCCCTCTTTTTCTCAGGTCCTATAAGGAGCGCTGGAGGAACAGGAGCATCTGTTTGCGTTTTAATAGCAGATTATGTTAGAAAAAAGCTAAACGTTCAAACCTATGACCCGACAGAAGAAGAAATCCAAAGAATAGTTACAGAAGTGCACGATTTTCACAACCGCATAACAAACCTGCAGTATCTTCCAAGCGAGGAAGAAATTTCATTTCTTACAAGACATCTTCCGGTGCAAATAGACGGCGATCCGTCAGAAAAAATAGAGGTTTCCCAATATAAAGACATTAAACGTACAGAGACAAATAAACTGAGAAATGGTGTTTGTCTCGTCATAGCAGAGTGCCTTTGCCAGAAAGCGCCAAAGTTGTGGAAGCAACTCAGCAAATGGGGAAATGATTTTGACCTTTCCCATTGGTCATTTCTCGAAGAATTTGTTGAGATACAGAAGAAAGCAAAAGCAAAACTAAAAGGAGAAGAAAAAGATGAAAGAAAAGAAAAAACAAAAATAGCTCCTGATTTTACATTCATGAAAGATATTGTTGCAGGAAGGCCTATTCTAACCATGCCTATGCGTTTTGGCGGTTTCAGACTACGCTATGGAAGAGCAAGAAACAGTGGCTACAGCAGTGCAGCGATCCACCCTGCAACAATGTCTGTTCTTAAGAATTACATCGCAATCGGAACACAGCTCAAACTTGAAAGACCTGGCAAGGGAGCAGTGGTTGCAGCATGCGACACTATAGAAGGGCCAATTGTTAGGTTAAAAGATGGAACAGTTCTTCAACTCGAAAAAATCCCCGACAAAACATTAAAAAAAGAAATAGATAAAATTCTTTTTCTCGGCGATATTCTCGTAACGTATGGTGATTTCTTGAATAGATCCCATCCACTAGTACCAGTAGGCTATTGTCAAGAATGGTGGATACAAGAACTTGAAAAAGCAATTGTCGAACAATTCGGCTCAGTAGATCTGTTTAAAACATCAGAATTAACAGGCATAACCGAGCCCAGACTTAAAGAAATTTTATCCAATCCTTTTTATAAACAGCCAACCGTCGATGAAGCAATCACCTTATCTCTACGCTTATCAATTCCCCTACATCCAAAGCATACCTATTTCTGGAAAGCAATAACAAAAAAAGAATTCATTGAGTTTGCCCAAGCAATTAAACGTGCAAAAAGATCCAAAGAAAAAATTATAGTGCAATTTTCAGAAAACGTAAAAGAAATAGCAGAAAAGCTATGCATACCTCATAAAGCACCAGCAAAACAATATATTGTATTTGAAAGCGCAGAAGCAAGAACCTTAATAGCTTTATTTGAAAACATTCCTGACTCATTAGACCAAAACAAATTACCTGAAGATGCAATAGAAATCATAAACTCTTTTTCAAAAATAAAAATCAGGGACAAGGCAGGAACATTTATCGGCGCGAGAATGGGAAGGCCAGAAAAAGCAAAGATGAGAAAACTTACCGGTTCGCCGCATGTCCTATTTCCGATAGGTGATGAGGGTGGAAAACTTAGGTCTTTTCAGTCAGCAATAGAAAAAGGAAAGGTGACTGCAGAATTCGCTGTATATAAATGCGAGTCATGTAACCACATTACAGTTCTTCCAAAATGCGAAATATGTGATAAACCAACAAAACAGCTCTATTATTGTCAAAAATGTGGTTTAATCCCGTTCGAGCAATGTAAACACGGAAAAGCAAGACCTTATATGCTAAAGCAGATCGACATTAAGAATTTGATAACCAACATTACGAAAAGAATCGACACGCCCCTACCAGCATTGGTTAAAGGTGTAAGGGGAACATCAAACAAAAATCACATTCCAGAACACCCGGCTAAAGGAATCCTAAGAGCAACACATAACGTTACAGTTAACAAAGACGGAACAATCCGTTACGACATGACCCAAATGGGCATAACACACTTTACTCCAAGAGAAATCAGAACGCCAGTTGAAAAATTGAGAGAACTCGGCTACTTATATGACGTCAACGGAAAACCTCTCGAACGGGACGACCAATTACTTGAAATATTCCCTCAGGATATTATCATTCCAGCGTGCGACGCCTCACCTGATGAAGGCGCTGATAAAGTATTTTTCAGGGTTTCGAAATTCATTGATGATCTTCTCGTAAAGTTATACAATTTAGAACCTTTTTATAATTTAAACTCACCATCAGACCTTGTCGGTCATCTCGTACTTGGTTTAGCACCCCACACATCAGCAGCAATAGTTGGAAGAATAATCGGCTTTTCAAAGACGCAGGGATATTTAGCCCATCCACTCTTTCATGCAGCACATCGCCGTGATCTCGATGGCGATGAAAGCTGTCTTATTCTATTGCTCGATGCGCTTCTAAATTTTTCAAGGCAGTATCTTCCAGCACATAGAGGAGGCATTCAAGACGCGCCATTAGTTATAACAGCAACACTTGTGCCATCTGAAGTTGATGATATGGTCTTTGACATGGATTGCTGTCAGCGTTATCCACTCGAGCTTTACTATGCAGCACAGGAATATAAAATGCCCTGGGAGGTAAAGGTTGAAACCGTAAAAAACCGTCTTGGTAAAGAGACTCAATACTATAGCTATGGCTTTACCCATCCAGTTATTGATATAAACAACGGTATTAGATGCTCAGCATACAAAACAATACCTTCAATGGAAGAGAAACTAAAAGGTCAGATGGAAATAGCAGAACTTATCTCAGCTGTAGATGAGCACACCGTTGCAGAACTTGTCATCGAAAAACACTTTATTCGTGATATAAAAGGAAACTTAAGAAAGTTCAGCATGCAGCAATTCAGATGCGTTCAATGTAATGAAAAATTCAGACGCCCACCTTTAAAAGGAATATGCCCTGTTTGCAATGGAAGAATAATATTCACAATAGCAGAAGGAAGCATAGTCAAATATCTCGAGCCGAGTCTTTCTCTCGCAAAAAAATACAACCTTTCCCCATACCTAAAACAATCTCTTGAATTGCTCAAAAGACGCGTCGAAGACGTTTTCGGAAAACCAAAAGAAACTCAACTCGGTTTAAGAAGATGGTTCGGTTAACCAAAAATCTTTTGCAAATCTTTCAAATCAAAACAATAAACCCTCTTGCCTTCAAAGCTTTTCTCTCGCTTCGAGAAGCTTTTAGCAAAAACAGCAAAACTTTCCCTTCTTTTTTGCTTGTGCCAGTTAATATAGCTTAGCTTTTCATTTAGCTCTTTCACAACCAGCTCAGCATTAACTCTACTCTGCCATTTACACTCACAAGCTAAAATTTCTTTTGTTTTTTCGTTAATTGCAACTATGTCGATTTCCTTATCTTTGAACCACCATTTGCCTATTTTAGTAAATTTGATTGGTCTTGTGTAATACAATGATTCTTTACAAACGTTTTCAAATGCATAACTTACATGAACATTAAATTTTTCTTTTATTCTTTTAACCACTTCACCTATATCTTGCTCCAGTAAGCTCATGTTCGGTCTTACAAACTTAAACCAGAAGTCGAAGAAATAATCTTTTATGGAATACAAACCTTTTTTAGATCTCAATTTTTCTGTTACAGGGATTTTCCTTTCCACGTATTCAAGATATTCTAAATTATATAGATAAGGCATGATGCCGCAATAATTTATTATCTTGCCAAGACTTCTGTTTCCTAGAAAGATTGCTGTTAGTATGGAAGAATAAATCTTAGGTTCTCTGAATTTCATCCTTAACAAGAACATAGGCTCTTCTCTTGAGATAGCATCTTTCTCAAGGACCTTTTCCTTGATTAATGAGAATACATCTTTGTTTTCTCTAAACTCCTTAAGATAGGCAGGTATACCACCACAAATAGAATAAATTTCTATAATTTCCTTTAAACCTTTATTTGGGAAAAATTTTATCACGTCTTTGAATTTTAAAGGCGTCAAGTAAACTTGTCCTGTTCTTCTTCCATAGAGTGGCGCTCTGTATGCTAATACTTCTTTATACATCATGCCTAAGCTAGAGCCACAGAGAATAAGGAACGCAAAAAACTTTAATATTTAACACAAAACTTCAGCATGCTTTACCCCGGCAATCTTTATAACTCTGCTCCTATCAACATATCCTTCCTTAATACCAAGCCCAACAGCTCTTTCGCCAACAAGATGAATGATATAAGCTTTTTTAAATAAACCAACAACCTCCTCCTCAGTTACTTTTTCACCTTTATAGAAATCCTTTGAAAGATCGATTTGTAAATCACCATCTTCAAATCTTTTTCCTATAAGCTCATCATCAACAACAACTAAAATCATCCTGCCATCAGTTAAGAAATGTTTTTTGCAGATCATTTTATTTGCCTTACTGGATGTTTTGCACCGCATGCAAGACAATGCATAAAAGTAAACCTTCCTTCTTTTACCAATTTTGTATCAGGCCTTTTACACTCAGGGCAAATAACAAATTCCTTGACATACATCTCTATCTTCTGGTTGATCTTATCAGCACTTATCTTTCTGCCAAGAACAGCACCGCTCTTTGTAAGCTCGCCCGGCGTTGCAAGCTCCCTAAGTAAAAACTTTAACAAATGCTCTGGCTTTCTGTGAAGATAATTAGCTATCTGATGAAAATTACTAATGATTGTTTTATTCCCCTCAATATGCCCTTTAACCTTTGGTACTTCAAACCTTTTTACATTAACCTTAACAGTTTCAGGCAATTCCTTTCTTGCTTTTTCCAATAAAGCTCTGTAATCCATATCACCTAAAGACCTTCCTTCAATTTAAAAAGATTGTCCATTTTGTCCAAAAATTTTATATAAACACCACAAACCAAAAAAGTATGGTCCTTGAATCATTAATCTCACCATTCAAAGTTAAACACAAACCATGGATAACTTTAATAATAGGTTTCTTATATGCTTTAATTGCTGTTTTTCTTGGAAACTGGATATTCAAAGAATACGCAAGTTTGCTTATTGTTTTCCTTACAGTTGCCGCAGCAATTCCATTTATGTATATCGCAATAAAATATGAAGAACAGATAGCAGCAAAAAACAAGGAATATATCGCAATAAAAGAGCATGGTCCAACCCTCACAGCATTCATATTTCTATTTATTGGCTTTGTTTTAGCTTATGTCGTGTGTTATTGTCTCTTGCCCTTGGATGTAGTTCAAAGATCGTTTCATGTTCAAACACTAACAATTCAAGCAATAAACTCTAAAATCACAGCAAGCACATCAGCAAAGATGATTGCATTCAAAACAATCCTATTCAACAATCTAAAGGTACTTTTATTTTGTATCATCTTTTCCTTCCTTTATGGCGCAGGAGCAATCTTCATCTTAGCATGGAATGCTTCAGTCGTTGCAACAGCAATCGGCAATTTCATCAGAACAAAACTTTCTTATCTAGCATCCATAGCGCATGTTCCATCAGCAGCAGCATACTTTCAAATAGTATCAATTGGTTTGTTAAGATACATGACTCATGGCATATTTGAAATCGCTTCATATTTCATAGCGGGCCTTGCCGGCGGCTTAATCTCAGTAGCAATGATAAGAGAAAACATTCATACAAAAAGATTTTCAACAACCATGCTTGATGCAGCAAATCTCTTAATAATCGCTATCCTAATCTTAATCTTCGCAGCATTCATTGAAGTTTGGATAACTCCTGCCTTGTTCCATTAAATCCTCTGAATAAAACCCCTTCTCGGCTCAAATATATCCCCAACCCTCTTTAACTTTTCAATAGCCTCTTCAACATCACTTTCACTTATTTTTCTCTTAAGCGCTTCCATTAGAACATCCTCAATAGGAATCTGTTTACCGACCCTATTTTCCAGCTCTTCGATTATTTCCTTTATCAAAACAATCCTGCTTCTTTGAGAAGCTGTAACGCCTGTTGTAATCTTATCAATATCTATCTTTCCAGTCTGCGGATCAATTCCAACCTGAGTTAAGCAATAATGTAGTAAATCTATGGCCCGCCTTGCATCCTTCCTTTCAACTTTTTCAGAAAGCCTTACTTTTGCGCTAGCTTCAGCCAATCTTACCAATGCTTCCAATTGCCTTGGTGAAATAGGAATAGCTTTCATACCGCCTTCGGCATCGCTTGCCTTATTCCTCATCTCGACATAATATCTCTTTATTTCTTCTAATGCAGCATCACTCAAGACAGGCTTTACTTTTTGCCTTGCATAGGCAATATACTTTCTAAGCAACCTTGTTGGAATTGCCCCTTCCTTTAAATCAGGCCTTTGATGCAGCTTCAAAATATGCCCCGCAAGTAATTCATCCTTCTTTTCTTCGGGCAAGTCCTTAACAGGAAATATCAAATCGAATCTGTTAATCAAAGTCGGCGGTAAATCAATCTGCTTAGCAATAATGTCATACGGATCAAATCTTCCAAACTTCGGATTGGCAGCAGCGAGAACAGTCGTTCTTGCAATAAGCGTTGCCTGAATGGTTGCTTTACTTATCGTTATTGTTTGATTCTCCAGCCCTTCGTGCATAGCAGCCCTATCTTCCTGACTCATCTTATCCAATTCATCGATAGCGCATAAACCACCGTTTGCCAAGACCATTGCACCAGCTTCAAGACTCCATCCTTTCAAGAACTCATCTCTCGTTACAGAAGCAGTATTATGAACAATAAAACCATTCACCAGAAAATTATGTGCATCATCAACTGTAAGGTCATATACATATTTTATCTTACCCCTTATAACTTCAATCCTCTTTATCTTTTCCCAAAAGATATCTGAATATGCTAGTTTTTTAAGATATTCATTGTTCAATTTATTGGCAATCCGTTGAAACCTCGTTCTGCTTAACTCCTTCTCCTTCAAACTATAACTAGAAATCTTATAACCAAATAATTGTCTCGAAGAAATCCCAGCACAAATTTTTGCTTCTATAATCTTATCTTGCACGCCCGGAACCAAATCAATATTAGTATTTGATTTTCCAATCCCTTCAATAATCTTTCTTAGTTTTGCTTTCTTCTCACTAAATTTAAATCCGATTCTTTCTTCAAATTTTTCTAGATTTTCTTTCCCTTTTATTTCAATTTCATACTTATCTAACTTAGACTTTACTTTCATATTTGGATTAGCACTCCTTTTTCTTATCTTTGCATGTACGCCAAATCTTAATAGAACTAACTGCAATTTATATGCCAAAATTTTACTCGTTGTTACAAGTCCAACATAGGAGCTTCCTCTTGTTTTTCTGTCAACAACATATCCATCACTATCAAAAAGTCCAGACAAGAATGCCGAAACTAATTCATTAGGAAGCCTTAAAAGAACATTGCTCAAATCAATCTTTTCTGATTTAGGCGACGCGGGAATGCCAAGCTTGTTGAGTATTTCAAAAACAATTTTCGATGAAAATCTGACCGCAGCAGCCCTCTTTTCGCTTTTTTCGCTTTTATTGCACTTTATATTAAATAATTTCTTAGCCAATATTAAAAATCGCCTAATTAATTCTTCTGAATTATTCGAGAATCGAATATACGCATTGTATTTTCCTTTTGAGAGATCACCATCGCCAGCGACAAGCCCGGCAAAATACAACAATTCTTTATTTAAAGTATATGGAATCCTTATTTTGCGATCCCTATACAATGAAAGATAATCAATATCTTTAACGACTTCCTTCCAATCCAAACCAGCTGCATCAATCAATCTCTTAAGTTTCTTTAAGTATATCCCTTTAGGTGAATTCTTTCCTGACCAAGCATAAAACCAACCTTTATTTAAACCGAGCTTTCTAGCAGCCCCCAGTTTAGAACCGAACTTTTTCGCAATAATACTTATCACCTTCTTCACATGATCATCAACACCATAAACAAGCGGATTGCTCTCAATCAAATCAACAACAAGAACATCATTGATTGCTTCACCCACTCCAATTTCTCGCGCAGTGGCAAGACAATCGCCTTCTTTAAACGACTTCGCTTTTTTCCAACAAACAACACCGTTTTCCAGCGTAAGCAATTTTGTTTCTGGTGTTACAATCAATTCTTTCCCACTTTGTGTAATCAAACGAATCAAATCACCTGAAACTTTAATCTTCCAAAATTGATTTATCGCTCTTTCATTTAGCTTCAAGTCTTTATCTAAGCTTAAAACCTTCCTATCATCATTCGGATCCTTTGCTTGCCAGATCCCTTCTTCAAATTTCCTTTTATTTCCTTTTAATTTTTCTTCAACTAATTTTTCTATTCTATAAATGCATCCTGAATTTGTAATCACAAAGCTATCTGGCCCAACACATAAGCCTGCACCAGTCGCGCCCTTGCCGCTTACATATCTTGCCTTTGGCGCTACTAACGCCATCCTCTTCAGCAGAGCACTCTTTCCTGCACCAGGATCACCAATAAGCAGGATATGAATGTCTCCTCTCGAAACAACGCCGTCCTTTCTTGTTTTTCTTACACCACCAAATAACTGCAGAACCAAAGCTTCTTTCATCTTTTCATAACCATAGATCGACGGAGCTATGCTTTCAACAAGCTTTTCATAAATATGTTCATCTTTAGCAAGTTCCCTTATCTGCTCTTCTTCCTCTTTTGCAATCTCAAGAGAATAAAAGTCCTCTTCAACAAACTCAACATTGTTTGCCTCAACCATTAAGTCATATCTTGTGCTTTTCACACCACCCCTCAAAACAATCGGAACTTCTTTAATCACACCGATCACAACTATCCTACTTCCAGGATTTGTTCTCTTTTCAGTCATTGGGCTTACTAAATCATCCTTAAGGAAAACCTTAACCCTCTTCGGTTGCTCGCCACCTTCAAGATGTTCAGGCAACTCTTCAAGAACTAGTCCTTGAGCATCAACCAATTCCTTTCCAAGTAATCTGAACCTTCCTTTTCTACCACAGCTACATCTGTTTGGTTCTTTAAAGCTTGTATCAAGCTGTAAAACATTTATTACATTACCACAGCTTGGACATTCAAATCTCGCAGCTGTAACCTGTGGCCTTACATCGCTTTTCTGCCTTACAACCCCTTCAATCGCAACAAACTTGCCTATGTCTTTACTTCTTATATTTCTAATCAGCATATAGCTGCTTAAAGGAAGATTAAAAAACCTAACCTTTAACTCAAACCCAAGCTCCTTTACTGCAAGATCAAAACATTTAAGCAATTCCTCTGGATTGTCCAAAACCCTTTCACCAAGCTCAGAATCAAACTTCAACAAATCAGAAAAATCAACCTGAAAACTTTTTTCTCCTTTTCTTGCTTTTTCAAGAATCCTATCAAAATAAAACAATTCAAAAAATTCCTTTATTTTATCAATTAACTCTCTCACCTCCATTTTCATCTAACCAAAATAGTTCAGAACACCTCTTTTTAAAATCCTTTAACGCTTAATCCCTTTAGCTTTCTTCAAAACCTCAATTAATTTATCAAGGCTTTCATGCACTTCTTTTTCACTCTTTGTTCCAGTACAAACAATCTTTCCGTTTGAGAAAAGCAAAAATGTTGCTCTTGTCCCAGGCAGCTTAAAAACCAAACCAGGAAACTGCTCAGGCTCGTATTCAGTATTAGGTAACTTCATAACCAGATCATTCAAGTTTAAGTCCATTCCAACACTACCGCTTGCAACAATATTCTGAATGCTAATCACAGGTTTGATCTTAATTTTAATATTAATCTTCTCCAAACTTTTAATTATCTTTTTTATACTCTCTTCGACTTTATCCATGCTCCTCGCTCCTGTACAAACAACCTTTCCGCTGCTGAATATCAAAGCACTTGTTTTAGGCTCTTTAATCCTAAGCACAAGACCAGGAAACTGCTCAGGATTATATTCTGTATTTGAAAGCGTTGCAGCCATCTTTTCTAATGGTATATCATGCTCCAAAGAAGTGCTTACAACAATATTAACCACGTGTATTTCCTTTTTACCTGCTTTTTTCCTTTTTTTGGGCATTCTTTATCACCAAACCAAATATTCTCCTTGTATTTAGCTTAAAAAGCATTAGATCGAGCTTTTCATTTCTTTTATTTATAAAGCAAAAACTTATTTAAATTTATGTATTTAAAAATAAAGAGAACCTAAAATATAAGCCAAAATCTCTACACCCCTTCATTTCCTTTGGAATTTATATACCAAAATCCTTAAACCCCTTCATTTCCTTTGGAACCTAAATTAAAAACGACTAACACCCCTTTATTTCCAGTGGAAATATTACAAATTTGTAGCAACTTTTATATAGAAAGCAAACTCAAAAAATACATGCTCGACATTGTTTCTCCAAAAAACAATGAAAAAGAACTTTTATCCTTTGCTGAACGCCTTTCTTATAAATGGCTTATCTTTGCTTATCCTTTCAATGAATTCAAAGAATTAAAATTTGCTGAACAAAACATAAATATTGCTTCAGCAATCATCATCAATAAACCGAGCCAAGCAAAAAAAGCATCAAAGCTTGCAGACTTAGTCATAGCAATACCTTCAAAACAAAATCTTAGGGTTTTTATTGAAAAAGTCCAATGCGATCTTATCATAAATCTCGAAACACTTGAGCAAAGAGACCCATTGCATTTTAGAGCAAGCGGCTTAAATCAGGTTCTCGCCAAGATTCTTGCAAAAAAAGAAAAATTCCTATGCATAAATCGTTCAATCCTCAACACAAAACAAAAATCCATCCTTTTTGGAAGAATAGCACAAAACATCATGCTATGCAAAAAATATCGCGTTCCAGTCATTATGACAAGCTTTGCCGCAAGTCCTTTAGAAATGCTTTACTTTCATGACGTAATAAGCTTCTTTAACCTATTCCAGCTAAACCCAAAAGAAACAAAACAAAACTACAAAGCACTAATAGAAAAAATAAAATTCAATCGCAAAAGAAAATCACCAACCTTCATAGCAAAAGGAATAGAACTTATTGAGTAAATAGAATAAATAAGGTTTATATAATCCTATTCACTTCTTCTAAAAAAACAATAAAAAGAGGTGAAAATGAGACTCAACCGCATTTTCTTTTTGGCATTCATTTTTGTGATATCTATACAAAGCACACTCGCGTTTCTTGGAAAACCTGCCATCTCTCAGATCCTAAGCTATGGCATTGTAAAGTGCGGATATCAGCAAATACCTATTAATAAAAGTTATGTGATAACCGGGTTTAGCAAAGCCAATGGTTTACAATACGCAGAAATAATATATAACACAACAACAAAAAAATGCCATTTAGGTGAAAGAAAATGGACAAATAAAACATTTCCCTTTGACCTCCAATTGCCTGAAAACGCTTTTCTCGTCGGCTTCGGTTATGATTATCATAAGGGCTTTAAATCGTTTTGGTATTCTTATAGAAAAATAAATCCAGACTGCACGCTTTCAGATATAGAAGGAAGTTCGTCAATAGGCCAATCTAAAAGCTTTTATCAAGACAGAGCATTTGTCGAATATAATGACGGAGTAATAATTGGCTTGCAACTTGGTAGGCATAAGAAGCATAGTACTAAAGAAGGAAAGTTTAGCGTAGGGTATAGAAAATTCACTAGCTTTTTTCAATGCCTAATGGAAGGCGGAAAATGGCTTCCAAATGCTCCTCCAACAGACTCATTCGACGAATACTGTTGCTATCCAGGAAACAAAGGAAAACTTTCTCCAGTCGGACAACCATTTGCTTCTGATTACGAATTCCTTTGTAATGGCTCTACTTGGCATAAAGCAGACCAAAATTCATACAAAATATACGAAATAAACGGAAGCCAATTCATTTCAGACGGAAATCGCTGGTACAGATGCGATTTTATCAGCGTATCAAACGAATCCATCGGTGATGGAGAAACTCTCCCATTACCTCATTCCAAAGAAAATCCCAAATTCATATGCTACGATAAAAAATTCTATGAATGTTGTTTTCCAGGTTCTTGCCATTTGAATAATCCTTTGAATAATTTTTCATCCCAAACTATCAACGCAGGCGAACCAATAACCCTCTTTTCCCGTGAAACGTATAATTTTATATACGAAAGCTATCCGAGCATTTCTCCTTATATAAGAAACGATTCCAATGCAGCGTATAAAAGCATACGATTCAAAGTAAACACCAATAAGGACTACGACCTTCTTGTTTTCTTCATCAACGCTTCAGAAATACCACAAACTTCAGACTTCAAAGTAATTCTTGCCTCAGGAACAGCAGACCAGTTCAGCAATCTTCATATACTCTTCAACCAAAATCCTTTCCTGTATGCTAAAGAAGTCAAGCCAAACAAATTTGTAAGAATAGAAATTCCTTTATCAGGCATCGATATCGCAGACATAGACCAGATAATTTTCTTCTTCAACGTAACTACTTTGCCTCAAACCAAAACCCTCAAATTTCAGGTTAAAAACATATATCTTGCAAATACAAAAGTTTCATTGTATTATTGCACCGATGAACTTTCAAATCAATTTCAATACTGGATTACTGATCCCGGAAAATCCAAGAAAGTTTGCTCAAACCTCTTCACATGGACAGGAACAAAATGCTGCTATCAGAGTGAAACCTATCTCGATGAAGAAGGAGCATGCATTCTTGGAGTTCCAATCCTAGAAAATGAAACCTTTACCCTATACACCAAAGCATGCAAAGATCCGGTCTGTCCTCCTTTCTCAAATGTTCCGCTTTGCCACGCATATTCCAATAAAGAATTCCTATCCTGTGAATCACCAGATCCTATCTGCAAAATGTCAGAATCTTTTCTCAAAGGCATTTCAAAACCAAAAAAAGTCCAACCCTGCACTACCCTCGGCAATCACTTTTGCTCTTTTTCATCTGGCTGGAGCTCTGAATTTTCAGGAACACCAGCAGGTCAGCGAAATACTTCATCAACAGATCCTTTTGGCAGAACAAAAAGCTGCTGCCATCCACTATTTTGCTGGAATGGTTCTATGTGCTTAGCATCTTTACACGACGAA
>Ga0180300_10000187_pt1 | contig 25438 bp, 23 predicted proteins | sample GuaBasSediGuay15_FD_121798 | JGI IMG/M metagenome (GOLD analysis project Ga0180300, IMG submission 121798) | Subseafloor sediment microbial communities from Guaymas Basin, Gulf of California, Mexico - Guay15, Core 4569-2, 21-24 cm | ecosystem: Environmental > Aquatic > Marine > Hydrothermal...
ATTAACTCAAGGGGTAGTTCTCTCATCTTTTAATTTCTCCATTATCTTTCTTACAAAGATTAAGTCCTCTTTCTTGTCCACATCAATAGCAATTTCAGGAAAAGGTATTGGAACAGCTCTTCCCCTAAGCTCTGTAATATCACACACAACAACCTCACAATCTTTCAATGTTGCAAGATGAAATAGAGCTTTAATCATAAAAGATATTGGAAACAGAGATGCCATTTTGATAGGAGATTTCCTTGCCTTAAGGAGTTTATACCCAAAATTTATGGCAGAGGGATAGAGTTCTCTTCTTATGGGAAGAATATTTCCAATCTTGTAATACCCCCCTTTGAGTTTCCAGTAAGTTCTCTTTGTCCCTGGGAATTTCTTCTCCACATCTCTCTTTCTATTAACGAGAACATATAGATAGCACCCTTTTTCAAAATTCTCACAAAACTCAAAAGTTTTTGTGTATACCTGGGAAGTAATCAATGGGACATCTATAGGCACAAAGACAGAATACTCATACTTTGCAATCTTATAAACATTTTCAATATTTTTCATAAAACTTCCACTGTCTTCCAAAAATACATCCACCCTTTTTCTAATATCCTCAGGGAAAATATCAGATTTCCCAATAAGTATAATCCTCTTTATCTGGGGCGTATCCTTTAATGCATCTATTATCCAATCAATCATCCTTTTTCCAGCAATATCAAGGAGTGCCTTGTGAGGCACTCCTTCCTCTTTAACCCAATCTTCAAGTTTATCCTGTCCACCAAGAACAACTGCCTCTATCTCCATCTTTCTACTCCACAGTTACCGATTTAGCAAGATTTCTTGGTTTATCCACATCTAATCCTCTCATATCTGCGGTGTAATAGGCAATAAGTTGTAGTGGTATAACTGAAAGAATGGGCGTAAGGTATCTGTGAACTCTGGGAATAGTAATTGTCTCATCTGAAATCTCTCTTATCTCGTCAAAGTCTTCTCTGGAAATAGAAAACACTTTCCCTTCTCTTGCTTTAACTTCCTTTATATTTGATACCATCTTTTCTACTATTCTTTCGTCTGTTGTTATGGCGAAAGTTGGAACACTTTTTTCAATGAGAGCAAGGGGACCATGTTTTAATTCTCCTGCTGGATACCCCTCTGCATGAATATATGAGATTTCTTTTAACTTTAGCGCTCCCTCAAGAGCAGTAGGATAATCAAGAAGTCGACCTATGTAAAATACACTTCTTAAATTTACCAACTTCTCTGCTATCTTTTTTGCCTCATCATCTCTTTCAAGAATATCTTCAGCAAGATTCCCTATTTTTAAGATATCCTTCAGAAGTGTTTCCTCAAAATCAGGATTTATAGCTCCATGAAGTTTACCTATATATATTGAGAGAAGTAAAAGCACAAGGATTTGAGCAACGTACGCCTTTGTTGAAGCAACAGCTATTTCTGGTCCAGCATATATATAGAGAACTTCATCAGACTCCCTTGCCACAGTGCTACCAACAACATTTACAATTCCAAGAGTTTTTGCTCCTTTTTTCTTACCAAGCCTCAAGGATGCAACTGTATCAGCAGTTTCTCCAGACTGAGATACAAGAATCAACAGAGAATCCTTACCAACATTTGGGTTTTCATACCTGAATTCAGAAGCGACCTCACATCTAACAGGAATGTGAAGAATATCCTCAAGAAAATACTTTCCTATCATTCCTGCATGATAAGCAGTTCCGCAGGCAACAAGAAAGATGTTTTTAATATTGTTAAAGAAGTGGGGATCGCTTATTTCTGGAAGAAAGACTCTTCCATTTCTAATTCTCCCTCTTATTGCTTCTTTTAAGACCTCTCCTTCCTCCATTATTTCTTTAAGCATAAAGTGTTTATAACCCTTTTTCTCTGACTGTTCGAGACTCCATGAAACTTCAAGTATATCTTTGGTAAGTTTTTCTCCATTAATATTAAATATATCTATTTCTTCTTTTTTAATGACTGCCACCTCTCCGTCTTCCATAATTATGACCTTCTTTGTGTATGGAAGCAGAGCGGGAATATCAGAACCAAGAAAATTTCCATCCTCACCTATACCTATTATAAGTGGAGAATCCTTCCTCACAGCAATTATTTTGTCTGGCTCTTTTTTTGAAAATATAGCAAGAGCAAAAGAACCTTTAAGTCTTCTTGCGGCTTCCATAACCGAAGACAGTAAATCTCCGTTATAGCATTCCTCTATGAGGTGGGGAACAACCTCAGTATCTGTTTCAGAAGTAAACTTGTGCCCCTTTTCCATGAGCTCCTTTTTTATCTCGTCAAAATTTTCTATTATTCCATTATGTACAACAACAATTTCTCCACTACAATCAGTATGAGGATGTGCATTATAGTCTGATGGAATTCCATGTGTTGCCCATCTTGTATGTCCTACACCAAGATAAAAATTCTTAACCGTGTATGTTCCATCAATTTTTTTCTCAAGATCTTTTATCCTTCCTTTAGTTCTCTTTATATAGATATCTTCACCAAGAAGGGCTACTCCTGCGGAATCATATCCTCTGTATTCAAGTCTTTTTAAACTATCAAGAATTATGGGAAGAGTTTCTCTATCTCCAATATAACCCACTATACCACACATAAACTTTCCTCCTCGTGCCTGACCTTCCCTTTGTCCCACAGGTTACCCCGTGGTTTTAAGGAAGACCTTTAGGGAGGGCACACTCCCTGGGGGCATCCGCCGAATAGCTCGATTTTCACCCCTTAAAGGGGTAACCCCCTTCCTCGTCACCCAGATTCATCTGGGCCAGGCGCTTCTTTAGAGACTCCTCAAGCAAACTTGCGATAGTCTCTGTTTCCTCTTCTTTTTCTCCTTCTACCATGATTCTAATTAAATTCTCTGTACCAGATGGTCTAACAAGAATTCTTCCTCTTCCATTTAATTTCTTATTCCATAGCATCACCTCCTTTAAAAATTCCTCATCCTTCATAACTAACTCTTTATTCTCCACCTCTACATTTCTTAGTACCTGTGGAAATCTAATAAACTCTTCTGTAAGTAAAGATAGGGGTTTATTCTCCCTTAACATCACTGATAAGATCAAAAGAGATGTTATTATTCCATCTCCAGTTTTACTCTGTGGAAGATATATTATATGCCCAGACTGTTCTCCTCCAAGAGGGGAATTTGTCTCAAGCATTTTATATAAAACATTTCTGTCACCCACAGGAACCTCATAGAAAGATATATTGTATTTTTTGAGAAGAGCTCTCAAACCGTAATTACTCATAACAGTAATTACTATACTCTTAAGATTAAGATACCTCGAAAGAATAAACATCGTCTCGTCCCCATCAACAATCTTCCCTTCCTCATCAATGGTTATAACTCTGTCACCATCACCATCAAAAGCAAAACCAACATCAGCGCCTATTTCCAATAATTTCTCTGATAAAAATTTGGGATTTGTTGAGCCACAATTAACATTTATTCTTTCTCCATCTGGCTCTCCGTTGAATAGATAGACTTCCGCCTTAAGTTTATTGAATATTTCACCTACTACAGTAGCTGTTGCACCAAATGCTGCGTCAATTACAATCTTAATACCCGAGAGGTTTAACCTGTTCATGGAAAGAATTTCATTAATATAAATTTCTTTTGCTTTAGTGAAATCAAAGAGTCTTCCACCTTTTCCAACAGGAAGTGGTTTTTCCTCCTCCATTAATCTTTCAATTTCTTCCTCTTCGGATTCTTTAAGTTTAACCCCATCTTTTGAAAAGAATTTTATTCCATTATACTCAATGGGATTATGGGAAGCAGAAATCATTGCTCCCCCGCTTTTTCCATTGGTAGAGAGAATAAGAGATACTGCTGGAGTTGGAAGTACTCCCATTCTATAAACATTAACCCCAGTAGATAAAATTCCAGATACAAGAGCTGTCTCAAGCATATCTGATGAAAGTCTTGGATCCTTTGCAATAATTACATCACCACCAAAGAATAGACCAGCAGCTCTCCCAACTTTTAGAGCAAGTTCGGAGGTTAAGTCCTTATTTGCTATACCCCTTATTCCATCGGTTCCAAAGTGTTTCATGATTTAATTTCGTAGGAGTAGGTGACAGTAGCTCCACTTCTCTTAAATGTTGCTGAGGCAGAACAATATACATCTTGTGAAAGGTCAATAGCTCTCTTTATATTTTTCTCTGAGAGATTTTCTCCTTTAAATAAATACTTTATGTGTATACTTTTATAGACCTTAGGATGACTTTCCTCTCTCTCTGTATCAATTTCAACCTTAAATTCTTGAACCTTCTCTCTCATTCTTCTCAAAATAAAAATTACATCCATTGCAGTGCATCCTGCCAAACCAACAATGAGTAATTCCATCGGTCTTGGACCTTTATCTCCTCCACCTTTATCTGGTGTTGAATCCACAAGAACTTTATGCCCTGATGGTGTTGTTCCAACAAACTCCATTCCACCATTCCAGGTTAACTCAAAATGCTGCATAAACTCCTCTCCTTTCTTTTCAGGTTACCTAATAAATTATAACATACAGATTAATCACTTGTCAGACGCTTAAACACATAGTATGATAGAAAGGCTACAATTAAATCAAAAATTAGTATGATGATAACACCTGGTAGGATCGATGAAAATTCCCAGCCCTTTATAGTAAGTGTCCTTATAGGATTCACAGCATAGGAAAGTGGATTAATCTTTGCAATAACTGATAACCAGTCCGGCATGGCTTTGGACGGGAATAAAGCTGTGCTTGAGAACATTAATGGGAGAGTCATAAAATTTATAATAGCCATAAGTGTCTCAATGGTTTTAATGGTTGAAGAAAGAATTAGAGATATTCCAGAGAAGATGAATGAGAAAAGCATGGAAATTAAAATTATCACAAGTACACCAAGAAATCCAGAAGCAAATCTAACACCAAGAATATACGCGAAAAGCAATATTATTGCAGACTGGAGTGCCCCCTGAATTGAAGCTGAAAGTGTCTTCCCAAAAGGAATGGATGCTCTCTTTATCGGAGCAGCAAGGAGTTTGTCCAGATATCCTATTCTTCTATCCCAGATTATACTTGTTCCTGCAAAGATACCACTGAATAGAGATGTCATTATTACAATTCCTGGGGTCATAAAGGAAAGGTAATTACCTGTGCCAAAAAGTTTAGAAGCAAAGGGGTTATTGGTTATCTTGCTCATGGTGTTTCCCATCAATGCAAGCCAGATAACAGGTTGTATCATTGTTACAATTATTCTTGGTTTCTGTCTAAAATATTTTATAAGTTCCCTTTTGCATATTGTAAATGTATCCAAAACTAATCCCATCATCTTCTTGTCCTCCTCATCATTATTCTTCTTCTTACATGATCCTCCTTAGTTGCCTCCTCATCTCTTATTCTTCTACCTGTAAAATGTAGGTAAACATCGTCAAGGGTTGGCCTCTTAAGCCTTATGGATGTAATCTCAACACCCTTCTCCTTTGAAATTTCAAATATCTTTGGAATCAGCCTATCCCCATTCTGAGAAACTATAATCTGAAAAATTCCTCTCGGCAGTTTTCTAACATCTTTAACCGTTGGAAGTTCCTTTACAGCAGTCAAAAACTCTTCTATTGCATTTGTATAATTTAGAGTAAAGGTAATTATGTCCCCTCCTATCAATTCTTTTAATTTTCCTGGTTTATCAAGAGCCTTTATCTCCCCATGATCAATTATAGCCACCCTATCACACAACTCATCCGCCTCCTCCATATAATGGGTGGTCAAAAATATCGTCATCTTGTGATTATCTCTAAGTTTAACTATATAATCCCAAATAGTCACCCTTGTTTGGACATCAAGGCCAAGGGTTGGTTCGTCAAGAAAAAGAATCTTTGGTCTGTGTATTAATGCACAGGCAATATCCAGCCTCTTTCTCATACCTCCTGAGTAAAAAGAGACAAGATCCTTTCTCCTCTCGTACAAACCAAACATTTTAAGGAGTTCCATACCTCTCTCAAGGTATTCCTTTTCTGGTATATGGTATAGAGAAGCTTGAATCCTTAAATTCTCCTCCCCCGTAAGATTATCATCAACTCCTGTTTCCTGAGATGCATATCCAATAAGTCTTCTAACCTCAAAAGGATTTTCTTTAACATTTATACCATTCACAAAAACCTCTCCCTCTGTTGGTTTCAGTAAACCTATTATGGTTTTTATGGTGGTAGTTTTTCCTGCTCCATTGGGACCAAGGAATCCAAATATCTCACCTTCATTTATGGAAAAGGTGATTCCTTTTACTGCTTCAGTTCCATTTTTATAGGTCTTTTTTAAAGATGCAACCTTGATTATTTCCTTCATACTTCCTCCTCTATTAATTTCTTAAAAAATTTATAAAACTTCTCATCTGTTGAGGGATCCTTCCTCGCCTGTAGAACTATAATTTCCCCTATAAACTGGGAGAGATAATCATCCTTAATATTAAAAATGGATTTTACAATCCTTCTTAAAATATCTCGCCTTTTTAATAATCTGAAAGGTCTATCTCCCTTTTCTATAAGGCCAATCATGATTTCCTTAAAGGACTTCTCATGTAGAGTTAAAAAGTCTCTAAGGGCACTAAGGATAATTTTCACCTTCTCCTCATCGCTTCTACAACCACTAACTCTTATCTCAAGATCTTTTAAGAACTTATCAAGATTCTCCTTCATTATCATAAGAGAGAGATTTTCTTTAGAGCCAAATAGATTGTATAAGGTACCTATAGAGATTCCTGATAGTTGTGCAATCTCCCGCATATTCATGCCACTGTAGCCTTTTTTTAAAAAAACCTCTTTAGCAATTTGAAATATCTCTTCTCTTTTCATGAACATTGTTCATTATATTATATAAAAGGATTTTGTCAAGTTAATCATGAGCAAACTGCTGATAACTTAAAAAAATTCTTAAGTGGAAAAATATGATATATTTATAAAGATGACTGCCTTAATTGTTTTTATAGTACTGGTTTCTCTGGATAGGATATCCAAGTATTTTATAATCAAAAAGCTCTCGTATGGAGAAACAATTAAATTATTTGGTGATTTTCTAAAAATCACCAGGGTTGAGAATCCTGGAGGGATATTTGGTTTTTTTCCAAAGGGTAAGGTTTTCTTCCTCGGATTATCGATAATTGCTATAGGAGTTTTGTTATTTTTTATTTTTAAATATCTAAAGAAGGATCCATTTATAACTATCATTCTCACACTTTTACTTTCGGGGGTAGTTGGAAATCTTCTTGATAGAGTTATATATGGATCAGTAATAGACTTCATTCATGTTCTTGATTTTCCTGTCTTCAATTTTTCAGATTCCTATATCACAATTGGGATAATTATTGCAATTTTCTACCTATGGAAGAAAGGCATTTAACCTTTAGAATAAGGGAGGAAGGGGAGAGACTCGACTCCTTCCTTACAAGACAAATGCATAGAGTAAGCAGAAGCTATGTTCAGGAACTCATAAAATCTGGTAAGGTTCTTGTAAATGGGGAGGTAAAAGATAAACCGTCCTATAAAATAAAAAGAGACGAAATAATAGAAGTAATGATACCCTCTCCAAGAAAACTTGACGTTGAACCTGAAAACCTTCCAATAGAGATTCTATATGAGGATAAGGACATAATAGTGGTCAATAAACCTCAAGGAATGTTAACACATCCTGTTGGAAGACAACGAACAGGAACTCTTGTTAATGCGCTTCTCTTTCATTCGAAGGATCTATCTGGTATTGGGGGTGTCTTAAGACCTGGAATTGTTCATAGACTTGACAGAGACACATCTGGACTTTTGATTGTGGCAAAGAACGATTTTGCACATAGAACTCTTTCAAGAAATTTAAAAGAGAGAAAAATAAAGAGAATTTACTGGGCGCTTGTAAAGGGAGAAATCCCCGAAGATGAAGGAGAAATCGAGATACCTCTCCTTAAGGGATTTACAGGTAAAAAATTAGTTACTCCTTCCCTAAGAGGAAAAGAGGCATTTACATACTTTAAGGTTATAGAAAGATTTAAGGGGTATACACTTCTTGAAGTTTCCTTAAAAACTGGAAGGACTCATCAGATAAGAGTACATCTCTCATATATTGGCTATCCTATAGTAGGTGATAAAATGTATGGGGTTTCAGAGTTTAATTTAAAGGGTCAACTGCTCCATGCTAAAAAAATTGTATTTACACATCCACGGACAAAAGAACTTATGAGTTTTGAGACTCCTCTACCAGATTATTTTAGTAATGTTTTAGAGATGCTTGAGAAAAGAGACAAATAAAGGATTTGGATTGAGAGGTTTGGAGGAGAACTCTGGATGGAACTGAACACCTATAAAGAACGGATGATTCTTAATCTCCACTATTTCAACCTCTCCCTGTCTTGATCTCCCGGATACATCCATTTCGTAGTCTTTTAAAACATTAAGGTATGAAAGGTTAAATGTGTATCTATGCCTGTGTCTCTCCCTGATAACTTTTGTTTTATATATTTCTTCAGCTAAACTTCCTCCCTCTATAATAACTTCTCCCTCTCCTAATCTCATGGTCCCACCAAGCATTTCAATCTCTCTTTGAGAGGAGAGTAAATCTATAACAGGATGATCTGTATCTTTATCAAACTCTGTAGAGTGTGCATCTCTCCAGCCAACTCTATTTCTGAAGAACTCTATTACCACAATCTGAAGACCGAGACATATTCCAAGAAGGGGAATTTTGTTTTCTCTTGCATATCTTACGCTCATAATCATTCCCTCTATTCCCCTTTTCCCGAACCCTCCGGGAATAATGATTCCGTCGATATCCTTTGGAATCTCTTTTCCTTTCTCAATCTCCTCAGAGGAAATCCAGTTAATCTCTGGATCAATCCCTGCCTTTGCTCCTGCATGAAGTATGGCTTCTTCAAGTGATATATAAGAATCCTTCAAAGTTACATACTTGCCAATTATTCCAACTTTCTTTTTCCTTCTCTCTTTTTTTAAGGAAGCGGTAAAATCAATCCATTCTGATAAATCCAGTTTTTTGCCCTCGAGTCCGAGTTCATGAAGAGTATCTTTGATTCCTGAATCAAGCAAGTGCTCAGGAACGAAGTATGGTGAGGAAAGATTTTCCACCCCAAATATATTTTTAATGGGGATTCCCAGATACTTGGAAATTTTCCTCTTCTCTGCCTCACCAACTTTCATTTTTGACCTTAAGAAAAGAGCATCAGGGTGAATTCCTATACTCCTTAGCTCCTTAACAGAATGCTGGGTGGGTTTTGTTTTAAACTCCTTGGTGGTTTCAAGATATGGAACATATGTGACGTGAAAGAAGCAGGAATCCTCCTCTCCTTTAAACTCAAAGGCCGCTTCAAGAAAAGGAAGAGATTCAATATCACCAACAGTCCCTCCAATTTCAATAATAACAACATCACTTTCCTCTCTTTCACCAACAAGTCTAATTCTTTCCTTTATCTCATGCGTAAGATGAGGAATAACCTGTATGGTTTGTCCGAGAAAATCTCCTCTTCTTTCTTTCTCAATTATGCTTTTGTATAGATTACCGCTTGTAACATTGTTTATTCTTGTCATATTCTTACCAAGAAATCTCTCATAGTGACCAAGGTCCAAATCTACCTCACCGCCATCTGCCGTTACAAAAACCTCACCATGCTGATATGGATTCATGGAGCCTGCATCCACATTTAAATAGGGATCGAACTTTAGCATTGAGACCTTCTTGCCCATAGCTTTTAATATTAACCCAACAGATGAAGCAATTATCCCTTTTCCCAGGGAAGACATTACTCCGCCTGTTATAAATATGTATTTCCTCATAGGTGTCTCTCTATAAATTCAATAATAAGTTTATTTATTCTGTTCTTGTCCAGATCAAGCGTTGCTGTATGGTATGAATCTTTAAGGATAATAAATTCCTTTTCCGAAGAGCTTATGCTATCAAAGATGTATCTTTTCTGTTCAATCGGAACAATGTGATCTTCAAAGGATGCCAAAAGCATTACTGGACATTTAACCTTGTCAAGGTGTTTATCAGTTAGTCTTAGCAATTTATAGAGTTCGTAAACTGTTTGGGTAGGTATTCTATTATAATTAATCTCTTTTACACTCCTGTCTCTAGTATCTGTAGGAGGCGCTTTTATAGAAGGAACAATATACTTAAGCAACCATATAAATTTTACAAGAGGGTTATCCAATCTTATAGCAGGATTTATAGGAAAAATCCCTTTGATTCTATCTGGATGGTTTTCTGCCATATGAAGTGATAAAGTGCCCCCCATGGACAGACCGCCAACAAATACATTATCTGTTACCTTCATTAATTCATATAGAGCGGTCTCTACTTTGCCTATCCAATCCCAGTAATTTGTATTCTTCAAATCTCTCCAGTCTGTTCCATGTCCTGGAAGAAGCGGAGCTTTTACATGGTATCCTTTCTCTTTAAGAGCCTCAATCTGTGGTTTAAGAGAAAGAGGGGTTCCCAAAAACCCATGTATTAAAAGAACTCCTACATTTTCATATCCTTTAATATCAATGGATTTTATACTCATCTTACCTCCACATAGTTTTTCTATAAATAGATTTTACCAAATTTTTTAACTATTGTTTTTTTATAAAAAAACAAATAAAATATTTATGGAGAGAATTTTTAAAGGAGGTAGGAAATGGCTGAGAAGAAGAAAGGCTGGCTTGATTGGTACTTTAAATCAAACCTCCTTGTAAGAATTCTTATAGGTTTGATTTTGGGTGCCATTGTTGGACTAATCTTTGGTCCAAAAATCCTGTGGGTTCAACCCTTCGGAGACCTCTTTGTCCGTCTATTAAAAATGATAGTTATGCCAGTTGTATTCTTCACACTTGTGGTTGGTGCCGCAAGTATAAGCCCTGCAAGACTTGGTAGAGTGGGAGTGAAAATAATTCTTTACTATCTTGTAACATCTGCAATTGCAGTAGCCATTGGTCTTCTCTTTGCAAATCTCTTCCATCCAGGATTGGGGTTGAACCTCAGTGGTGTAGAAGGCGTGGTCAGGGAACTTAAAAGACCTTCTGTTATTCAAACTCTTCTTAATATAGTACCAAAGAATCCATTTTCATCTCTTGCAAACGGACAGGTTCTTCCTACTATATTCTTTGCAATAATATTTGGTATTGGTTTATCCTATCTTATGCAGAGTGCCAATGAGAGAATTAAAGAATCAGCAACCACTGTATTCAAAGTGTTTGATGGCGCAGCAGAAGTTATGTATAAAGTTGTTGGTTGGGTGCTTGAGTATGCACCTATAGGAGTTTTTGCCCTCATCGCAGTTGTCTTTGGAAAACAGGGAGCAAAAGCATTTGGACCTCTTGGAATGGTAACCTTAACAGTCTATCTTGCTCTTATAGTCCATGTAATTGTTGTTTATGGAGGACTCCTCTCAATGTTCAAGATAAACTTTGCCAAGTTCCTTTCCAAGGCAAAGGAAGCAATGATCACAGCATTTGTAACAAGAAGCAGCAGTGGAACCCTTCCTGTTACAATGAAAGTGGCAGAGGAAAATATGGGTATAAACAGAGGAATATTCTCCTTCACCCTTCCACTTGGTGCAACAATAAACATGGATGGTACAGCAATTTACCAAGGTGTCTGTGCACTCTTTATTGCTTTTGCCATTGGCGCACATCTTAACTTCGCTCAACAGATGATAGTTATTTTAACAGCGGTACTTGCCTCCATTGGAACTGCTGGCGTTCCAGGTGCCGGTGCAATAATGCTACTTCTCGTCTTGAACTCTGTTGGTATGCCAGTTGAAGAGGGTTCTCCTGTGGCTCTTGCATACGCAATGATTCTTGGAATAGATGCAATACTTGACATGGGAAGAACATCAATCAATGTCACTGGAGACCTTGCTGGAACAAGCATTGTTGCAAAAACTGAAGGAGAATTAGACGAGAGTAAGTGGAAATAAGCAATGAAAATTATCGGGGTGATAGGTGGAATGGGTCCAGAGGCAACTCTGGACCTTTTTTACAAAATAATTAAGAATACACCAGCAAAGAAGGACCAGGAACATATTCACTTAATAATAGACAACTATCCCCAAATTCCTGATAGAACTCAGTTTATCCTCGGTGGGGGAGAAAACCCTCTTCCATATCTTTTGAAATCTGCAAAGTTACTGGAAAACGCAGGTGCAAATGCCATATGCATGCCGTGCAACACAGCTCACTTCTTCGTAGAAGATATAAGAAAAAATATAAATGTCCCTTTTATAAGCATAGTGGAAAGTGTCCTTAAGGATATAAAAGAGAACTACACAGATGTAAAGCGAATCGGGCTTTTGGCTACAGAAGGAACAATAGCTGGAAGAGTATACCATAGAATTTTTGAAAAAGAGGGATACACAATCATAGTTCCAGAAAAAAACATTCAGAGAAAAGTAATGGATGTTATATACGCAGTGAAGGCTGGAAAAATTAAGGAGAAGGTAGAAATACTAAATGAGTGTATAAAGGAACTTGAGAGAAAAACAGGTATCCTTATCGCCGCATGTACAGAAATACCAATCCTTACTCCGTATATAGAGAGTAAAGTACCTATAATTGACGCAACTCTTTCCCTTGCAAAGCGTGTGGTAGAATTTGCTCTATCTGATTAAATTCCTTGATCTAACTCAATATCACTCATATCTATTTTCTCCATGACCTCTACTTCTACATGAGCAACATCTATAAGTCTATTTATAGCTTCAATTAATCTTTTACCCATGGGAGATTCGAGACCTCTTTTCCACTTATCCAGTGATTCCACTGTATATCTTACATAAAAGACATTAGATTCACCATATAAGGGTTTATAGACATCAAAATCCTTTGCACCCCATTCTTTTTGAATAGGCATATATTCCCTGAGCCAGTTTTTAAAGTCTTCCATACTTTTCCCTTCCCTTAATTTGTCCTTGTAAATAATGTAGTACATTTTACACCTCCTTTTTAAGTTTTTCTCCCCTTAACATGTTAGGTGAAATGCTCCAACAACTCTTTTATTTTTAATTAACTCATTAAATTTTTTAACAGCTTCCCCTGTCTTATCATATACAAGATCTATACTCTCATTCCTCAATTTTTTTAGAAGCTCCTCGTCAATCTTCATATATCCATAGTAACCAGTTCCAACTACAAGGACATCTGGTTTCTCGATAAATACCTCAAAGATATCGCTTTCTCTCAGATAGTGTCCCTCCTCTCTCCACCAATTATCTATAATTCTTTCTGGAAAAATTATCAAATCTTTCTTATATACCTTCCCCTCTATTTTCATCCAGCCGAAACCATATCCATCAATTTTCATAATTTATAGCCAAACTTTCTTAAAAGTTCCTTTCTCTCTTTAATTTCCTTCTCTGTTTCTTCACCCTTTGGAGAAAAACCATCAACAACACCTAAAACTCCCCTTCCTTGCTGTGTTTCATAGACAACAACCTCCATTGGATTTGCACTTGCGGCAAAAATCCTTACAACCTCTGGAACCATTTTGATTTTATTTAGAACATTTATTGGAAATGCATCTTTTAGAAAGATTATAAAGAAATGTCCTGCTCCAACGTTTTTTGCATTCTTTACAGCAAGATTTATAAGTTCTTCATCATTTCCTGAGTATCTTACAAGACATGGACCAGACGCTTCATTAAAAGCCAGACCAAATTTTATCCCTGGACATGAGGTAACAAGTGCTTCATGAATATCTTCAACAGTTTTAATAAAGTGAGACTGACCAAGTATTACATTTAAGTTATCCGGGTTCTCAATTTTTATGACTTTTGTCTCCATATCTCCCTCCTTTGAGTTTCCTTCAATTTTATTTTACCAGATATATTAGAATGCAAAAATTACAGCTCCAAATACAAGAAATACAATAATTACACCTATTATTTCAGCAACAATTGTAAGTATCCAGGCAAGAAACGCCTTACCAAAACTTGTTTCAAATATAGCTTCTATTAAGAAAAGTGTTGCTATAACACCGATAATGGTACCAACTCTCCCCGGGTAGTAGAGTCTAAATACCCACTGGGCGAATATTGAAATAATTACACAGAGAAAGGATTTAATATAGGTAACGTTTTTAATCTTAGCCCACTTTGCCCCCATGTACATAAAAAATCCACCAAGGAGTAAGTAGATAAGATAGAGAACAAAAATAGGCAGTGTTATACCGGGTAATCTCATCCTTCACCTCTCTTTACCTTCACCTGTTTAAAGCTCATAGGTTTTTCAAGCTCTATCCTCTCTATTCTAACGGGAAGTCCAAAAATGTAGTTTATGGCATCACCTTTTACAATCTCTTCTTCCACCTCAACATAGATGGAATCTCCAGCTTTAGCATCTGGAATTATCATTTTTAAGGGAATATAGAGGTATGAATCGAAAGAGAAAGAAAGCAGTGCTTCTTTTAAATCCTCATGGATTAAACCGCTGCATTTGGGAGAAAGTTTTATGTTTTTTGCAAAAACATTCCTCCCTTCTTTCAATTCATGTATTTTTATCTCTTTAACTGATACTCTCTCTTCCAATTTATAAAATTTCCATCCTGTACCCATAAAAAACAAGGGGTTCGTGCCTCTTGACAAAATGAAGATAAAGGAATAAAATAGTGCGACGATGAGAAAAGTTAGTATTAAATTTTTTCTTTTCATGAAATTAATTATACCACCGAAAGGAGGTGAAAGGTGGATATAGAAGCTCTTAAAATCGCCTTCCTTATCTTCCTTATAAGATTCGTTGGAATGACAATGGCAGGACTAAGAACTATACTCATGGTTAAGGGATATAAATTATGGACATTTGTTATATCTTTCTTTGAAACAATAATATATATTTATGGTTTAAGTCTTGTGCTCTCTCATCTTGATAATCTTGTAAATATAATTGTTTACGCGCTTGGTTTCGCTCTTGGAAATTACTTTGCCATTTTTATAGAGGAAAAGGTAGGTATTGGAGTTGAAACATTCATTGTTGTACCGTCAACAGGAGGAATTGACCTTGCGTTTAAGCTAAGGAAGGAAGGTTATGTATTAACAGAACTGGATGGTAAAGGGTATTATGGAGACAAGAAAGTACTTTATATAACAATGCCTAAAAAGAACATTAAGAAGTTTGAAAAGTTCCTCAAAAAGGAGGATCCAAAAGCTTACTATTTAACCCTTGAGACAAAAAAGACCAAAAAGAACAACAACATAATAAGGGCATAATCAATAAATTATTCAGGTCAAAATGCTATAATGTAGTAAATGGGAGAGTTCCTTGAGATTCTTTTTAAAATCCTCCTTGCGTTTGTCTTTGGAGGGTTAATTGGATTTGAAAGAGAGAAAATGAACAGGCCAGCAGGGCTCAGAACTCATATACTTGTGTCTGTAGGTTCAGCTTCTTTCACAATAAGTTCCATATACTTCTATAAGCTCTTTGGAACTGCCAATGATCCTGGCCGAGTTGCTGCAAATATTGTTGTTGGAATTGGCTTTTTAGGCGCAGGCACCATCATAAAAGAAGGATTTTCTGTAAAAGGATTAACCACTGCAGCAACTGTATGGGTATCTGCTGCAATTGGACTCTCATGTGGGATTGGACTTTATTTACCAGCCTTCCTTGTTTCTCTTTTGACATTCCTTACCCTGATACTTCTAAAGGATTTTGAGATCGGAGTCTTTGGAAAAAAAGAGAGAAGGAAAAGAATCCTTTTGGTTAAAGTTACGGATAAACCGGGGCAACTTGGAAAAATTGGAACAATTCTTGGAGAACATGGAATAAATATAGATAATGTAAAATTTGAGAGAACTGAGACATATCTAAATATAATTCTTTATATAAGCGTACCTACCAATCTTAAAATTGATGAGCTCGTAGAAAATCTTTCAGAGGAGAATTGGATTTTAGAAGTTTCCATAGAATGAGAAGGGGCTATGCAGACTTACCTCTTCATGGAGGTAAGGCACCAAAATGGCTGTTCTCTCGGATGGTTAAGCTGGCAAGGGAAATTACCCTTTCAATAGTTATAAATTTTGGTAGAGATGAGTTTATAAAAAGGATTTCCGATCCAGTTTGGTTTCAATCCTTTGGATGCGTGCTTGGCTTTGACTGGCATTCATCAGGTATTACAACTACAGTTACAGGTGCATTAAAAGAGGGTCTCAAGGATGTCGAAAGGGAAATTGGTATATTCTTTGCAGGAGGCAAGGGAAGAAGAGGTATAAGAACACCTAAAGATATAGAGGCATGGGGAGAAAAGGGGTTTATAAACTTTACCACAGCAAATGAACTCAAAAAGATATCAAGACTTGTAGCCAAAGTAGACTCACATGGGCTTCAGGATGGTTTTTCAATATATCATCACTTCTTTATTTACACAAAAGATACAAAATGGGCAGTAATTGAACAGGGTATGAAAAAGGAAGGTAAGTTTGCAAGAAGGTATCACTGGTTATCAGATGAAATAAAGAGTTTTGTGAGTGATCCCCATAAAGGTGTAGTTTCTGAAAGAAAAGAAAAACCATTAAATCTTATTGATTCAAGCATAGAAGCCACGAGAAAAGACATTGTCAAAATATCTAAGGAGATATCCTTAAAGGAATTAGACAGAATAAAAGACATTAAGAAGATAAAATTTCCATACCATCATCCAATATTCTTTGAAGATTATGATGAAAAAAGACTGAAAAATATAGTGGCAAAATTAAAAGACCTTTCCTTAAATAATTTTGAGGAACTTTTACTTGTAAAAGGAGTGGGATCAAAAACTTTAAGAGCATTAGCTCTACTTTCGCATCTTATATTCGGTTCAGATCTATCATTCAAAGATCCGGTGAGTTTTTCCTTTGCTCATGGAGGAAAAGATGGGTATCCATACCCTGTGGATAGAAGAACCTACGATGAATCAATAGAAATATTAAGAGCTGCTGTTGAAAAAGCAAAACTTGGGTACACTGAGAAAATGAAAGCTTTGAAGAAGTTATCATATCTATAGAACTCTCCTTAACATTTTGCCTGTGTAAGAGGTTTTTACTTTGGAAACATCCTCAGGTGCTCCCTCTGCAACTATGTATCCCCCCTCATCTCCCCCTTCAGGTCCAAGATCAATTATCCAATCAGAAGATTTTATCACGTCTGGATGATGTTCTATTATTATAACTGTGTTCCCTTTGTCCACGAGTTTATTTAAGACAGAGAGAAGTTTTTTTACATCATCGAAATGAAGACCTGTTGTAGGTTCATCAAGTAAATAAAGGGTATGACCCTTAAACTTCTTTGAAAGCTCAGTGGCAAGCTTAACCCTCTGTGCCTCACCACCGGAAAGTGTTGGTGCTGGTTGTCCAAGTTTTATATATCCAAGACCGACATCCATAAGGAGCGAGAGCCTTCTCTTTATGCTGGGTACATTTTCAAAGAATTTGTATGCCTCATTCACAGTCATATTAAGAACATCAGATATATTCTTTCCCTTCCATGTAATTTCAAGGGTTTCTCTATTATATCTTTTTCCTTTACAAACCTCACATGTTACATAAACATCAGGTAAAAATTGCATTTCAATCCTTTTTACTCCGGCACCTTCACATGCCTCACATCTTCCCCCTTTTACATTGAAGGAAAATCTACCTGGTTTATATCCTCTTGCTCTTGCCTCAGGAGTTTTTGAGAAAAGTTCTCTTATGGGAGTAAAAACTCCAGTGTATGTTGCTGGATTACTTCTTGGAGTTCTCCCTATGGGAGATTGATCCACCATAACAACCCTGTCTATATTCTCAAGACCTCTAAACTCTTTAAACTTCCCCGGTTTCTCTGGAGATTTATAGAATATTTCCTTTAATCCCTTATAAACTATATCATACAGGAGTGTGGATTTTCCTGAACCAGAAACACCTGTTATACATACAAATGTATTGAGGGGAATTTTTACATTTATATTCTTAAGGTTGTGCTCTCTTGCCCCAATAATCTCAAAATATTTTCCGTTCCCTCTCCTTCTTACTTTTGGAATTTCTATTTTCTCTTCACCCTTTAGATATCTTCCTGTAATGGAATTTTTACAATTAATTATATCTTCTATGGTGCCCGAACAAACAACATTCCCTCCATTCTCTCCTGCACCCGGACCCATATCGATAATGTGATCTGCCTCTCTAATGGTTTCTTCATCATGCTCAACTATTATAAGGGTGTTTCCCAGATCTCTTAAATTCTTTAATGAATTTAAAAGTCTCTTTGTATCTCTGTGATGAAGACCTATGGTCGGTTCATCAAGAACATAAAGAACACCAGTAAGTCCCGAACCAATTTGGGTTGCAAGTCTTATCCTCTGCGCTTCTCCTCCCGAAAGAGTCCTTGATTCTCTATCTATAGTAAGGTAGGATAGACCAACATCCATAAGAAACTTAAGCCTCGATTTGATCTCTTTTAAAATCTGCTTTGAGATAATCTTTTCTGTTTCTGTAAGTTTTAGATTCTTAAAAAACATAAGTGCATCCCTTATACTCATAGATGAAACTTCAGCTATATTTTTACCATTTATAGTAACTGAGAGGGCCTCTTCTCTCAATCTTGTTCCTTTACAGGCAGGACATGGAAGGACTCTCATAAATCTTTCGTATATTTCCCTCATTTCGTGAGAATCTGTTTCTCTGTATCTTCTCTCAATGGAGGGAATAATTCCTTCCCATCTTATATAGTATTTATGACTTCTCCCATTGCTTGAAATATAATTTATGGGAATTCTGCTTGAGCTTCCGTAAAGAATTATCTTTATTGCTTCCTCATCAATCTCCTCTACTGGTGTATATATGTCAAAATCATAGATTTCAGAGAGAGTTCTTATTATCTCAAAGAAAAACCCATTCATACTCTGGAATCCAGGAACTTTTATGGCTCCTTCACTTAATGATAAACTCTTATCAGGTATAACAAGGTCGGGATCAACCTCCATTTTTACACCAAGCCCCCCGCAAACAGGACAGGCACCATAAGGGGAATTAAAAGAAAATAAACGAGGTTCTATTTCTGGAAGAGAGATACCACAAACAGGACAGGCAAATTTTTCAGAAAAAATCTTCTCCTCGCCTGTATCAACTATGAGTATCTTTGCCAGTCCATCTCCATATTTAAGAGAAATCTCTATGGAATCAGTGAGTCTTTCTTTTATATCCTCTCTTACAATTAATCTATCAACAATGACATCTATATCATGCTTCTTATACTTATCAAGCTCAATGTCCTCATCAAGGGTAAAGATACTTCCGTCAACCCTGACTCTTACAAAACCTTCCTTTCTTAGCTTCTCAAATAGATTCCTGTATTCTCCCTTTCTCCCTCTAACCACAGGGGATAAAATCATTATCTTTGTTCCTTCTTTTAAAGTCAGTATTTTATCAACTATCTCCTGGGGGGTCTGTTTCTTAATCTCCCTTCCACATTTTGGACAGTGGGGAATTCCTATTCTTGCAAAGAGAAGCCTCATATAATCATATATTTCAGTCATTGTACCCACAGTGGAACGAGGATTATGGGATGTAGATTTCTGATCAATAGCAATAGCTGGTGATAACCCCTCTATAAAATCAACATCTGGCTTATCCATAAGTTCAAGAAACTGCCTTGCATAGGAAGAAAGAGATTCCACATATCTTCTTTGACCCTCAGCATATATAGTATCTAAGGCAAGAGAGGACTTACCAGAACCTGAAAGGCCAGTTATCACTGTTATCTTGCCCCTGGGAATCTTTACATCAATGTTCTTTAAATTATGAACTCTCGCTCCCTTTACAAAAATATAATCTTTTTCCATTGAAGTGGCGCGCCCAGCGGGAGTCGAACCCACAACCTGCGGATCCGTAGTCCGCCGCTCTATCCAGTTGAGCTATGGGCGCAAAATGGCGGAGAGAGCGGGATTCGAACCCGCGGAGGGGGAGTTGACCCCCTCACCTGCTTAGCAGGCAGGTGCCATCAGCCACTCGGCCATCTCTCCGCAAATTAAATTATACCACAGAAAATTTCCTTCAATTTAGTCATTATAAAGATCTTCTATTAGAGGAAGATGTATTGTTCCTTCTTTGCCACCAAACTTTTTTGTTTTACCTTTCACATAGAATATTCCACATATGGCACACAAGCATGCATCTATAAAATCTCTGTTTGTAGTTGAGAACTCATGTGGAAACTTTATAAATCTTTTCAATTCTCTAAACAAAATTTCTCTATCAGACTTTAATTTCCTTCCGCCTTTAAGTTTTAAGAACTTAAATACACCATCTGGAAATGTCTCTACAATTTCTCCTTTATAAACTCCTGTAATCTTCTGAGTAAGATTCTTCATGCCCCTTAACAAATTCAATGGAAGAGTTCTTATCCCCTCTCTTCTTAAATCAACCTCTGCATCTCTAAAATTTTTATTAGGATATGTTAGAGGAGCATCAACAGCCACAAGTTGAATCTCTCTTTCTACTGAAAGGAACTTTATAAGCTCATCAAAGCTTACAGTTAAACCAAGCTGAAGCTTAGGGTTTATGAATTTAAAATATTTGTCGACAACACAGATACCAGATTTTCTTTTTATGGAAAGATCTATTCCAACTAAAAGCATTTCTTTTCTCACAAATTTAAAAGAGGGGCAGTAGATGCCCCTCTTTATTTAAAACTCTAATCCTTAACCTACTATGGATAGAATGTAATTGTGACCTTCTGAAGGAGTGGATCCCAATCAACCTGAGCCCCAAATGCCTCTGCGATGAATCTAATTGGAACAACAGTTCTTCCTTGAGGTTCTACTGTGAATGGGGCAACCTCAAGAGCATATGGTTCACCATTCACATAGGCAATCTTATTTCCAAGTTGCATATCTATAACAATGGTACTTCCATCGCTTCTTGGAAGTTCAATGTGAATTCCTTCAGTTTCTGGATCCCAATCAACTGTAGCACCAAAGGTCTCTGCAATAAATCTTAATGGCACCATTGTTCTTCCAGGTGGCATTACGAACGGAGCAATTTCATAAATTACAGATGTGGTAACTCCGTTCTTTGTTACTTTAATCACTGGAGAATCAATCACAAGCTCTATTATTATCTCTTCCTGATAGATCACAGTCTTTACTATCTTTGCTTCATTTCCTGCTCTGTCTACTGCTTTAAATTCAAGAGTTATCTCTTTCTCTCCCTCTGGCATAGAAACTGTGTATGTAAAGGTGCCATCTGCCTGAACAATCACAGGTTCCCCGTTTATTGTAAGTGTTGCAGTTGGCTCTGTTGTTCCTGAAACCTCAAATACTCTATCCTGAACTTTTTCTGGAACATTCACCTTAAGTATTGGAGGAATGGAATCAAGGGTTACTGATACTTTCTTTGTCTTGGAAAGTGTTCCTTTTTCTGCTCTTATAATAAGTGTATTAAGACCTTCAAGGAGTGTAACTGTTATCGAGAAGTTTCCTTCGTCATCTACATCTGCTTCTTCATCATTTATATAGACAGTAGCTCCAGGATCAGTCTTTCCAGTTATTTCAAGCTCTGGGGTATTCACAAGCTTTGGAACATCATCAATGATAAGGGTTAATGTTGGAATCTTATATGTCACATGGATCTCTTTAATTCCAATATTTCCAAATTCATCAACGGCTATAACCCTTATTAAGTTCTCTCCCTCATTAAGTGTTATATTAACCATGAAGGAATTATCAGGTAGAAGTTCAACTCTCATACCATTCACATAGACAGCTGTAATTTCTGACTCATCGGTAACAGTTCCAAGGACGGTTATGCTATTCTGTGTTAGTGTTGCTCCATCCTCTGGTTCAGTTATTGTTATTTCTGGTGGTTCAGTATCCTCTGTTTGCTCTTTGGTGAAGAAGAGATCGTTAAATACATATTCTCTATCCTCTTTCTTCACCACAACATCATAACCACCAAGATACTGAGGTACAAAGTTTGTGAATATCACAACTCCATTATCATCTGTGTATCCTTTAAGATCGTATATTGTGGCATCATAATTATAGGCAAAGGTAATTCCTACCTCTGCTCCTGTCACAGGCTGTCCATGTGCATCAGTAACTGTTATCTTTATTCTGTTTGATTTTCCAACTATAGCCTTATCCAGTGGTTTTCCACTTGATGTAAATATTTCAACATCCACTTTTACAGATACAAGACTGAACTCATTTATAACAACGTATGTCCCTGGAAGAGTGGAGGTGGTTGTGTAGTAAAGAATTACTTCTGGTGCATCTGGAAGTGTTGGATTAAGGTTATCTCTTGCATTTACAGTAAATGTTGCACTGGAAACATTTGGTACTTCCTCTTTCGTCATTATTGCTGATCTAAATCCAAATGGTTCACCGAATGAATCAATCTTTCCGTCCACTCCAATCTTTGCTACATACAGTGGAGCATTTGTTATTGGATCTTTAAGTGTGATCGTCACTGTTTCATTTATCTCTGCAGAAAGGATATTATCTGAAGGTATTATTTCAGCAACAGGCTTTACAATAGGTATATCAAGTTCTCCCATAACATCTCTATTTGGTCCAACAGCAAATATTCTCGCCTCACCTTCTTCAAGGTAAGGTTCACCAAGAGTCAGAGTATATGTTGTATCATGATTGTCTGTAAATGTGGAACCCTTTGAACCAAGGGCAATTATTGTTGATCCTGCAGGGATACCGGGAGCAGAAAGAAGTAGTGTGTGAGAGAAACCAGCAGTTATTTTATTTCTTGCTGGAGAACCATCTATAGAGAGAAGCGAAATTCCAAGGTTCATCTGAGGTTTTATTGGGAATGCATAAGGAATGTATCCCATTATCTTGGATGTTGGAAGAGTTGGATTTCCTGAGTAAACCTTTATAAGTACATATCTTCCAATCTCTATTGGTGTTCTATCATGTTCAGGATCTGCTGAATGGTTGAAACCTACATTCATCTGAGTATAAACTCCGTTTATTATATTCTGGTTAAGTGGATCAAGGTGGGATGCGTCAATTACAATATTTGGAGTTCCGGCTCCGCCAATTGAGAACATATCTGAAACTGGTGTTCCATCTTTATTGTAACCCCATATTTCAATCCAGGCATTATTTTGAGGTATATCCGATGTGTCTGTCACGCTTATACTGATAGCACCTGTACCACCTTGAGATACTTCCGCTGGATCGGTTGTAACCCCAATCTTAAATCCATTAATACTATCTGCAACAGGGAATACACTAAATGTTGCCGTTTCAGATGTTACTCTTCCTCTCTCTTCATCCGTTCTGTTATCCACACCTCTCAGAGGTAAAGTTAATGTAAGGGGTAGAGGGGTATACATTGTTGGTATAACCTTGACTCTTATCTCTCTATCCTCTCTTGAAACCTCCTCCATAAATACAGTCTCATCTGATGAAAGAGTCCAGTTCTCGTCTGGATCAAATACTGTAAGACCTGGTGTTGGCGGCTCATAGAATCCAAATACAAGAATATATTCCTCACCAACAACTGGTGGGAACATCTTTCTATCAAGATGGACAGTTGTTACATCAATGTATGCGTATGGATTATATAGAGAAACCGCCTGAATTGGAAGAGAAATTAACGCTGCACCTGAAACTTTAACTATGAGAGAACCGGTTCCAGAACCTGCTGGAGGAATTGGTGTTCCAGAGATGAGATACGTACCTTTCGATAGAGGTTTTACCTGTGGATTCTGGAATACCCATCCAGGAGGAAGTTCATAACTGAATTTATTTGCAAGATGCAGGCTCATTTCATCTACAGGTTCACCTGTTCCATCTGTTACAAGAATTGTGAAGTGGCATAGTTTATTTGCATATAGAGTTGTTGGCTCGATAAGTAACTTTGCCTGATAATTTGGTGCTCCTATGGAGAAGGGATGATATGGAACAGGATTTCCAGCCTGATCGTAGTATCTTCCAAATCTATAATCGCCTATCTTGGTCTTCTCACTTCCTACTCTTGTAAAGAGAGCATAACTTCCAAGTTCATCTATTATGGCGTAAATCTTAAAGTAACCATTTGGTCCAAGTTTTACAGGTTGATAAGTTTGCGGTGGAAGACCTGCATGTGGAATTTCATTAATTGGACCATTACTTATATATTTTCTCTCGAAACCGTTAACAGGATCTACCTTCCAGAGTTCGACATACACATCGTTATTTCCTGGTGTAAGACCTCCTGGAAGCTGGAATGTTCCTTCAATTACCTGTGGTGTTGAAAGATCCACTGTAAGTGTTCCAAGATCAGTTGTAATTGTCTCCTGATACTTAAGATATACAAACATTGAAACCCTTGGAGAAGTTTGAGCCTCAATTCTATATATTCCATCATACTTTGCACCATGATAACCAAGTGCATCAAACCAACCTGTACCAAGAGAGAAATTACCATTTAGATCAGTAGTTGCTGTTGAAACAGTTGTTAAAGCCCATGGTTCAAGATAGAAGTTTCCAAACTCATCAAATCTTCCTGGTCCTGAAAGAACTATAGTTGCAAAGCTTATCGGGTCAAGGTTTCCATCTAAATCAACATCAGAGAGTGTAGTAAGTGTACCCTGAAGAGTATCTCCAATGGTTGCCATAAGAATTCCATCACATCCAGTAGAACCGTTAACGGTAAGAAGTGGTGTTGCCTGGAAAGAGAATTGTTCATAATCTTCAAGCCACCACTTTGTTGATGGATAGGAAGGTACAACCTCTCCTCTTACAGTAACTGTAGCAGTATCTCCCACATGTAATCCAAGTTCCTGAGCAGAGACATAAACAGGGACATTAATCCACTGACCTGGCATTGAAACAGAAGGAGTCTTATCAATAATCTTTGCATAACCACCTGATGTGGTTATGGTAATTCTCAGTTTATCTCCCAGTTGATCAACATACCATCTTACATTGACACTGAAGCCAGATCCACAAATTTTAAATGAAGATTTTACAACATCAACAAGAGCGTTCACTCTAACAAATCCAGATGTTATTACCCAGTCTGGTGGAGAAATTGGAGGAACTGTTGAAGATATATCACCACAGCATGTTGTATGAATTGTTGCAACAACATAACCTGATGGATGCGTATCAGATTGTGCAGTAAACAAACCAGTATCTGGATCTATTGTTCCAATTGGATACATTGGATCGTTATTCAGTATGCTCCATACAGGTGGAGGGGTTACTACTGTATGATAAAGCGCATCTTCTGTTCTTGCACTAAACTCTTTTCTTTCTCCAGAAATAAGACTTATACTTTCTGGTGTTACCCACACCTTTATTCCCATGGTAACCTGTGCAAAGACAGGTACTTCATTGTAAACTATATTATTACCCACACATGTATTACCTGGACAACCATCATTATAGGTAAAGGATGCCCAGATTCTTGAGGTTCCGCCACCACAAGCAGCAGAATGGAAATTCCCTTCTGAATCTATATCTACTGTTGA
>Ga0180300_10000188_pt1 | contig 25420 bp, 36 predicted proteins | sample GuaBasSediGuay15_FD_121798 | JGI IMG/M metagenome (GOLD analysis project Ga0180300, IMG submission 121798) | Subseafloor sediment microbial communities from Guaymas Basin, Gulf of California, Mexico - Guay15, Core 4569-2, 21-24 cm | ecosystem: Environmental > Aquatic > Marine > Hydrothermal...
AACCCACTAATCCCCACTATCTTTGGATTATGAACGTAAACTGCCGAAAGTCCAGTAACAGCTCCCAAAAGCTCTACAAGACCATCGTTCATCCCAAGGACAAAATCCCTTATGTTTTCCACGTGGAAGCGTTTCTTGCTTTCGTAGAAAAAGCGCTCGTGTTCAAGCTCGTCTAGGATTATCTTCGAAATCACTTCTCTTTCTTCATCGCTAAGCTTGTATTTTGTTAGAAAGTTAAAATACTTCTGAATTGCCGAGTTTTCTCCCATCTCAAGCAAAGAAACAATAGGCCCCGGCCCTAAAAGCTTCCTAAGCAGTTTCACAAAAAAGAAGCTGAGCCTCCCTATTTTTACTTTTTTCGGTTTTTTATCCCTCTTGACCAAAAAGTCGTGCCAGAACTTTGAGTGATTAGACTCAATATGGGATAGCCTCAAAAACTCCTCTCTCAATTTTGGATCTTTTTCATCTCTACTCAAGGAAGCATAAAGAACGGAATCCTTATATTCGCCCTCGTAAAATTGGTTAGCTAATTTCAGTATCTCATCCATTTTCGCCCACCAAAAATGTAAAAACTTGAGAATTAATAAAGTAAATGGAAATCACTCCGTGGGGGTATAGTAGCACCTCCTCGGCGATGTTACTTTTCCTTCCTTTTTGAGCTTTTTAATTGTCTCCTCAACTTCTTTTTTGTCGAATCTAGCCTTTTTCATCTTTATATTTCATCACTACGAACTCCCTGTAGTCCATAACCTTTTCAAAACCCTTTTTGAGGTAGTACGAATAAGCCTCAAGCTCTGGGAAGGTTATCACGTAGGCCTCTTTTCCAAGTTTCCTAAGCCTTTCAACTGCAAATTCAAGAAGCTTTGAACCATATCCTTTACCCTTATATTCCGGATCAACCATAAAGAACTCTATAAGCCCTATTTTTTCATTTTTAATCTCCTCCGGCACCCACCAGACGTCTTTGCCCTCAATGTTGTAAACGAGGGCAACAGTACCGATTATTTTTCCATCTTCACTACGCAGGGCGTAGAGCTCGTCGAACTCATCTCTCAACCTAAATTCAAGAAAGGGCTCATAGACCTGCTTAAATTCCTCGAAATTATTAGTGCTCGGTTTTTTCTTTACCCATTCTAGGGCAGGGTAAGCCCCATTAGTTTCCTGATAAACCCGAAAGACGAACTTAACGAGCTCTTCTTTAAGTTCAAGTGATTTTTCAGTAAGCTCGATTCTCATTCTTATTCACCAAAGGTATATATGCCTCTTCACACTAAAATCTTACTGGTGATATTATGAACGAACTTGGGGGCACTCGCCTTAGCCCTAAAAGTCGAAAAAGCAGAACTCGGGTTTTACATCAAAATGGTCAAAAGGGCAAAGGATGAAAGAGCAAAAAGATGTTCCTTTTCTGATTGGAGAAGAAGCAGAACATTGGGACTTTGGGAAGGAGTTTGTAGAGAAGCTCCTCCAAAAACCAGAAGTGCCGCAACTCGATAAAGAGCTTTTGGAAAAGCTTACTCCAAAATACGGGGAGAATTCAGCGAGATTAAAGCTGTAGAATTGAGAATGCAACAAGAAAAGCCCACATGGGAGTTTTATGAGAAAACGGCAGAAGAAGTAGAGGATAAAACAATTAAGAAGATTTTTGAGGAGCTTGCAAACACAGAAACCCCCCACTATAAGCTTTTAAAGGCTCAATATAATTCAGTAATGAAGACAGGAATATGAATGGATTATCGGACTTCAACCTTGAGGTTGATTGAGCTGGTGGAGGTGAATAACATGCTGGCCAAATACCCATTTGAGATTCCGAAGAATAGACCTCTCTCACGGAGGGAAATTGCCCAAGCCCTACGCTGGGCAATTGAAGCTGAACTCGATGCCATAAGCTTCTACGAGCAGCTGGCCGAGCACATTGAGGACGAGAGGATAAAACACATATTCTTAGACGTAGCTAACGAGGAGAAGGAGCACTTCGGCGAGTTCCTCGCAGCACTCCTTGAGGTTGATGGGGAGCTTGCGAAGTACATGAAGGAGGGTTTTGAAGAGGTCGAGGAAGAGACAGGGATAAAGGTTACACTGTGACTTTTTTCCTTCTCTTTGCTATCCGAGCATTGAGTCAAGAAAGAGCATCACATAGAACCCCAAAAAGAAGCCCGCAGTTACAAGAAGCTCGTTCTTCTCGTGCTTATAAATCTCGGGAATCATCTCTTTTACCGTTACATACAACATTGCACCACCGGCTAAGCCAAGACCATATGGAAGCAGATTGTGGAATATCGTGAAGAAAAATGCTCCAACGAGAACCATAATCCATTCGGCCACCCCACTTAAAACACCCATCAGAATAGGCTGAAGTCTTTTCTTTTGAAGGGTTGCAAGTGGTAATGAAACGACAATCCCCTCAGGAAAGTCCTGTATTCCAACTGCAATTGCTGTTACAAGGCCAGTCTTAAGGTCAAACACTATAGATGTGCCCACGGCCAAGCCTTCAGGTAAATTGTGTATTATGACAGCTAAAACTATCAACCACATCACTCTCAGCTTGTCCTTAAGCTCTTCTGGGCCTTCGTAGCCTTTAACTAAATGTTTATGGGGCACAAAACGATCGATAGTATATATGAGGAGTATTCCAAGAAAAATCCCTACCCCAACAGGAGTAAAACTACTTGTAGATTCAATAGCTGGCAGGATTAAACTGGTAAAGCTTGCCACTATCATAACTCCAGCAGCAAAGGACAAACATACATCTATCCCCCAATCTGGCATTTTATTTGAGAATATAGCAAGCAATGCGCCAAAAGTTGTCATCAATGCAACGAAAAGTCCAGCATAAAAAGCAACTATCATTAAATTACCGTTGGAAAGGGTTAACAGGTAATTACTTAATGAGACAACAAAATTTTCTAACAATTTTAGGGCACCCTAATATATTTGCACTCCAAGTATATAAAGATTCTTAAAAAGAAAAATTCAAAGGCCAACGCGCATCATCTGACTATACATTCCCCAGTTCAGAAGAAGTTCATACTCTGCTCTAAGTGTGTAGTAATGCCCCTTCTCCATATCACTCAAAGAACACATAAGTCTCCTCTTCTCTTCCGTGTCCGCCATATTTTCTAGTGTTTCATACAATTTGCTTGCTATGTCCTTAGATTTCATTGCCCACCGGACGAGATCAATTATGTCTTGAATTTTCTCAAGCTTACTTGCAACGGGCTTTAACTCCGGCCCTACTTGCTCTTTGGGAAATATTAGTTCTTCTCCCGGAAATGTTTGAGCATAAAGCTTTCTCAAGAGTATTTCATGCTTCCTTTCCTCTTCCGCTAAAAATTTAAGTTTCTTTTTGAAGCTTTCCATATCCACATTCGCAGCCATGCTTTTATAAAACTCCCTTACACCAATTTCGGCCTTTATGGCCATTTCCAAAAGTTCTTTTAAGGAAAATTCATTCACCTTTTCACTAATGTGAATATAAAAGCTCTTTGTTAAAATCGCCAAGTCTCTCCACTGCCACGTAATGGAGTCTCACGAGAGTGTAAATCCATAGGATCATGGAAAAGAGGTACACTACCGGAGCGATTTCTCCAACAAAAAGACTAAGCCAGATAAATCCCACAAAAGTCCAGGATGATATCTCTGCAAGCCTCTTATACCTTTCAGGGGTTCTAACGTAGCCCGATATGGCATTAATGAGGAGCACAATAGCTACTGAAGAAGCTAGCTCAACGGTGTAGAAGCTATTCCTTACAAAAATTGCACTTCCAGCTACAATTCCAACCTGTAAGAGCATTGTCCATGTTGCCCTAACAAGTCTGCTTTCCGAAAGGGAGTAGGCTATTAAAACAGGCCCCAGAAGAATTGCAAAACTTATAATTGCTTGATGAACTTCAAACATTGTTGCGATAAAACCGAGTGAAGTCAATATTCCCCCAAAGAGGATATACCAGGAAAGCTTTCTATGCCCTAAAAAGAAGCTCTCAATCTTTCTTGAAAGGTTCCAAGTAAGGAAAATTCCCGTAAGGGTTAACAATCCGCAGATGCTCATGAGAGTTTGATAAACACTTACCATGCTTCCATCGTCCAAGTTTTTACCTTGATAGTTAGGAAACAAAGTAAATAAACCTTCCGGTAAATTTTTGCAGATTTTGGAGTATGCTGAAAATCAGTTCCAAGAAAAGCTTCTTTTCTTTATGTTCTTCAAAACCTCCACTCCCTCAAACATCTGGAGGACTCCAAACAATATCCCGCTGAAGAATGAGAATTCACTAACAAGATAATATCCCATCAGATAGAAGAAAAAGCTAATGAACAAGAGGAGGGAAGAAATTACCAGAACATCGGTATGAAGCCAGGAAAGTAAGTTATTAAGCTTTACACCCAAGAGTGCGGATAGTGCAAATAGAAGTGCCATCAATGGAAAAAGCAGTTCAACAGCTGTGAACACAGCATAAACCACAATAACAGCTGAAAAACCGACATACAGCCACATCCATACTCTAAGTCTGCCAAAGGAAAACACAAGCACAACAAAAAGGAAACTAACTGCTCCTATAAACCCTATAGCGTTTCCAAATTTTGGAAAAGTGAATTCGAGGACAGAGGCCAATGCAAACATTGCAGATGACAGATACATTGTATTCTCCTGTGTCCCTTTTACTTTCCATGCCAGCGCTGCACCAAGAATTGAAGCACTAAGGAGCAGGTAAGAGAGAGCTATACCTATCATTTAAAGCCATCTCCTGAGGTAGTCGTATATTCCCATACCAGAGTACACCCAGAGAATTACTGCGGAGGAGTATAGGAGAACTATGAGGAAAGACATTCCCTCCAAGGAAGTCCTATTAATGAAGTACCTCACCCAGCTGTAAGCCACAAAAAGCCAAGAGGATATTAGGAGAGAGTACCTCAAAAAGGGAGGAAGAACTCTCAGCATTAAAAGGGAATGAACCAGGATAAGAAGGGTTAAAAGAACGCCTATGTAGATAAGCTGTGCTGTAGTATCTGAAAAGCGGGAAACGAGAGATATTGAGGAGAGAATCAAAAGAAACTGGGCAACAAACCTCTTCGTTGGAACAAGAAGTCCAAATGTGCTGAATGAATAGATCATTACACCCGGCCCGGCAAGGAGGAGAAGCGTGATAACGTTCCTCTCAAACTCACTTGTTGGTTTCATAATGCATAAAAAGCCAATTGAGATTAGAATCCCGCCAAAAAGTGGGCCAAAAACGGCATATCTTTTCCCCGAGGTGTAGCTTTCCAATTTATTAAAGATAAGGGTAACATAGGCTATCCCCAAAACCGTGAGGGCCCCGTTGAGTGTCATTATAATCTGGTATTCGATCATCCCATCCACCAAATCCTTTCCCCAACTGTAAGGAACAGGAACAAAACAGCTCCGAAATAAAGAAACGCACTGAGAACATTAAATCCCGTCAAAAGTGCTCCAATGCTCAAAAGTGCAAATACGCTCGAAAAGAGCAGGGTATTTCTCGTATCTTCCCCAAGAATAAACGCATTCTCCCTAAGACTTAAAGCTAAGATAGAAAGAACAACCAGTGTGCCCACGTGGAAGTATTTGAGATCATGGAACGTAAAGACAACAAGAAGTGTCAGGGCAACAATTAAGGGAAAGTACTCGTAGTGAATTTTTTTGCCCGTGTTAATTGAGATAAACCTTTCCACAATTAGCAAAATTCCTAGAATCCCAAAAAACTCAATTACGTCTAAATTAACTGCAAAAATTATCTCCACTATAGATGCCCCACTGAAGAGCAGGCCAAGTAAGAAGGCATAAGGCCGATGATGTAAGAGAGGGTTCTTTTTCTTTTTTGTGAAAAAGCCAATTATTATGAGAAGGCCAAGTAAAATATCGGGCAGTTCTGAAATTAGAACACATTCCATTAGAGCCACTCCCTCAGTGTTTCATAAGTTTTAAGTGTGGAGTATACCCATATAAGCAGGGATATGAAATAAATCAAGAGGACTCCATAGTGGATGCACGTTTGGGGGTTTTTGAAGGAATAGTAGCGAAGCCATGCATGGAGAACGAGAAGCCACGATGCAATCTTTAGGAGGTTTTTGTTAAAGCGCGAACAAACTGCCAAAGAGGAAACAGATTTCATGAGAATGAAAATAGGGAGAGTAATGCCAAAAAGAAGCAATATTACCCCAATTTTTCTCAAAGTGGGAAGTGGAAGAAACGAATAGATAACAGAAGACGCCAGAATAACAAAAACTTGCACCTTTAACTCTCTATCAATTTTAGTTTGTTTGATTCCTACAAAGAAGGGCAGAACTACGAGCAGGCCCCCGATAAGAGCAAAGAGGCTAGAAAGAGTAATAATAGATGAAGACAAAGCACCTTTAGTTGCTCTTATATCGAGCAGTCCTCCAATAACCAAAAGCATAATAAGTCCTCCAATTACCTGAAGGGCTTCAAGGGTTCTGTTTTTAATGTATAGGTTAAAAGCGCGAAATACCGAAATAGCAAGAGAAAACCCAGACAAGACCATGACTGCAATAGCAAGGCTTAATAGTGTATGCTCATCCAAGGGGCTCACCTACGATAATTTCCTTATTCAGTTCAAGCTTGTAAAACCCCGTAACCCCATAGGGAGACTTCTTAATTCGTATCCCCCTCGTTATTTTAAACCCATCAACGACCTCAACTATATCTATAACATGCGTTGCAGACTCCTCGAAGATGGCAAGAGTCTTGTCATCAAGCAATCTCTTATCCACCATCGACATCAAAATAAAACCACGTTCGAGAGCCATATTAGCTAATTCAGAGAAGAAGCGCTGAACGGTTTCAGATGGATGGAAAACAAGAAGAGGCTGGAGGAAGAATATACCAACGAAACGATCTTCTGGAACTTCTCTCATTGCATGGGTTATTTTAAAAAGCTCCTGCGGAGCAAAATCCTCCCCCAAGGTAAAGTAAATAACCCCATCAATGCCCTCTATCTTCTTAAGTCTCCTTTTAAGGCGAGGCGTTACAAAGACGACGGCTTTCTCTTTATTTTCTTTCAGAACAGCTAAGACTATCTCTATCCCAAGCTCTCCGATGGTGGAGATTAAAACCGTACTCCCCGGTTCAATTTTCCCGAGGAGCTCGTCGAGCTTGGGGATGCCGAGCCTCATACTTAGACCCCATGAAACAGAACTTCTTGGTGATAAACTTTAATACCTTTACTGGTTATTCTGTAAGGCCTGAGCTCCTCATCGAAGGTGCTTCCTCTAAACTTTATTATCTTAATACCTCTAAGAGTCTTTCCCCGTTCCTCAATTACTCTCAGCTCGATAACCCCACTCACAAGGTATTCTTCAATGTCACTATCCATGAGCTCTGAGGTAAAGAGGATTGTAGCTTTATACTTGGATATTGTCTTCAGAAAGGTCATAAAAGTCCTTCTGTACTCAAGCTCATCTAGAATCGTGAGCTTAATCATTGTTAGGGGATCTATAACTATCCTTGAGTACTTTTCAGCCTTGATCTCTTCGCTTATTGTCCTTGCAAGCTTCTCAAAGCTAGTTGCAAACTCCTCATAGAGGACATCAGCAAAGATCATCTTTTTCTCTCCCACTGGTGTTGCATCCACAATTTTTATGTTGGGATGATCCAGATTGAAGCCAAATTTACTCATATCTTCTTTGAGGGTTGAGAGGGGTTCTTCAAAAGTGATATACAAACCTTTTTCCTTGTTTTTGATCCCTTCCACCAAAAAGTGCATTGCAAGAGTAGTTTTGCCCGCCCCAGGGCCTCCTTTTACAAGATACGCCCTTCCGGGGATGAGGCCGCCATTAAGCATTTTATCAAGGCCTTCCACCCCTGTTGAGATCCTCACCATGTTACTCACCGCTGTAGAGTAATCCTACTCTCATCATTATAAAGTTTGTCATTAAAATTATTGTCTCGCCGCTATGGTCTCACTCTTAAAACTTTTTTGCCAGAACAGAATCCCACCAGAAAAGAAAATTATAAAAGAATCACTCAAGCTGAACCTCGTTCTCCCAGAGGCCATGGATGTTGCAGTAGCTTAAGGCATAAAGTTTGCCTTTTTTGCTTGTCCTAAAGAAGAACTTAGCTATTGGCTCTGTTAATGGTTCTCCATGGTTTGCAAACTCAGCTCTGCCAATAAGTATTGGAAAGTTTTCTCCTTCTGGATGGAAATAAACTTCAATCCAAGCTATGTGGTGCTCTGGTGTGTTAGGATGGGAGATTTCTTTACCAACTTGAACTTTTATTTTTATTAGTTCTCCTTCCTTCTTGTATTCTATAGCGGGGATGTGTTTTTCTCCTTTCCAGTCCCCACTTCTTATAGTTCCACTAATCATTTTCAATCACCTCAATCCTCTATCCTCTCAAACATATCTTTTGGAGCCCCACAAAGCGGGCATACCCAATCATCCGGAATTTCCTCAAACTTCGTTCCTGGATTAATTCCACTATCTGGATCTCCTGTTTCCTCATCGTATATATACCCACATACTATACATTTCCACTTTGCCATGTTTCCACCACTCAATATTATTAGATCGACCTTAGAAAGTTTGTGCTCCAAACTAAATAGAGCAAAAAACGAAAGAGCTATTCAAAAACTACAAACTTCTCTCTTGAAGCCCCGCACACTGGACAATACTCAGGAGCCTCATCTATAACCGTGTATCCGCATATTGGACATATGTAGACCCTCTTTATTTCAAGATCCTTTTTCTGTTCCGCCAGTTCTTTGGCTTCCTTGTAAAGCTCTGCATGAATTTTTTCTGCCTCTAAGGCATAATGAGTACTCCTCACAGCCTCTTTCTCACCCTGGAGCTCAGCAGTTGCTTTGTAAACTGGATACATTTCTTCGACTTCAAAAGTCTCCCCATCTATTGCTACCTGAAGGTTGCTAGGAGTGTCCTTAATATTGCCAAGTGCTTGATAATGATTTTTAGCATGTACAAGCTCAGCAAAAGCTATTGCTCTAAAGAGCTTTGCTATATTAGGAAATCCTTCCCTTTCAGCAACATCCGCAAAAATTAGATATCTCGTATGCGCTTGGCTTTCTCCTGCATATGCATCTTCAAGAAACTTCTTCGTCATTTTTCTTTCGACTACCATAGCTACCACCCCAAAACGACATTATTAATTCGATAGAGAAATATAAAAGGTTTTCTATCCGAAACTTATAAAGAGGAGAGGAAATATTAAAGTTCGTCAATGCTAACTCTAGACTTTATTTTCCTTTCAAGTTCTAACGCCTTTTTCACGTCTTTAATGATAACTGCCCCAACAACTTTTCCTTCCCTAAGAAATACCTTTGTTTTATTATCTAACCAGTTCCCATCTCCCTTTGTTTCCCCTATGATAGCTATGGGGAAGTCACCAAACTTAAAAACGGTAGAACGAGACTCAAAAGCATACCTATCTTCTTCACCCCGTATGAGATTTGCAAGAACTCTTGCGTGTCCCATTGCATCTTTAGCTGTTCCACAGATTATTCCGTTATATTCTGCACAGTCCCCAACAGCATAGACATCCCGAGCTGAAGTCCTGAATCGATCATCAATTAAAATTCCCCTGCCTGTATGAATGCCACTCCTCAGGGCAAGTTCCTTGTTTGGGATTATTCCTACTGCACAGATTTTTACTCTTCCCTCTATATATCCCCTCCCAGTGAAAACGCCCTCTCTGTCACCTTTTAATACATTGGCATTTAAATAGAACTCCACACCTTTAGATGCAAGCTCTTCTATTATCAGCTCTGTAAGCTCATTATCAAGGCCAAGAAGGTTACTTCCTCTATGGACAAGTTTAACCCTATAGCCAGCTTTTGATAAGTTGCCTGCCAGTTCAAGCCCTGTGACCTACCCCGCCCTGAAGGGCGAGATTTTCGAAAAGAATATAATGCTGTGGAAACGTCGTCATATCCTCCAAAATCTACATCTTCTGGGAAAAATCTCTCACAAAGAAGAGAGCCTTAAAACTAACTCGGCTTTTTCATAGTACTCTTTAAGCCGTTTCTTTACTTCCTCTTCTCCCCCTAAAACAGGCCAGAGAATAGAATCTATGTGCAAAGGTGGGATCCCAACCTCTTTTGAAATTCTCTCCCAAAACTTCACGGGATCCTCAGATGTAAACCTTCTTGTGTAATTTTCAATTCTAAAGTCTTTGGGTATAGGAATCTCCATTGGATAAGGAACAAATTCTCTAAAAACAATTCTAGATGCATACCCAAACATTTTAACAGCAAATACTATTGTTTTAGCATCTTCCTTGGCTCTCATGACCTTCACAAGATCATTCCTAAATTTTAGCATGTTGTTGTAATAAACTTCAAAATTCTCTAATGTCAGAGTCATTAAAAACGGTTCAAGTCTTTCCAGACGGTTTAGCTTTGAGGAAATTAGCCTTTTATTAGTTTTAGATTTAGGTAAAAGCTCAGAATAAGCTCTTAAGATGGTGTTCTTTGGATAATTTTGAGAGAAATAGTTGGAGAATTCCAACCACCACTGCTCCCCCTTACCAGAGAGCTGATAACTAACAATAGAATTCGCTATAACAAGCTTAATAAAGAGTTCATCATCGCCAAGATTCTTATGGAGATTTTTTAATGCTAAAAACTGGAGATCCACTTTTTCTTCGATAATTCTCGCGCATTCGATCCCCAGTTCCATAAGGATATTTTTAAGTACCTCAACTTTCAACGCTTCCACCAAAATAGAAAGGGATGAAGGACTTATAGAGTTTGCGAAAAAAGGAAAGGGAAACTAATCAACTTTTTTTCTCTTCTGCAGACTCTTTCTTTTCTTTAGATGGTTTTGGCTTTGCTGGTGGTTTAAGCCTATAACCGAGTATTTTAAATTCAAAAGTGCTTCCGTCCCTAAGGATATATCTAACTTTCCCATCTTCAAGATATTCGATCTTGGCTAATGGATGCCTGTAGTCCTCGAATTTTCTCACCATATCTTCTGGCAATCGAACCCAGTCAAAGAGCTCGAGTTCTTCTTCTTTCCACTCTGTAGTTAAGATATAGTGCTCAACATGGCCCAATGCTCCAGTAGGACATACATCAACACAGAACTGACAGAAGGTACATCTTCCATAGTCTATCTTTGGATGAGCTCTTTTTTCTCCCTCAATCCATGTCATCTCTATAGCCCTTGCGGGGCATATCTGACCATACATATTACAACCAATACATGTCTTCCAGTTGAGAGTATGGAATCCACGGTATTTTTCAGCAATTTGCGTAGATTCATAGGGGATTTTTATAGTTACGGGCTTTTTGAAGAGATATTTTAGACTAAGCCAGGGTTTCAAGAAGGAAGGTCTCTTTTTAACCTTTTCCTCAGGTGCAATTTTAAATTTAGCCTCACTCATTTTTCATCACCTGTCTATATCGGGTGGACAGTTCCCTAAGGTCATCAATATAACTGGCACGTCTGCTATTCTAGCCCCTACCAAAAGCTGTTCTATTACCCTGATTCCATGGGATATGCTTGGACCTCTTATCTGGACTCTGTAAGGCTTGTTTCCTCCATCGCTTACAACATAGGCTCCAAAATCTCCATTAGGAGCTTCTACATGAGCATAAGCATCTCCTGCAGGAACCTTGAATCTTGGATCTTCAACTTTGTATGGGCCATCTGGCGGACCCATTTCAAGGAGTTATTCGAGGATGTAAAGATCCCGTTCAATTTCAAATCTCCTCACAAGCATTCTGGCCAAAGAGTCGCCTTCTTTGAGAACAGGTACTTCAAAATCAAGCTCTGGGTAGAGTAAATAGGGATATAATCTCCTTACATCTGCTTTTACTCCTACAGCCCTTAAGTTTGGGCCGGTAACACCTTCTGCTAAAGCAAACTTTTTGTCCATTACTCCAATCCCTTCAAGCCTGTTGTAAGTAATGTAATTCCCAAATAAGATGTTGTCAAAGTCTGAAAGTTTATCTCCCTGTTGCTTGCAAGACCCCTTCCGTAAGGGGGGTAGTTCACTCTTAACATATTCCACAGTATCTTTGAGCTCCCTTAACCACTTGTCCCTAGGGATATCCCCTCTAACTCCACCAGGAATTGTATAAATATGGTAAACCCTCGCCCCAGTAAGCTGTTCAAAGAGTGCCATAAACCTCTCTCTATAAGCAGCGGCCCATTGTCCAGAATAGGTACGAAGTAACTCTGGCCATCTCAAGAACAACCCTGATCCATTGAGCTCTTTCTGGAACTTCCCATCCCATAAGCTCATCAACAGCCATGGAATAAATACCCTCTGGAACATCAGGCTCTGGGGCACAGATTCTAAGTAGGAGTGCTATGTTTGTGTACCATGGTCTTAGCTCGGCAAGTTTCTCAAATCCCCTGTGAAGAAAGCCTGGGTTAGCTATGACCTTAACAACTCTATGCCCATCCAGTTTAAGATTGAGGTTAAGCGGAAGTGGTACACTCACGTCACCATTTCAAAAGTTGAGGAGAAGTTAACTGAGAATGATTGGATTAAAATCCCAAGAGAACCATTAAGTAATTTAACAGCCGGAATTGATTTAGGAGTGAACAATTTAATGGCCGTTTACGTGGAGAATGGTGAGAGTTTCCTCGTGAATGGGAGACCATTAAAAAGCATTGCATTCTACTGGCAAAAGAGGATTGCCGATTACCAATCCAAACTCAACAAGAGCGGAGCCAAAAGAAGCAAGAAATTAAAGAGAATGCACAAAAATCCCAGATATTTAAACTCCTCATGTTACAAGCCTTACATAGTATACCGTGTTCAAAAATAAATTTAAGAAGAATTGAAAAGAGCATCAGTAAATTGAAATCCTTTTAACCCCTTCAAGTTTGGAGAGTTCATTTATCAATTCTCCAGGAATGGGCCTTTCTGTGATTATTGTAAGTGTGGCCTCAGGATACAGTTCAGGGTCTTCCGCAACCACCTGTATAATGTTTATGCCCCTGTCAGCAATCTTAGATGCAATTTTTGCAAGGATTCCTATGGCTCTTGGTTCGGGTTCGATCTCTATTACTCCATATCCAACGTGTCTCCCAACAAACTTCATGTGAACTGTAGGTTCTAGGTTGGTGTAAATCTCCTTAAGCTCCGGAATTTTAAGGATCATGGTTACTGTTTCCTTAACCACCCTTCTATCCACGTCGAGAGCCTTTGCTATCTTTGTGTAAGGGACCTCTATTTCTCCACATTTGATCTTCATATCATCTGAAACCTTCAGTCCATGCTTTAAGAGGAGTTTCGCTATCTGTTTTCTAACGGGATACTCATCAAAATAATGTTCAAGTTCCCCCCACATTGCCTTCACCTCTGTCCATAATAGTCCATCACTACACCTTTTGTTACAAAAGTATTAAAATGTTTCCATGCGGTACTGTGCTCAGTTATCTATTTATAAACCTTGCTAAAAATTTTAAAAAGAAGTTCTTTCAAAGAGGATATGATGAGAATAAAGCTTCCAAATTCATATTTTGAAGAATACGAAAATAGCATAAGATTGATTTGGAGAGAGGCCCTCTATGCCGATTTTGAAAAAAAGCTTCTCGAGAGAGCCATTAAACGGAGGTTTAGGATAAAACCCACTATAAGCATTGAAGAGGGGTGTCTCATTGTAGATGTTGAAAACGAGGAGATTGAAAGGTTGATTACATTTCTAATCCAAAGTCACCTGGGAGAATTTTTAAGAAATAAGTATACAAAAAGAAAAGTTCTCTATATTCATGAAGGGATAAACGTTCCGCTTTTAGGATATAATGCATTTGGATTGATAGATCGAGGAACAAACTTAATTCAGGTTAGAGGCTCTACAGGGTGCAACGTTTCATGTATTTTCTGTTCCGTAGATGAGGGACCATATTCAAGAACTAGAATTCTTGACTACGTCGTAGATGTAGATTATTTACTAAAATGGTTCGATGAAATCGCCCAGTTTAAAGGAAAAGGACTTGAGGCCCATTTAGATGGCCAAGGGGAACCTTTACTCTACCCATTCATTGTAGAGCTCGTCCAAGGGCTTAGAGAAAATCCAAATGTTAACATTATTTCAATGCAGAGCAATGGGATTTTGCTCAATGAGAAGTTAATTGAAGAGTTAGCAGAAGCCGGATTAGATAGAGTAAATCTATCCATCCACTCTCTCGATCCAGAAAAAGCCAGAATGCTTATGGGGGTGAAAAATTATGACCTCAATCATGTCTTGGAAATGGCCGAGGCCTTGATAAATGCTGGGATTGATGTCCTTTTTGCTCCAGTGATTATTTTTGGAATAAATGACATGGAAGCTGAATCTTTTATTGAATTTGCAAGAAAAATTGGAGCAGGGGAGAGATGGCCCGCTTTAGGATTTCAGAACTATGTACCCTACAAATTTGGAAGACATCCATCTGTGAAGTTTTTATCTTTCAAAAAGTTCTACACATGGCTTAGGGAACTTGAAGAAAAAACTGGTATGAGGCCTTTAGTGCTAAAGCCAGAACACTTTGGGATGCATAAAAGAAGATTCATCCCATTAGAGTTCCACGTTGGAGAGGTTGTTAAGGTTAAAATAGTCCTTCCTGGTAGAATTGAAGGGGAAATGCTAGCTGCTGCAAGAAACCGTCTGATAGAGGTCATAAATACTCACGCAAAAGTTGGTGAAAAGATTAAAGTAAAAATAGTAAGGACAAGACATGGAATCTACGTTGGCACTCCAATTAAATAAACCTGGAACTCTTCACCCTGAGTTCTCCTTTTTCGTAAAGACTCAAAAGTATATCTACCATTCTCTCCCCACTTTTGCCATCTCCAAATGGATTTGGGGCATTCACCATCCCGTTGTAGAAATCCTCATCATTTAAAAGCTTATCAACATAGTGGATTACTCTCTCCTTCTCAAGGCCCACTAAAACGTTTCCTCCTGCTTTTATGGTTTCAGGCCTTTCAGTGTTGTAGCGAAGTGTAAGACATGGCACACTAAGAATTATGCTCTCCTCTTGAATTCCCCCTGAATCTGTCAAGACAATTTTTGCGTTCTTTTGAAGTTTTAAAAAGTCAAGATAACCGAGAGGTTTTGTGAGAATCACGTGATCTTTTGCTTTCAGCCTTTCCCATAGGCCTAAACCTTTTAATCTTTTTTCCGTTCTTGGATGTACCGGATAAACCACAGATATTGGCAGAGACTCTATTATCTCCACGAGTTTTTTGAGATTTTCTGCACTATCTGTGTTTTCAGCCCTGTGGGCCGTTAAAACAGCATATTCTTTTGACTTTAATCCAAATTTTTCCAAGATTTTGCTCTTCCTTTCAGCTATCTCTGAGTTCTGGAAAACCGCATCAACTATTGTATTTCCCACAACATAAACCCCTTCAATAATGCCTTCCCTTTCGAGATTTTTCCTAGCCTCTTCTGTAGGGGCAAAAAGAACTTCACTCGCATGATCCGCCAAAATCCTATTTATCTCCTCAGGCATAGTCCTATCAAAACTCCTCAGGCCAGCCTCAACGTGAGCTACTGGAATCTTGAGCTTCACACTCGCTAAAGCCCCGGCCAAAACAGTGTTAGTGTCTCCTTGAACCAAGGCAACATCAGGCTCTTCTTTCATCAGAACCTCCTCTATCTTTATCATTGCTATTCCCGTTTGATATGCCTGGGTCCCCGAGCCAACTTCAAGATGATAATTTATCCTGCGAAGTTCAAGCTCCTCCAAAAAGACTTTGCTCATCTCATAATCATAATGTTGCCCCGTATGAATGAGCAGAGGTTTTACTCCCCTCTTTTCAAATGCCCTGATTACAGGGGCCAATTTTATTATTTCTGGCCTAGTGCCAAAAATAAAGGCTGGCTTCAATACTCGCCCCTCCCAAGGCCCTTAAATACAAATCCCTTCGGTGGGGTTTTTACTACGTATCTACCATCTATTAAGATTCTGTTTCTCATTAAACTTCCAATTTTCTCCCAATCTAGATTCTTGAATTGCGAGTGATCGGTTGCTATTACCACAGCATCTGCCCCTTTTAAAGCCTCTTCGAGAGTCTCATGAGTTCCTTTTACATATGGATCATAACTCCTTACTTCTTTTACATCTTCCTTTATACCCTCAATAAAAGCCAATGCTGGAGAATTCCTTATATCGTCTGAGTCGCCTTTGTATGCTAGGCCAAGAACTACAACAACGGCCTTCTCAGGAGTAATATTAATCATCTTCAAAGCATTCATAAGAAGATCCTTGGCAAAGAGAGGGATGTCTTCATTGATTTCTCTGGCTTTCTGAATTAATCCAAAGTCTTCTTTAGCAGAACTAAGCAACAAATACGGATCCTTTGGTAAACAGTGCCCTCCAACACCTATTCCGGGAGTGTGGATCTTTACCCTTGGATGAGTGTTAGCAAGCTCTATCGCTTCGAAGATATTAACACCATATTGATGGGCTAGGATGGCAAATTCATTCGCCAACGCTATGTTTACATCTCTAAAAGTATTCTCCATCAATTTTACCATTTCACTAGTGGTGGAATTTGTTCTGAATATTTGGCCTTTTGCAAATGACCTATACAAGATTTCGGCCAATTCTGCACTTTCTTCCGTAATTCCGCCAATTATTCTTGAATTATAAACAAGTTCTTTAAATATCCTTCCGGGCATTACTCTTTCAGGGGCGTGCACCATGTAGAAGTCCACTCCTGCCTTAAACCCCCTTATCTCCTCTATTAGACGGGCCATCTTCAGGGTTGTCATGGGTGGAATCGTGCTCTCAATTACCACAAGAGAGCCCTTCTTCATTGTTTCAGCAACTGTTCTTACGGCCCCTTCTAGATAGGTTAAATCTGGGGTTTTATCATCTCTCAAAGGCGTTTGAACACATACCAAATAGACATCTTTACCTATTATATCCTCTTTGTTGGAAGTGGCCCTTAATCTACTGCTATCCACGGCCTTATGCAATAGATCGTCTATCTCTGGCTCAATTATATGAGAGTTGCCAGAGTTCAACTTTTCAACAACTTCCTTCCTTATTTCATAACCTATAACATTGAAACCAGCATTTGCGAACATTATAGCCGTCGGAAGGCCTATATACCCTAAACCAATTACTGCAATCTCTGCACTCTTATTGATTATCTGGTCTTTCATCTTTTCCACCCAAGTAAAAGAGATTAAAAACCTAAATTTAAGGTTTTTCCACGAAATAATGTCGATCCAAAAACCAAAAAGATTTCTCAAGAAATTTTAATTTTCCATACATTTACCGAAAAGACTGAAGGGTAATGAACAAATAAACTTCTATAATCCCGTTTTTCATTGACAGAAATTGTAATAAACATTTATAACCAAAAAACATCTTCAAGATTTAAGTACTTAACGGCTAAAAAAATCGTTTTACGGAAACCCTTTTAATGGACAAAGCTGTTCATAATAGTGGGTGAAATCCGTGAAGATTTGGATAGATATCGTCAATGCACCTCACGCTCACTTTTTCAAAGGTATAATCAGGGAACTTGAAAAGAGAGGGCATGAAGTTTTGGTCACTACGAGAGAGTTTGACGGCCTAACTGGAATTTTGGATATGCTAGGAATAGACTATTATATTGTTGGAAAACATGGAGGATCAACCCTTGAGGGTAAACTTATAGCAAGTGTTGAGAGACAACATAAACTTGCTAAGCTAATAATCGAAGAAAATCCTGATCTAAGCCTCTATAAAAATTCTCCCGAGGCCCCAAGGGTCGCCTTTGGACTAGGAGTCCCAACAATAGGATTTGCAGATAACGATACAGCAACAGCAGTTAACAAACTCATGATGCCATTTACTCGGAGGCTCATTTATCCAAAGGCCATAGATGCCTATGAGCTTATAAAATGTGGGGCAGATGCAAACTCTCTAAGACCTATGAACGGCATACCCGAGCTAGCACATTTATATGAGTTTATTCCAACCAAAGAACCACTAAAAGAGCTGGGATTAACTGCTCACAGTTACATAGTCATGAGAACCGAACCAATAAAGGCCAATTACTTCAATGGAGACGCCGAAAAGAGCATCCTTGAGAACATAATTCCCCTTTTACCAGACGTGCCCCTTGTCCTCTTCCCAAGGACTGAAACACAAGCAAAACGCTTTGAACATTTTGAAAACGTCATAATCCCCAAACACATTACCGATAGCTTATCCCTCCTCTATTATGCAAAACTTATGATAGGTGCGGGGGGAACAATGAACAGAGAGGCTTTGGCTTTGGGAACACCCACAATATCAACGTATCCGGGGAAGCTTTTAGCAATAACCCAGTGGCTAATAAATTTGGGAATCAAATTCCATTCAACCGACCCAATAGAGGTATCTGAGAAGGCCTGGGAACTCATGAGAAAGAACGGAGCCTTTAGAAAGCATATTAGAAATGTCATCATAGGCATGGAAAACCCAATGGATGTATTTCTCAAGGAAATTGAAATCTACGAAGAATATGGAACGTTCCCTGTCCAAGAAGTTGCCTCGGAAGAGCTGAGAAGCAGGAAATGAGAGTGGCCCACCATGCCCTTCAAGAAGAGAAGAGGTCACTCATTTGTATTCCTAATTTACACTTTTTTAGGTCTTTTAGACTAAAGAAGCTACCATGGGAGTGATATATGCTTCGACAAGGGCCGCCAGCAAAAGCATTATGAGGGCCAATACAAGCATTCTCATAGATTTTATAAAACCATTCAAGAATCGCTCTCGTAGAGTTCCTCGTCCTCTAACTATCTCAAAGTACCATTCCACTCCACCAAGGCCAGCCACAGCAAAAGCTGGAATTTCCAAAATTCCATGTGGGATTATTGCCAATAACAACTGCAAAAAGCTCTCACCTTGAGAATGGAAGTATTCCAAGACTATGCCCACTATAAATCCATTGAAAAACAATATCCCGGCGGGGACTATACCAAATAGTACTCCTCCAATTGCTGAAATTATAGCAACACGGGAGTTATTGAAAAATATGAATGTGAAGAGACTAAATTTGTCAGTATTTTCACCTATGGTTCCTCTAAAGAAATTTCTTAAGTTTGAAAACATTGATTCAGCAGACTCAGGAGCAGCCCGAGCAATGAGCACCCCAAACAAACAACCAATTAAAAATAATCCTATAAATCCATAAAAAATCTTACTTTTCTTCATTTTTCCTCACTCAGGGCATTTTTAAGGGCCATTTTAAAGTCCTCAACATTTATGTACGGCATTTCAACATCAAGTCTTACGGCGAAGAAGTCATCTATTGCGTTTTCAAGCTCCTCTAACTTTCTTCCCCTTAGAGCATCTTCAAGCTCAGTAATAGTTTCCTCAGGATAAATGAAAAAATCTCCCGTAATTTTAACATTCATAGCCACATTATCTTCCTCTTCAATCTCAAATCGTATGAGGCCCTTCTTAGCCTTATGCTCACCGATCTTTTTCATGGTGCTCACAAACAATTTTAAAGCGGGGAGTTTTTAAAGGTTTATGGAAAAAAGAACCTGGTGATGATAATGGCTTATGATGATATCAAAGCAGTTATGGGGGGCCTCCTCAAAACGGTCATCTCTGAAATGCTTGAAAAAGAGGGAAAAGCATGGGAAGGAGAGATCTTGTTTGATGAAACTCCAAGTATGGAGCTCGGAGACTTTGCAACGACAGTTGCTTTCCAGTTGGCAAAGATATTCAGGAAAGCTCCAAGAATCATCGCACAGGAAATTGTATCAAATCTTGAAGGGAAACTCCCAGATTATATAGTAAAGGTGGAAACAGCCGGAGCAGGGTACATAAACTTCTTCCTAGACTATGAAAAGTTTGGCAAGCTCACTATGAAAGAAGTTCTTCAAAAGGGAGAATCCTTTGGAGAGAGCAACGTCGGAGGGGGAATGAAAGTTATAGTAGAACATACCTCTGTTAACCCAACAAAACCCCTTCACATGGGGCATGCCAGAAACGCAGTTCTAGGAGACACAGTTGCCAGAATTATGAAGGCCCTTGGATACAACGTTGAAGTGCAAAACTATATTGATGACCTTGGCGTTCAGTTTGCACAGGTCCTCTGGGGCTACCTCAATATGAAGGAAGAATTTGAAAAGATCATGGAAGATCTCAAGGAGAAGGGGCTTTCAAAAGAAGACATACTCGACCATGCCCTAGGCCTGCTTTACGTTGAAGTGCACAAGAAAATGGAAGAAGACCCCGAAGTGAAGAGGGAAATAAGAAGCATGATGAAAGAGTTGGAAGAAAGCAATAACGAAGTTGCTGAAAAAGGTAGAAAGCTAGCCGAAGACGTTGTTAAGGCCCAAATGAGAACAACCTATAGGTTAAACATCTTCTACGATCTCCTAAGCTGGGAAAGTGACATAGTGAGGAGCGGGATATTTGAGGAGGCTTATAAGCGCATTCAAGAGAACCCACACTTCGAATGGGCCCAAGAGGGCAAGTATAAAGGAGCATTCATTATGAAACTTGGAGACCTTTTCCCCGATCTTGAAAACCCGGATACAGTACTTATTAGAAGCGATGGGACCGCAACTTACACAGGAAAAGACATTGCCTACCACCTATGGAAATTTGGAAAGGTAAGTGCAGACATGCTCTACAAACTCTGGGACAAAGTCAAGGCCCATGAAACGTGGACCACTGCCAAAGACGGCGAAAAAATGCCCAAAAGATTCGCAAATGCAGATATCGTGGTAAACGTCATTGGTTCAGAGCAAAGGTATGAGCAAAAGGCCGTTGCTTATGCCCTCAAGCTTCTTGGATATGAAGAAGCATACAAAAACTTCCACCACTTAGCTTATGAACATGTAATAAGACCGGAAGGAAAATTCAGCGGAAGAAAAGGTACATGGATAGGATTCACTGTTGATGAAGTGTTAGACGAGGCCGTTAAGCGAGCCAAAGAGCTTGTAGAGGAGAAAAACCCTGGTTTAAGTGAGGAGGAGAAAGAGAAAATAGCCGAGATCGTTGGAGTAGGCGCTGTAAGGTACAATCTCGTGAAATATTCCCCAGAAAAGATAATCACCTTCAGATGGGAGGATGTCCTTAATTTTGAAGGTGAAAGTGCTCCATATATCCAGTATGCTCATGCAAGGTGTGCTTCAATCTTAAAGAAAGCCATTGAAGAAAGGATGAGCATTGATGCAGAAGAGCTATTAAATGGTGCAAACTTCTCAAAGCTTGACAATAAAGAAAAAGAGCTTATAAAAACCATAGCAAAGTTCCCAGAAGTTGTAAAAACCGCTGGAAGAGACATAAAACCAAATCTCCTCGCTACTTATGCAAATGAACTGGCAATGGTCTTCAACAGGTTTTACATGGCCCTCCCAGTCTTGAAAGCTGAAAGAGGAACAAGAGAAATGAGGCTCCTTCTCGTAATAGCAACAAAACAAGTTCTCAAGAACGCTCTTGAACTAATGGGAATCGAGGCTCCTGAAGTTATGTAAGGTCTTTTCTTTTCCATACATTTTAGGTGTAGAACTCCCTTTCCACAAACCTAAAATACACCAAAACCAAATTATTTCGGTGATCTCATGCGCGGAGTTGTGGTACCTCTTGTAACTCCCTTCAATGAAGACTACTCAATTGACCTTCCTGCTCTCGAAGAACATATAAGCTATCTTCAAAAAGCCGGAGTGCATGGGATTTTCATAAATGCGACCACTGGCGAATTTACAAGCTTAAATAATGAAGAGAAAAAACTTTTAGCAGAAAAAGGCAGGGAGCTTGTAACATCCACTTTTTACCTCGTGGGAACGGCCTCAACAAACACTTTTGAGGTCATAGAACTTACAAAACATGCTCAAGATATTGGAGCAGACTACGTGGTTATAGCTCCTCCCTATTACTGCCCGCTTAACGATGAAGCTCTCTTCAAGCACTATTCCATGGTTGCTGAAAAAACAGAAATTCCAATAATTTTATACAACATCCCCAGGTGTGCCAATCCAATGAGCATTTCCCTTATAAAACAGCTTGCTCTTGAATACTCAAACATAGCCGGAATAAAAGAAACCATAGACAGTATTAACCACGTTAGAGATGTGATTTTTGACGTGAAAGGTGAAAGAAAAGACTTTAAAGTCTTCACTGGCCTGGATCAACACCTTTTAAACACTCTACTCCTGGGCGGAGATGGAGGCATAACAGCATGTGCAAACTTTGCACCAGAGCTTCATTTGGGCCTTTACAAGTCATTCGAGGAGAAAAACTTTGAAGTTGCAATGAAATACGCCCAAAAGCTCGCAAAAGTCTCAAAAGTTTATGACCTGGCCTCTTCATTCGGTTCAGCAATAAAAATAGCTATGAATATAAGGGGCTTCTCAATAAAACCTGTCCTCAGGCCACCCTACATTATGGATGGAGAAGAAGCAAGAGAGAAAATTAAAGCCCTCCTAACATCACTGCAGCTTGTACCTTAAAATGGCAGCTATTCCTCCAAATGCCCTGTAAAACTGCTGGCCCTCCTCGGTATCGAGAGAGATTATCTCAACTTCAGACCCGCTTTCCTCTGCTATTTTTATAAGTTCTTCATCCACATCCCATTTTTCAAAGCTTATATTTTGACTGTTGCATTTAGGACATGTCTTGAGGTTCTTCTTGTATGCCTCAAATTCTGCTTCACTCATGGTTTTAAGCTCTTTCCACCCACAATTGTTGCAATGGACCTTCACTCTAACTCTATCATAACCCTCGCTAAGCAGTAGCGTGTCCACTGCTCCAAGTTCTAGGGCCTTTCTTACCTCCTTCTCACCATAGGTTATGAGGCCCGTATCTTTAACCAGATGCTTGAAGAACTGCTGGATAAGCTGTCTCTCCTTAACTGCTTCTTGTTCCCTCAAAATGTCGCTTGCCTTTTCAACGAGCTCCCTAAGCCCGTATTCACCGTGATAACTTATATCTACAACACCAATGATTTTCTTCTTAAGTTCATGGTGCAGATAGTCACCTTCAACGAATTCCTCCTTTGTGGGCCCTGGGCCACCAATAATAATCCCCTTCAGCTCGCCTTTCTCCAAAAGCGGGAGAAATACATTTGTTGCGTGCTCCCCAATTCTCTTCATGAACTCGTGAGTTTCTTGCTCTCTAATTCTCTCATACCTTCGGGCCGACTGACCACCGGCCCTCGTCTTCCCAGGTACATTAGAGGTTAACTCTTCAACTACTTCTGTCTTCTTTCCCCTTAAAATACCAATCGTGGCCTCATTCTTCTCCACGGTTATTAAACCATAAGCGTCTTTAACTCTCAACATTTCCTCTAAGGGGTCAGTAACAAAAGTTTGGTCACATCGATAGAGCCTCACGTTTAGGGGCTCCGGGGGAACAATTGCAAATACCCTGATATCAGAAACCCCCTCTTGCTCACTCACATTACCAACAAAAAGGGCCAGACCCGTCTCTGGAGTTTGTTTATATAGTTTCAAGTGCTGCATGGCTCTCTCCAAAGCCCCAAGAACATTTTTTCTAGTTGTTTTGGATTTGATGTTCTGTGCCGTTCCATACTCCTCCCTAAGCTGTTGCATGACTTTATTTAAATCATAATCTGCGGGAATGTAAAGGGAAACCAATTCGGTGGCCCTACCTCGAAACTTTTTAAGCTCTTCAACCTTCTTTTTAAGCTCATACATTTCAGCAGACTTGTGAGACATGATTATCACCTCACCAATTGGTCTCTTTTCTCGCTACACACCTCTTAAAAAATTCGACTTTATAAAGATTTGGAAAAGAACTAAAGATAGGACAAGAACAACAGTATGAAAACACCCAAAATTCCACCAACGGCCACTATAAGGAAGTTTATCAGGTTCATTTCCACATGCGCTATGCCAAGGTAATTCAAAATCCCCAGAAGTATAAGGCCAACTATTGCGTTCATTGCCATCCATTTTATCACTGAAAACGTTAACTTGATAACTATTGCTGCCGCGATTATTAATAACACCATGAATACTATGAAATTAATCATTCCTCTTCACCTCCCAGCTCTTTTATAACATCTTGAGCAATTTCACCCAGAGATACCCATCTAATGCCTTCAAATGGTATGATGACTGCATCTGTGACATCTTTAAACTGTTCAATTAGCGGTAGGGCCTCTTTAACCCTGAGCTTTTTAAGTGCCAGCATTGCAAATGCTTTCCTATTTTTGTCTCCATGTTCAAGAATATCTATAAGGCTACTCACTATTTCGTTCCTGAACATCTCTCCTACCCATGGAAAAAACCTTATCATTAACTCGAAGCTCTGCATGGCGTTTTCCTTAACATATGGGTCTGGATCGTTCACAAGTAAAAGGGTTTTCAATGGAAGACCCCCCTCGACATACTCCATCATCAGGTCTTTGTGTCTTGAAATAAGTTCCCCGAGGAGTAAAAGAGCATCTCCCCGTATTCCTGGGTTTTTTTCATTGAGGAGTTCCAGTATTGCATCAACGTATCCTTTGTCCTTCACCGCCTCACGAAGTATTCCCTCTAACTCCCCCTGAGAAAGCATTTTGATGATCTTATTCTTTTTGGATCCAAACGAAAACAACCCCATACACACCACTGTAATCTTTTTGACTTTGAGCCTTAAAGCCCTTTCCCTAAATTTTAAAAAGCTCTCGAGAATTTGGAGATAGGCAATGAGGAAAACAATTTACACTGAGCGGTGATGATACTTTACCTCAAGCCTTTAAGAGGTGAGATTATGCACATCAAAGAGTTTCAAGAGCTGATTAGGGAGCTTTACTTCCACAGGGATGAGAAGAGAGGACTGGAAAAGACTTTCATGTGGTTCAGTGAGGAGGTTGGCGAATTAGCCGAGGCCTTAAGGAAAAACGATAGAGAGGCCATGGAAGAGGAGTTTGCTGACGTTTTGGCATGGCTCGTGAGCTTGGCCAACATAGTAGGGGTGGATGTGGAAGAGGCCGCAAAGGAGAAATACCCCGGCGTTTGCCCTTACTGTGGGAAGAACCCTTGTGAGTGTGAGAAGGAGTGATTAAGTTGTTTTAAACTTCATTTTAAATGAGAATAACAAGTTATTTGTGACTGGTACCTTATATTGGACAAGACTACTAACTCAAAATTTACAAAGAGGAATAGCTAACAAAACAACATTTATAAATCCTAAAAAACCTAATTAAGTCGATGCTATCGAATAAAAAGATAATAAATGTTACAATGGGGAGTATACTCTCAGCAACTTGGTTATTGTTAGGTAAAATGAATCCATATTTTTCAATTCTTATACTTATGTTTTTAGGCTTAAATCTCTCCTCGTACATATGTGAAAAGATTTCTTTCAGAGTTTCCTTTGCAGGAGCCCTTGGAGTGTCTGTTTTAGTGATTACCGCTTATATTTTAAGTATCCTACAGATTGGTCTTTCTCCTTTAATGTACCTAATTTTAATATTGTCAAGTATCACCTTTAACTTTGATTATTACAAAAAAATATCTAGAAAGGAATTTGTATCCCTAGG
>Ga0180300_10000189_pt1 | contig 25380 bp, 19 predicted proteins | sample GuaBasSediGuay15_FD_121798 | JGI IMG/M metagenome (GOLD analysis project Ga0180300, IMG submission 121798) | Subseafloor sediment microbial communities from Guaymas Basin, Gulf of California, Mexico - Guay15, Core 4569-2, 21-24 cm | ecosystem: Environmental > Aquatic > Marine > Hydrothermal...
ACCATCCATCTGCGCAGCCCCAGTTATCATGTTCTTTACATAATCAGCATGCCCTGGACAGTCTATGTGCGCATAATGACGCTTCTCCGTCTCATACTCTATGTGCGCAAGCTGTATCGTTATCCCCCTCGCCTTCTCCTCCGGTGCCTTGTCTATCTGGTCAAAGGGCACATACTCAGCCCACCCCTTCGTGGACAATACCTTAGTTATTGCCGCTGTAAGCGTTGACTTACCATGGTCAACATGCCCTATTGTCCCCACATTAACATGGGGCTTCTTCCGCTCAAACTTTGCCTTTGCCATCTATACCTCCTTTTTTTTCTAATTTAAGCCCATGACCGGATTTGAACCGGTGACCTCTTCCTTACCAAGGAAGTGCTCTACCCCTGAGCTACATGGGCAGACTTTTATTCTCATAAAGAGCGGGAGACGGGATTCGAACCCGCGACCATCGGCTTGGAAGGCCGATGCTCTTCCATCTGAGCTACTCCCGCACTGGGGAGGGGAGGATTCGAACCTCCGAAGGCCTCGCCAGCAGATTTACAGTCTGCCCCCTTTGACCGCTCGGGAACCTCCCCGGTTCTCAGGTCTATCTTTATTTTCCTTTCTTAAAGCTGGCGGAGGGATTCGAACCCCCGACAAGCTGATTACAAATCAGCTACTCTACCCCTGAGTTACGCCAGCTACACGCACAAAAATATATATAAAAGAGGCCTTTGTCAAGGCTTCTTTTCTCCTTTCACTGGAGCAGAGCGGACTTGAACCGCCGACCTGTGCGTTGCGAACGCACCGCTCTCCCAGCTGAGCTACTGCCCCTCTCTGTCTGTATATGATTACTCAGTTTTGCAAAAAAGTCAAGTTAGATTTTTTGAAAAAATTTAAGGTCATTGCACTTCTGGAATCTGCCTCTACAGGCTCCTCCCTTATCCTCTCAGCACCCAGCTGTATCCACCTCCATACCGCAGACAGGGTCAATTATCTTCATCTTTCCCTTGATTCACAATATCTGCAAGGGTTATTGACCTCAGGTGGTTTGCAATGCAATCCCTCATCTCCTTCCAGACCTTCCTTGCAGCACACATTGATGAAAAATCACATATGCCCTTTGCATCAATACAGTCAAGGATAACTGGTGAATCTCCAAGTGCCTCAAGTATATCAAGGAGATTTATCTCCTCAGGTGGTAGAGCGAGTGTATATCCACCATCAGGACCCCTGTAACTCCTGACAAACTTCTCTGAATGGAGACGGGAGGCAATCTGTTCAAGATACCTTCTTGGTATCCTCTGATTCTCTGCAATGTATTTCAACGACACAACCTCACCTGGATGCCTTGCAAGTTCTATGAGAAACCGCAACCCATACCTTGCCCTTGTTGATATCCTCATAAACACCCCCTTTCTTACTTTTCCAATCGGTTTAGTAATATAAATGTCAAATATGTATCTTGTCAACCCTTTTTATTGCCAAAAAATGTCAAAATTCCCACATTCGTTCCCGGATGTGGGTGGTTTTTTCATTCTATGATATTTTTTTCACAATCTAACTTGACAAAATCATCATTCATAGTATCCTCAAAATCATGGAAGAGACACTTTTAATTATTAAACCCGATGGAGTTCAGAGAAACCTCATTGGAGAGGTTTTAAGGATTGTTGAGTCAAATGGTCTTCAAATCTTAAACATAAAAATGTTAAAACTCTCACGGGAAAAGGCAGAGGAGTTTTACAGTGTCCATAAGGGTAAATTCTTCTTTGAGAGGCTTATCAACTTTATGATCTCTGGACCTGTTGTTGTTGTAAGGCTGAAGGGAGAAAATGCAGTGAACAAACTGAGGGAAATTATGGGAAAAACTGACCCCAAAGAGGCTGAACCTGGTACTATCAGAAGAATGTATGGACTTGATGTAACACGGAACACGGTTCATGGTTCAGACACTCCAGAACATGCAAAACAGGAGATATATTTCTTTTTCGGGGAGGAGGCATGGGAAAGATAATACTAACCCTTAACTGTGGAAGTTCATCTGTAAAATATATGCTGTATGATTGGGATGAGAGGCTCCCCATTGCAAGGGGTATTGTTGAGAGGGTTACAATAGGAGGTTCATTCATCAAGCACGAGGTTTACAAAAAGGAGAAGGTGAAGATTGAAAGGGAATGCCCTACCCACAAAGAGGCCATAAACCTTATACTTGAGATGCTCACCCATGAGAAGTATGGTGTTTTGAAGGACATAAAGGAAATATCCGCTGTGGGACACAGGGTTGTTCATGGTGGTGAGGCCTTTACAAAATCCGTAATCATTGACCAGAAGGTGCTTGATAAATTCAAGGAACTCTACGACCTTGCTCCACTCCACAATCCTCCCAATGTTATGGGGATTGAGGCAGCAATGGAAATACTTCCTGACATCCCCCACATAGCAGTGATGGACACAGCCTTCCATCAAACAATGCCAGAGCATGCCTACATCTACGCTGTCCCATACAGATGGTACAGGGAATACGGTGTGAGGAGATATGGGTTTCATGGAACAAGCCACCTCTATGTATCACGCCGTGCTGCTGTGCTTCTCAATAAAAGGCCTGATGAGGTAAATCTTATAACCTGCCACATAGGGAATGGAGCAAGCATTGCAGCCATCAGGAAGGGCATTTCAGTTGACACCTCAATGGGGTTCACACCCCTTGAAGGGGTTGTTATGGGAACACGTTCGGGTGACATTGACCCTGCAATCGTGGGATTCATATCTGAAAGGGAGAACCTCACTGCACAGGAGGTAATCACCATACTCAACAAAAAGAGCGGTGTTCTTGGAATTACTGAAAAATACACAGATAGGCGTGACATAGAGAATGCCATTGCAAGGGGTGATAAGAGGGCTTTACTTGCAATGAAGATTGAGGCTTACAGAATAAAAAAGTACATAGGTGCCTATATGGCAGTGCTTGGCCATGTGGATGCCATTGTTTTCACTGCAGGTGTTGGAGAGATGTGGCCTGAATTAAGGGAAGAGGTGCTGAAAGGTATGGAAAACCTCGGTGTCTATCTTGATAGAGAAAAAAATCTCAAAGCAAAGAACAGGAATAAAGAGTTCATTGTATCAAAAGAAGACTCTCCAGTGAAGGTATTTGTAATACCCACTGATGAAGAAATTGTTTTTGTTGAGGATGTTGTTGCCCTTATGGAAGGCAGATACGATGTCCATACAAAGTTTGAGTATTGTTTCCAGAAAAAGGAGTATGTGAACAAACTCAGGGAAGAGGCACTAAAAAAGGAGGCCTGATGTTCAAAATACTGGAAAAAGAGGTCCTTGGACCGCATGTGAACAAATTTATAGTTGAGGCACCCCTTATCGCAAAAAAACACAAACCAGGCCAGTTTGTTGTTTTGAGACTCCATGAAAAGGGAGAAAGGATACCTGTCACAATTGCTGAAACTGACAGGGAGAAAGGAACAATAACCCTCATTGTTCAGGAGGTTGGTAAGACAACCTATGAACTCGGGGACATGGAGGCAGGGGATTCTATAATGGATGTAATAGGTCCCCTTGGAAAGCCTGCTGAGATTGAGAACTTTGGAACGGTTGTCACAATAGGTGGTGGTGTTGGAACTGCCATTGTTTACCCTGAAACAAAGGCCTTCAAGGAGGCGGGAAACTATGTGATTTCAATCATCGGTTTCAGGAACAAGGACCTGATTATACTTGAAGAGGAGATGAAGAAGTACTCTGATGAACTCTATGTAACAACTGATGATGGCTCATATGGTATGAAGGGATTTGTATCAGATAAATTGAAGGAACTTATAGACTCTGGAAAGAAGATTGACCTTGTTGTGGCAATAGGTCCTGCCATCATGATGAAGGTGGTGTGTGATGTTACAAGGGATAAAAACATAAAGACCATTGTCTCCCTGAATTCAATCATGGTTGATGGAACAGGGATGTGCGGTGCATGCAGGGTTGAGGTTGGTGGAGAAACAAAGTTTGCCTGTGTTGATGGTCCTGAGTTTGATGGGCATCTTGTGAATTTTGACCTTCTCTTGAAGCGACTTGCAACATACAGGGAACAGGAAAAGATTGCACTTGAAAGGTATCTGAAATTTAGGGGGGAAGCATGAAAAAGGAAAAAATCCCAAGACAGGAAATGCCAAAACAGAAACCCGAGGAAAGGATAAAGAACTTCAATGAGGTTGCACTTGGTTACACTGAGGAACTTGCAATAAAAGAGGCACAGAGATGCCTCCAGTGTCCAAGACCATTCTGTGTGGACGGATGCCCTGTGAACATTGATATCCCTGCCTTTATTAAACTCATCAAAGAGGGAGATTTCATTGGTGCAGCAAAGAAGATAAAGGAAGACAATGTCCTTCCTGCCATATGTGGAAGGGTCTGTCCTCAGGAAGAGCAGTGCGAAAAGAAGTGTGTTATCGGGATAAAAGGTGAGCCAGTTGCAATAGGCAGGCTTGAAAGGTTTGTTGCTGATTATGAAGCGGAGCATGGAGAGATGGAAGTACCTGAGATAGCAGAATCACGTGGAAAGAAGGTCGCAATTGTTGGTTCTGGTCCTGCTGGTCTTACATGTGCGGCTGACCTGAGAAGGATGGGTTATGATGTCACCATCTTTGAGGCACTGCACAAACCTGGTGGTGTGCTTGTTTATGGTATTCCAGAATTCAGGCTTCCCAAGAAGATAGTTGAAAGAGAGGTTGAATTCCTGAAAAAGATGGGTGTTGATGTTCAGGTTGACGTTGTTGTTGGTAAAAGCATAAGCATATACGAACTCTTTGAGCAGGGATACTCCGCTGTATTTTTAGGGCTTGGTGCAGGTCTGCCAAGATTTATGGGTATTCCAGGAGAGAACCTCCTTGGAATTTACTCTGCAAATGAATTCCTCACAAGGACAAACCTGATGAAGGCATACCTTTTTCCTGAATATGATACACCCATTGCTGTTGGTGAAAGGGTTGCTGTGATAGGTGGTGGGAATGTTGCAATGGATGCGGTGAGAAGTGCCTTGAGGCATGGAGCAAAGGAGGCACATATCATATACAGAAGGGCAAGGGAACAGATGCCCGCAAGGGAAGAGGAGATTGAGAATGCAGAAGAGGAAGGCGTAATCTTCAACTTCCTTGTTAATCCCAGAAAGTTCATAGGTGATGAAAACGGATGGGTTAAGGGAATGGAACTCATAAAGATGGAACTTGGTGAACCAGATGCCTCTGGAAGGAGAAGACCCATCCCTGTTCCAGGGAGTGAATTCATCTTTGAAGTGGATACAGTGATAATCGCCATTGGTCAGGGACCAAATCCACTCCTGCTTGAAGAGACCCCTGAAATAAAGAGGAACAAGTGGGGTTATATTGATGCGGATATGGAGACAGGTAAAACCTCAATGAAGGGTGTTTTTGCTGGTGGTGACATAGTCACAGGAGAGGCCACAGTGATTGAGGCAATGGGTTTTGGTAGAAGGGCTGCAAAGGCAATAGATGAGTATATCAGAACAGGGGAATGGTGAGAGGCAACTAAAACAGATACTCCTTAAGCCTTAAAGCGTTCATAACGGCATAACCACTGGCATCGTTGTTGAAATAGACATAAACATCCTTCACTTCTCTGGATAGAGGATTTAGCCTCTCGGAGAGTTCTTTCAATTCCTTATCTGAATAACAGGATGCATACCAGTCCACCCTTCCGTGCATACGGAAATAGGCAAAGTCAGAAGTGGTAATCAGAGGAGTTCTGATGTCTGGAGAGTCTATGATACACATGGCAATATTTCGCTCCTTCAGGATATTATACACATCCTCTGAAAACCATGACCTGTCCCTGAATTCAACAGCCCACCTGAAATCCTCCCTTAAAAATCCTATGAGTGAGATGAGTGCCATATCATCCCTCTTATAACCCTTTGGGAATTGAATGAGTATGGGCCCTCTTTTCTCCTTGAGAAGGTATACCCTTCTCTGAAAAAGATAAAGTATATAAGAGATTTTTCTCGGGTTCTGTGAATAGGTGATGTACCTTGAGGCCTTGATTGAAAAGATAAAGCCATCGGGTGATTCTTCCCTCCATTTTATAAAGGTCTTTTCTGCTGGTATCCTGTAAAAGGAATAGTTCACCTCAACCGTGTTGAAATATCTTGAATAGAACTCAAACCAGTCCTTCTGTCTCAATCCTTCAGGATAAAAAATCCCTATCCAGTGTTTGTACTGCCATCCACTTGTTCCAATGTATATCATAGCATTGAAAGGAGTGAAAAGCCTATTGCTGCTGTCTCAACCCTCAGAATATATCTTCCTATGGATAATGGCCTCACCCCATTTTTAAGTAAAAATCCCTTTTCATTTTCAGAAAGTCCACCTTCTGGTCCAACAATAAAGACCCCCTTTATCCCCATTTCAGGTTTCTCTCCTTCCCTATCTCCAAAATATAAAGAATGTCCTGAAAATTCTCGGACAACATCCTGGAGGTTCATGGGAGGATAAACAGCCATTTTCCAGGGATTTCCAGACTGCTTCATACCAGCAATCACATGTTTCTCAAGTTTTGATATATTCACCTTCCTTCTGCTTCTCTCTGTTATCAATGGGACAAACCCCTTTATTCCTATCTCTGAAAGTTTCTCAACAAGGAAACTCCCCCGCTTACCCTGAGGAAGGGGTGAACATATGAAAACATCTTTCGGTTGGGACAAATTTTCAACCCCCTTCTGGAAAATCATTCCTTCCCTGAAATAAACATATGTGATTCTCCCTCTCCCATTCAGAATACCAAAAACCTCTCCATCACTTATTCTCTTCACCCTCAGGTGATGCAGTTCCTCTTCGGGAATGGAGTCTTTTTGTCCATTGAATTCTGGTACATATATATAGTGCATAGAAAAATTATACACAAAAACAAAAGGGGGGCAAATGCCCCCCTTTCCAGTTATCTGATTATTATAAACCTGTCTGTCTTACTATAATTACCCGCCTTCAGCCTGTAGAAGTATATACCTGCAGGAAGCCCATCAATCTTCCATGTGTGATAACCTGGCTCAAGAACGGTGTTCTCCTTCCTCACAATCCTTCCTGCCCTATCAATCACCGCAAGTTCCACTTTGACCTTCTCTGGAATTCCCAGTTTTATTCCCACACCTGCAATTCCGATGCTCTGAACAAGATGAGCGCTGAAACTGGTGGGAATATCCTTTACACCCGTGTAGTTATACTGCACACTCATTGTATCATTGCTCGCATCAACATCAACAGACCAGGCAGTGTAGAATGTCCATGTCGGGATATTGGGCAGGTAATTATCAAGATACCATTTGGAGAATACCACATCTGCTGTGTCATTCACAAAATCACTTCCATGAACAAGAACACTGTCTGTATGAACAGGATATCCATTTGTATCAACCACAAGATACACAAAGAATGAATCTATTGCGGTTTTCCCCAAATTCACCACATAACACTCTGGTGTGATTGAATCACCAGCATTCATAGGACCTGACGGAGAAATGATGGAATCAAGGGACACATCATTCCCAACCACTATATCAGCATCATTCCTCGGTTCAATCTTGTAATTACCATAGGAGTATTTTACAACACCTGTAAGGGATGCTATATGCCACCCAACATGGGTTACAAATGTATAATTACCATCGTCATCCACAATGCAGGTGTCTGCGCCATCCGTAACCTTCCACTCTCCGTATGTATTCATACTATCACTCACAACCACGCTGTTCAACCTTACAAGAACACCTTCAAGTGCTTCATTGGTATCAACATCACCCGGTGTTGTCTCATAAGGAGATGGTGGATTGGATGCAGCCCCATGGTTTGTAATGTGGCATGGTGCTGTAAGCTCTGTAAGGCCATTATACTCTGATACAATCCCTGCTATGGTGATAGAGTCTCCCGTGTTCACACTGTGTCCATAGTTATCATACACATAGATTCCATTCCACGGGCCATTCCCACTCTGTATATAGAATGCCCCACTGAATACATCGTGCCCACCTGTAACCACACCTGTCACGACCACAGCGCTGTCAACAAATGGTGATGCACCTGTGGTTGAGTACTGGAGTCCGTATATGGTGGTATCAATAACAGGATGGTTGGGAAACCCTGGAGTAACCACCTTTGTTGCATAAAAGTCAGCAAGGTTGTTGTCCGTATCGTCTCCATCGGGCAGTCTTATCAAAGCAGCAGGTCCCGGGTCAACTGTGGGTGCGGTTTCTCCAGTGAACACCCAGGTAGTTGTGTCAGCATAACCGTAACCAACAGCATCAAGCACGGTGGTATCACCACCTGCAATCAATAGAAGCATTATGTTGTCAGGACCATTCTGATAATCCACTGCAGAGGTCACGGTATCTGCATTATCGCAGTTATCTCCCACAACAAAGAAACCATCCCCTGGTATTACCCAGCCAGAAAGGTCTATGTCCTGATAGTATGACCCTCCATTGCCATTCACACCAACGATGTGAATGCTATCAAGTGGTGCACCAGCAGGACCATAAATCTCAACAAATGCAGCAGAATCACCAGAGAATGGTGTATCGTAGTAAAGTTCGTTCAGTGAAATTTCACCTGCCTTTGGTGCAATGTAAAGAACCCCTGCATCTGAAGGGCTGTAGTTATAGTTGTATCCCTTTGAACCTGTCCCGCTCAGGTCTGCATATATCCATGGGCCATGGTCAAAGGAGTATCTCACGCAGAAGTCATAGTACCCATATGGTGCATCAGCAGGTATTGAAATACTGCCCATGTACTCGTAGTTATTTCCCGTATTACCATGAGCAGAGTTGAATTCCATATCAAACCACTTCCATGTTGTATCCTCGTATGGAAGGCTACCATCCGGTCCATAACCCACCTGAAAATGAACCTGTCCTTGCCAAGTGTATCCACATCTGTTACACCAGCCTCATAAACCTGTCCATAAATAAAGGTAGTATTCTCACCACGGTGACCAATAACTGATGGAGGCCACTGGGTATTGCACCAATCAGCATAAGGCGGCATATCTGCTGTGTTGAAGTAGTTGTAAATCCTGTTCACAAGTGTATCCCTCTCCGCTGGAACAGTGAAATCCCTCATCTCATATACAATGTATGCACCTCCATAATACAGACCATTGTACCTTATACCTCCCGGGGTCTCTGTTGAATCACCCGTTGTAACATACATGAATGGATATGACATATCAGCACTATCAGCATAATATCTGGCAAAGGTGTAAACAAGGTCAGGATAGTATGAAAATGTATGGAGGTCGGGCATATTATCCGATATAGGGTCGCCGGTTATTCCCACAATGGTATCGTTGTCAGTAGAATATGAAAGTTCGTCTTTAATGTAATGTACCCTGAAGTACTTCTGGAGGAAAGGCTTTCCTTCAGAACTGTATGCTATGTCATCACCCGATATAAAAAGGAACTTCCTGTCTGTGCCTGTTCCGGACTCAAGGAATTCTCCAAGTGCATTGAACATGGTCGTATCAGGAGAGTAATTGTAAATGGAAAACAGTGCCCAAACATTTGTCCAGAGAGAGAGTGAATCCCTTATGTTCTCAATATCCGAAGATGCGACAAAATCATAACCAATCCCGAGTGCTTCAAAACTCACAATGAGGGATTCGGCATCTGCTGGACCATAAGATGCATTTTGATACATAATAAGGTCTGCTGCAGTCGGAAGAATTCCATAGACATATGCTCCAGTCTCGGGATTGGTTGATACATTACTCAAATTATCCATTGCCAAAATATACCATGCAATCTTCGTTCCTCTTGTTTGTGCAGGTATAAGCCCTGCAAAGGTATCTCCTGAAACCTGCACCATCCCAACACCTGTGAATGGAGACCAGCCAGAACCTGTGTTTGTGGCATAGTAGAGGGTTTCAGCCATCACACCTGAAGGGTCTGTTATTACTGCGATTACTGTATCAGGTGCTCCCGTCTGGAAGTGGGAACCCGGACCAGAAACAATCTCTATGGAAGGTCCTGTAATATCACTAACAAGACACTCAGGTCCACTCACATCGTCAAGATAGAGATAATACATGTAATCAGACAGATACCTGAATGCAACATATATAGTGTCGTCCCCGAAGTCATCAAGGGATAGTGCCATCTCGGAATAAGAGGTGTTCGCAAAACTGGTATCCACAAGCACATTTGTGAAACTGGACATGGCAGTATCAGTGGTGGAAACAAGGACCTGGATAGATTCAGCACTATAACTGGTAGCTGTTCTCCACCAGAATCTTATAGTATCCGCACCTGCTGAAGTGACTATAAGTGGTGGTGTGATCAACCATTCTTCTGCATTGTAGGTATCATATGAACCAAACCTTATGCAATACGAACCGGTATGGGGATAAGAGGAACTTTGGGATACTGTATCACTTGATGCTGCATTTACATTCCTCACGATCCATCCGGTTGGGGGGAAGTTAGTCTCAAACCCTTCGTTCAGTGGTGCCTTAACTCCTTTAACAGCAACATTTCCGGAAGGAGGAACTATCCTATTCCCAACATCCACGATAATTCCTGGAAACTTCAGAACCTGTTCAGGCTCCTTACCCTTTTCCTGGGCGACAACAGCAATACCTGCAAAAAGCAATAATAACAAGAAAACCCTGCCTCGCATAGACACCTCCTTTTAATATTGTTAGGTTTTATTTTAACATTTATAGAAATAAAGTCAACATCTTCTGATAAGTTTAAGATTATCAATGAGTTTATCTATTGAAATTCTGGACGCTGGTGTCTCCTTCAAGACTTCTTGAAATTCTTTCCTCAAAATCTTTTCGGATAGGCTCTTCAACATAGGCTCTGTGATAATTGGAGTTCTAAAGAGTTTATACTCTATATTCCTGTTTCTGTTAAAAGGACAGACCATCTGGCATGCATCGCATCCAAGAACCCAGCCTGATGTCCTGCCTGTCCATTCCTCTGCAACCCTTCCCTTCCTTTCTATTGTGAGGTATGAGATACACCTTCTGGCATCGAGTTTGTAATCCTGAAAAATGGCACCAGTTGGGCATGCATCTACACACAGGAAGCATTCGCCACATCTATTATCCACTTTTTTATCAGGCTCCAGTTCAACATCCATAAAGATTTCACCAAGGAAAAAGAATGAACCCAGTTTTTCGTTCACCACAAGGGTATTCTTCCCGTACCACCCAATCCCCGCCCTCACTGCAAGTGCCTTCTCCATAACAGGGGCAGTATCCACAAAAACCCTTCCATTTATACCAGGCTGAAGCTCTTTGACTTTGTTAAGAACCCTCTTCAATGCCTTTTTCATCACCCTGTGGTAGTCCTGATAAAGAAGGTATGAGGAGAGTTTAAACCTGCCTTCATATGCATAATTCTGAACAGGATACGCAGCAGCACATATCAGGATGGATTTCACTCCAGGAAAAAGTTCTTCAGGGTTTAGACGTTTCTCTATATTTCTTTCAAGGTAATCCATTTCACCGTTGTATCCATGTTTCAACCATTCCCTGAAATAATCACCATCAAGGGGCTCTGGTGAGGCTATCCTGCAGAGATTGAATCCTTCCTGAATGGCAAAATCTATTATTCTTTCCTTGAGCTTTTCCATTGAGGGGGACAATAAATATCTATATGCTTCTTAATGGTTGGGGAATTGAAGACAAACCAGAAAACCTGTTCCCCTGCATAGATCCTCATTTTTCTGGGGAATCCAGCCCTGAAGTAAATCCTTGCACTATCCAGGCCTATTGAATCCACAGGTATTATGGTGAGTAAAGAACCCCTCTCTATTCTTCTGAACATCTCTTTATCAAAGAAGAGTTTATCAAGACCGAAGGGCATCGTTGTTTCAATGGGTTTTTCTTCATTCTCAAGATAAATCCAGACATTGCTTCCTTTACCCACAAGGACCTGTTTTTCAGGCTTCAGAACCTCTATCCTGAAACCCTCTGTTGATACATAGATTCTCCCTGTGAATGCCATTCTCGTCTCCCCTGCCTGAAGGGTCTCAACAAATGTTGAAACAAAAACCCCTTTATGAATAACCCTTTCAAAGTCTGTTAAGAGGGAGGATAAGACAAGCAAAATCATATGGGTAAATCTTCCTCTCTATCAATCAGGACATCCCTGGGCTTTGAACCCTTTGAAGGACCAACGATACCAAGTGATTCTAACTGGTCAATAATCCTTGCAGCCCTGTTATAACCAATCTGTAGTTTCCTCTGGAGCATTGAGGCAGACGCACTCCTCATTCGCACAACAATCCTTGCTGCCTCTGGAAGGAGTTCATCATATTCTTCAAACCCATCCCCACCAGGTGTCTCCCCGGGTATTGTAAGGTCAAACTCCTCAAGCGGTGGATAGAATGTTATTTCATGGACAAAATCAAGGAAACTCTCTTCATCAATTCCCACCTCTTTTTTCAGAAACCTTGCAAAACTCTCAAGCCTGTCATCAGACCCTGGAAGGTAGGGTGATGATATTGCACCCAGCATATCCTCTTCAAGCACCAGCGTGAGTATCTTTTCAGGATTTTCAAACCTCTCCTTTAGGAGTTCTCCAAGATACATTCCACCAATGAGTTTCACAATCTTTTCAGTCTCATCGGTGGAGATATAAGGACCATGAAGCCTGATTGGTGCTGCTCCCTTTGGTGGCATGAACAACATATCACCCTTTCCAAGCAGTTTCTCCGCTCCAATGGTATCCATTATTGTCTTTGCATCGTTCCTTGAAGGAACCTGGAACGCAATCCTTGAAGGGAAGTTGGCCTTTATAAGTCCTGTAATCACATCCACAGATGGCCTCTGGGTAGCAAGAACAAGGTGGATACCCACTGCCCTTGCCTTCTGTGCAAGCCTTATCAAAACCCTCTCAACCTCCCTCCCCTTCTGGAGAAGAAGGTCAGCAAGTTCATCAACAACAATCAGTATATACGGCATCTTATCTCTCACTTTTCTGTTGTAGGCATTAATATCCCTCACACCAACACGGGAGAGTTCTCTGTACCTCACCTCCATTAGTTCTTCTGCCCTCTTCAAGATTTTCACTGCGTCCTCTGATTCTGTTATTGCAGGGAATAGCAAATGAGGAATTCCATTGTAAATGGAAAGTTCAATCCTCTTTGGGTCAATCATAATAAATCTTACCTCGGAAGGGGTTGCCTTGTAAAGAATACTTGTGATAAGGGAATTCAGGAATACACTCTTACCAGAACCCGTGACCCCTGCAACCAGAAGATGGGGCATTTCCCCGATATCAGAGAAGTAAGGAGTACCTGTGATGTCCTTACCTATGGGAATATAAAGCATGGAGGGATTGGTCTGGAAACTCTTATCAAGTAATAGTTCCTTCAGGTATACAATCTCCCTGTTCCTGTTGGGAATCTCTATACCAACAACCTCCTTACCAGGAATGGGTGCAAGGATTCTTAGTTTCTCTGCCCTGAGTGCCATTGCAAGGTCATCAGAAAGGGAGGCTATTCTGGAAATCTTCACACCAGAAGACGGTCTGTATTCAAACCTTGTAATTACCGGACCAACAATGATGTTGATAACCTCCCCTTCCACCCCCATATCCCTGAGTTTCTCCTCAAGGAGGGTTGCCTTCTCCTTCAGAACATTCATTTCCTCCCTTCTCTCCTTCACTGGTTCAGAAAGAAGGGAGAGAAACTTCTCTTTATACCCAGTAACCTCTATTACCTTCTCCTCCTTCACTTCCTCCTTCTTTTTTTTCTCCTCTTTTTTCTCTTTCTTAACAACCCTCTTTTTCTCCCTTCTAACCGCCTTCTTCCTCACTGGTTTTTCAGTGGAGACAACAGGTTTCTCCCTTCTCTTAATCCTGATAAACCCTGTCTCAATGAACAGGAAGGTAAAGATGGCAAGAAGGAATACAGATACGATTATACCACCAGAGAGACCGATCCCTTCCACAATCAAATTACCCACCTTAGAACCAAGTTCACCAGACCATACAGGCGGAAGTTTGAAATATCCAAGTGTGATAAAAAGGACAAAGAATAAACCTGTTATGAAACCACCTATCCTGAAAAATAGCCTGTTGAATGTATTCCTGAGAAGCCCCACTCCTCCAAGAAAAACAAGCACTGGAATAACAAGTGAACTTATTCCAAAGGCATTGAAGAGAAGTTTGGATAAATAATGGCCAAGGGGTCCAAAAAGATTCTTGTTAACACTCCCTGAAATCAGGTATGATACCATACTCAAAAAGACAACAATGGAGAGAAAAAGGAGAAGGAGGCCATTCAACCTCTGCTTCTTCCTTCCCTCCATATCCCTGAAAACAAGGTAAACTGCCCTGCTCAAAAGAACAAGCAGTCCAAGTGCAAGCAGAATATAAAGTGCAAGCATATTTCCATATTAACCATTAAACCTCTCCAAGTCAAGCCTGAAGAGAAGTGTTTGCAGAAATGTTCCAATCATCCCCCTTGCATTCCTCCCTGTTTTGGTTATCATTCTTTATTATGAGAATAAGAGATATAATACCTGTTGCACTCGGTGAAAAGGAAGCAGATGTTCTCCTGAAGAATGCAAAGATTGTTAATGTATTTTCAGGGGATATTGAAGAGGGAAATATTGCCCTCTATAGAAAGAGAATTGCAGGCATAGGTGATTACAAAAAGGGGAAAAAGATAATTGACCTGAAAGGTGCATTCATTGTCCCGGGCCTTATTGATGCACACCTCCACATAGAGAGTTCCATGCTCTCTCCAAGGGAGTTTGCAAGGGCTGTTCTTCCACGGGGAACAACAACCATTATTGCAGACCCGCATGAAATAGCAAATGTCATAGGGCTTGATGGGGTTGAATACATGATAAAGATAACAGAGGGCATTCCCATGAATGTATATATAACACTCCCCTCTGCAGTCCCTGCCACTGAACTTGAGACATCAGGGGCAAGGCTTGGTGTTGAGGATATGATTGGATTCCTTGAAAAACATCCCAGAATACTTGCTCTTGGTGAGGTAATGAATTTCCCTGGTGTGCTTTCAAGGGACAGGGAACTGATTGCAAAGATTGAACTTCTCAGGCACAGGTATAAAAAGATTGATGGTCATGCACCAGGCCTGAGGGGTAAAAAACTGAATGCCTACATTGATGCCTTTATCCGTTCAGACCACGAGTCCACAAGACCTGATGAAGCAGAGGAGAAATTAAGAAGAGGAATGCAGGTCTTTATAAGGGAAGGGAGTGCTGCAAAGAATCTCCATGCGCTTCTCCCCATTGTGAATGATATGAATCACCACTATATCTCCTTCTGTACAGATGACAGAAGCCCTGAGGATATTTTAAGGGAAGGTCACATTGATTACATGGTGAGGGAGGCAATTAAATACGGAATCTCACCTGTGATTGCAATAAGGATGGCAACAATAAACACTGCAAGGTATTTCAACCTGAGGAGCATGGGTGCAATTGCCCCTGGATACAAGGCAGACTTCCTGGTGGTGAACGACCTGAAAGAATTCAGGATTGAGATGGTGATAAAGGACTCACAGATTGTAGCAAGGAATGGGGAAATGATTGTTGATGTTTCAGGTATATTCCCTGAATCAAATGGAAGGATAGGACCAATGAATCCAGCAAAAATAAGGTTGAAGGACCTTGTGATTGTGGACAGGGGCAAAAGGATAAGGGTTATTAAACTTGTAAAGGACAATCTCATAACAGAGGAATTGAAATTAAAACCAAAAACAAAGAATGGGAAAATCCTTCCTGATAAAGAGAGGGACATTTCAAAGATATTGGTGGTTGATAGATATACAGGGAAAAACTTCTCATTAGGATTTGTTACGGGATTGGGGCTTACTCACGGAGCAATAGGAACAAGTGTGGGACATGACTCTCACAACATATCAATCGCTGGACAGAATGACAGGGACATTCTCCATGCACTTGATGAGATTAAAAGGATGGGTGGTGGACTTGTGGTTGTGGACAATCAAAAAACACTGGCAAAACTACCACTTCCCATAGGTGGTCTTATGTCGGACAGAACACTTGAAGAGGTGAATAAAAAACTCCACAGGTTGCAGATGGCAATTAGAAAACTTGGATGTTCCTATGACCCATTTATGACCCTTTCCTTCATTCAGTTACCTGTAATACCAGAAATCAGGATTACTGACAAAGGGATAGTGAAGGTATCATCACAGAGGATTGTACCATTATGGGTCTAATTGTTTTCATTCTATCCAACTTCTATCCATTTCTCTACGATGAGCCACTTGTTGAATTCAAACAATGGATTGAACAGGATTCACTTTCCATAAACTATGGAGTAAGGGTTAATAGCTATGCTACAAATTCAATTCAACCTTTTGTTCAGTATATATCTGACACACTCACCCATACCACTGCTGGATTTACAGGAATTCTCTCAAAAAACAACTTTTTGGTTTTCTTCACCCCAGTTGTATCCACAGGCAACGGAAGAATTTATCCAGATAAAAAATGGAAGCAAAAGGTTTCTGGTGGTTTCATCAACAGCGGTATAAACTATAAATCAAAAAAATTCTCCCTTCTCATTGGTAATACAAGGGTTGTCTTCACAACCTCTCCATTCAACAGCCCCATACTTTCACTGGATACACCACCAATCCCCATGCTTTCATACACACTGAAATTTGGGTGGCTCTCAATCACACAGATAACTGGATACCTGGGATTTTATTCAGGCACCCTTTATGCACCTGATGTAAATCCATCTGATACTGTGGATATAAACAGGTATCTCCTCATCCACAGATTTTCTTTCAGGCCCTGTAAAAACCTGGGATTGGGCTTCACTGAAATAGGCATTGCTGGTTACAATGGTGGGTTCGACCCAACAATCCTGAACCCCATTGGTATATACTATGAAAAACAGTTCAACCTGTGGAACAACGTAAATATAATATGGAACTTTGATGCTGTATTAAAGATTAAAAAAACAATACTCTATGCAAACCTTCTTATAGACGACTTCCAGTATGAGGATGACCCGTGGAATGAACCAGCACACATGGGTATAAATACGGGAATTGTCCATAAACTAAACAATTACACATTTGTTCTGGAATACAACAGGTTCACCAGATGGGTGTATGGTCACTTCTATGTATGGCAGAGATATACATATGGAAATTATCCCCTTGGGATGGAACCTGCTTCTGATTTTGAAAACCTTATTCTTAAAATTGGAAGGGGCGTACTCTCCTTTGATTTTGAATACAGGAACAAAGGGGAAACCAGCCCATTCACATCATGGCCTGTTGACTACACACAGCCTCCGGGTAGCGGGAATTCCTTCCCTGAGAACAACTTTCTTTCTGGTGTGGTAGAAAGAAATGCATCTATCAGGTTGTCACTATTAAAGAAATTCAACAATTACTTGTTATTCACCCAGGCAGGTGTTCTATACTCAAAAAATCACGGGCATATATCAGGAGAAAATAAGATTTTCCCTGTTTTTCTCATATGCCTGAAAGGGAGTTTTAAAATTCCTCTGGAGGAAAAATGAAAAAGATAAAAACCGCTTTTGTTGAAGATGTTCATGATTCACTGAAACCCGATGACCCATTCTTGAGGGAGGCAACCAGGGCATACCTGTTATACTTCACAGAAAATGAAGAACTCCTGAAGGTTAAAGGTTTTGACGAACATGGGAGAGTAACATACAACAAGGGATTCACCATCCTTTCCACAATGACAATTGAATCAGATACAGAGGTATTCATCTATAAAAAAAATCACCTTCCAGATGAGAGGGTGGTGCATAGACTGATACTCAGTGACGATGAGAAAGAACTCACAATGGAAACATTCCATTCTGGTAAACTGGTGGAAAAGTGGACAAGAAGATTTAATGAGGATGGATATGTTGTATCAGACATCCACAGTTTTGTTCCGTATGATGCAGAACTTGAGATGATATATGAACTTGACGACAGGGGGCATATTATAAAAAGCACACTCTATGACCTTGACAGGGAAGAGGAAAGGGTGACTGAATTCAAATATGAGGGTGATTTATTGAAGGAGACACTCGTCTCCCTCAGAGGCATCTCTGGTCTTTATCCATCCATCAAGAAAGAATATCTACATTCAAAGGATGGGCGTTTAATGGAGGAAAAGGAGTTTTTCTATCCAGACCTGCTTCTCAAATCAATAGTTTATTATTATGAAGGTGAGAACCTGACAAGGAAGGAGGAGATAAGCCACATAGGTGTTCCAGGTGGAAGTGTGGTTATATTCCATTACAATAAAGAAGGGGACGTTATAAAAGAGGAAGGGTTTGAGAATGACATTCTCTCATATGTTAAGGAACTGGAGTACGATGATAAGAGAAGATTAACCCTGCAAATTATAAAGGATGCTGATGGAAATAAACTGGCTGAAATAAAATACCAGTACAGTGATGAGGAATGCAGGATGCCAGACAGATTAAAGGATTTTTTCAAAGACCGATTTTATTTAGACCTATCAAAGGGAACACTTGCCTCTGAAACAGGGTTTTCAAAGAGCAACCACGATGTTTTCACATACACCCTTTTGTACGAGTACAGGGATGGATTCCTTTCAATCATAAGGAAAAAGGAGGGAGAGAATGATTGATGTTTTGAAGAAGATTCCTCTCTTTGAGAATCTTACAGATGATGAACTCACCCTTTTATCATCATTCATTGAGGAAAAGACCTTTGAACCAGAGGAGCGGATATTCTCCGAAGGAGACCCTGGTGATGGAATCTACATTATCCAGAAGGGGAAGGTAAGAATTAGCATTCTCCTTCCAGGTATAGGGGAGGAACTCCTTGCTCTACTCCGCAATGGAAGCCACTTTGGTGAGATGGCTGTGATAGAGGACAAACCCAGGTCTGCTTCTGCCATAGCAGACGAAAAAACAAGATGTCTCTTTATCCCAAAGAAGAAGTTTCTTCAGTTCCTCAATCAGAATGTTGAGATTGAGAACAAAATTTTGAGGGGGCTTTTACAGGAGTTGTCGTCAAGGCTCAGAAAAACAGACAACAAGTTGAAGGAGATACTCCTACTTATAAAATCCTTTTGATAGTGTGAACCTCACTGTTAAGGGTAATTCTTCATGTAGAGAAAGAGAAAAACTGGTTCTGATCTGACTGATTTTCAGACCAATACCAGAGGAAAGTGCACCATCATTCAGACCTATTGAGGCAAAACCCCAGCCAAGAAAATCCCATCCAATACCAAGATGGGGGGAAACTCCCATCTCATCAATAATGGACTCAACAGAAATTCTGAATCTTCCAGCCCTGGTATCAAAGAAGTAAGTGCCACCAAAATCAAACCGCGGGGGTATCTTCTCTATAAGATTCTCCCAGAAGATGGAGGTATATGATGCATCCCTTATGGTCAAACCAAATTCTATATTTTTTAATTTATAGAATAAACCAAAGTCAAAGCCAGCCCCAACACCCCTGTATTCTCCCAGAACCTGATAAAGGAATTTAACATTAAATCCAGTATACAGTCTCCCTGCTTTTCTTGAAAAACCAATAATAAGTAAAGATTGGTGTGAGGTAAAATAGACAATCTTCGTAGAATCTAAATCCTCACCAGGGTCCAGGACACCATTGCCATTCTCATCTATCAGTGCATTCCTTGTATCCTCTATGTCGGGAACCTGATTATAAAGTAAGGCAAAACCCAGGGACCTGCTTCCCCTTTTCATCCCGCCATTTATTGCAATGCTTCTGGAAAGTCCGAGGAAGTTGAGGGCACCATGAATGGTTATTGAAGTGGGGTTAAGGGAAGAAGATACAGGATTATCAAAAACAGAAAGGGGATGGGAAGTTCTTATACCCCCCATCCCAAGATTCTCTGCATCCATAAAAAGATTCTGATAATCACCAGAGAGAACAGAAAGAAGGAGAAAAATCATTTATTCTCTTCCATCTCTTTCTTCCTCTCGGCAATTATCTTCTCCGCTATATCATGCGGAACCTCTTCATAAAATGCAAACTTCTGGGTAAATGTACCCTTACCCTGGGTTATGGATCTCAGCGTGTTTGAATATTTATACATCTCAGCCTCAGGGACATAAGCCCTGACCCTCTGATACTTACCCACCCTGTCCATCCCTAAAATCTTTCCTCTCCTTGAATTAAGGTCACCAATAACATCACCCATGTACTCCTCAGGGACAAAAACCTCAACCTCAAGTATGGGTTCAAGGAGAACAGGCTTTGCCTTTTCCATTGCATTCTTGAATGCCATTGATGCAGCAATCTTAAAGGCAATATCAGAGGAATCAACAGGATGGAATGAACCGTAATAAACTGTTGCCTTCAGGTCAATCACAGGGTATCCAGCAAGGAATCCCTGCTCCATTGCCTCCTTAACACCCTTTTCAACAGAGGGGATATACTTTGATGGTATCACGCCACCAACAATCTCATCCACAAACTCAAATCCCTTTCCCCTCTCAAGGGGTTCAATCCTCAGATACACATCACCATACTGCCCTCTTCCACCCGTCTGCTTTTTGTACTTACCCTGTGCCTCTGCCTTTGCCTTTATTGTCTCCCTGTAATGTATCCTTGGTTTCTCTGTATCCACTTCAACACCGAACTTCCTCTTCAATCTGTTTATTATCACATCAAGGTGTTGTTCACCAAGACCTGAGATTAAAGTCTGTTTTGTTTCAACATCAAAGGTATGGTGGAACGTTGGGTCCTCATCGTGCAGTCTTGCTAATCCGTTTGAGACCTTATCCTCATCACCCTTTGACTTGGGAACAATAGCAACAGAGATGAGGGGTTCAGGGAATTTAACAAGGTCTTCCAGTTTAACAGGGTCAGAAGGAGATGCAAGGGTATGGGTTGTCTTGGTCTCTTTAAGTTTGACAAGTGCACCTATTGACCCTGGTTCAAGTTCCTTTGTATCAGTCCTGTCTTTTCCCTTGAGTAAAAACACCTGATTTATTTTTTCCTCTTTACCTGTGGTTGTGTTCAAGAGGGTCTCTCCTGACTTCAATGTTCCCCTGAACACCCTTACAAGGTTCATAACACCCACATGAGGCTCAAACACAGTCTTGAACACATATGCAACAACAGGTCCATCAACTGATTTCAGGTCATCAGGGAGTTTAACCTCTGATGGAGAGGGGAACAGTGTCTCAAAGTAGTAAAGCATTGGGTCAATACCTATGAGTGATAGTGAATCACCTGCAAAAACAGGGAAGACATTACCCTCCTTGAATCCTTTACTCAAGGCGTTCTGTACCTCTTCCCCTGTTATCTCCTCCTCATTTATAAACTTCTCCATCAGCGTCTCGTCTGATTCTGCAATGGCCTCAACAAGTTTTTCCCTGAACTCCTGAACCTTTTGCTTCATATCATCAGGAACATCTGTTTCACCATCTGGTGTGAAAGCCTTCATCTGGAGTATGTCAATAACCCCTTTAACATTGGGGCCTTTCCCAAATGGAATGGTAATGGGAAGAAGACCATCCCCTATATCTGACTTCAACTCATTGTAAACTTTTTCAAAATCAACATTTTCCTTGTTTATCTTTGAAATAAAGAATGCCCTTGGAAGTGACCTCTCCCCTGCATATTCCACAACCTTTTCTGTAACAAACTCCATACCAGAGGAGGCATCAACCACAACCACAATACTGTCGGCAACAGAAAGCCCAGAATACATATCCCCAGCAAAATCAAGGTATCCAGGTGTATCAATGAGATTTATCCTCACCTCTCCCCTGTCAAATGTGGCAACCTTAACATTTATTGATGCCCTCTTGTTAACCTCGTCTTCATCAAAATCAAGGAATGAAGTACCATCATCCACCTTACCGAGCCTGTTTGTCACACCAGCCCTGAATAAGAGTGCATCGCCAAGGGATGTTTTACCTGAACTCCCATGACCAGCAAGGGCTATATTCCTTATTTTCATCTTTCCTCCTTTTTTATGGGAATTATAATTTTAACTTCTTCTTTGTCAATAACCAGTCCAAAATCCACTCATATTCAAAAGGGCATGTTCATATAATGGAACCACATTGAAATTTTTTAAAAAAATTTTTTACTAACAGAAATATTTTTAAAAAATCTTAACAAACCTGTTGACAATTTCAGAATATTTCTGTATAAATAAGATATGAGGATAGGCAGAATGCTCCTGAAGGATGGAGTGATAAATGAGACCCAGCTTCAAACTGCCCTGAAACGCCAGAGAGAACTTGGTGGAAGAATTGGGACACATTTTATTGAACTGGGGTATGTTAATGAGAAAACGCTGGTGAATTATCTGTCAAAACAGTATGAAGTTCCCGGTGTTGCCCTCTCAGAATTCCCACTTGATAAAGAAGTGCTGAACATGATACCCCCTGAATTTGCACAGAAATTCAATGTAATTCCCCTAAAAAGGGAAGGAAAGTATCTAACTGTTGCTATGATAAACCCCAAGGATGTATTTGCCATTGATGCAATCAGATTCAGAACAGGCCTTGATATTAAACCGGTTGTGGCATGTGAAAAGTCAATAAAAAAGATACTTGAGGAACATTACAAGACAAAGGCACTTGAGGACGAGGTGATGGAGGAAATGGGGCTTGAAGATGTCATTGAGGTTGTGGAGGAAGAGGAAGAGGAAAGGTTCAGCGACCTTGTTGCTCAGGTGGACTCTGGACCTGTTGTGAAATATGTTAACTATCTATTGAGGAATGCAGTCAAGGAAAGAGCAAGTGACGTTCATATTGAGCCCTATGAAAAGGAAGTGAGGGTTAGATTCAGAATAGATGGGTTACTCCATGAGCATAAACCTCCACCATTGAAACTATTCAGGGCGGTTGTATCAAGGTTAAAAGTGATGGCAAAGTTGAAGATTCAGGAAAAGAGGCTTCCACAGGATGGAAGGTTTGAGGCAAGAATAGATGGAAGAAGGGTGGACTTCCGTATCTCCACCGTTCCAACCCTGTATGGTGAGAAGGTTGCATTGAGAATCCTTGACAGGTCACAGGCCTCTTTTGATTTGAGAGACCTGGGATTTGAGGAGGAATCCCTGAACCACTTCTTAAAGGCATTGAAAAACCCATTTGGTATAATACTCGTAACAGGCCCAACAGGTAGTGGTAAAACCACAACACTTTATGCAGCACTGAACGAGATAAATGACCCTGGAATAAATATCACGACTGCTGAAGACCCTGTTGAGTACAGTTTGATGGGGATAAATCAACTTCAGGTGAATGAATCCATAGGCCTGACCTTCGCCTCAGCCCTGAGGGCTTATCTCAGGCAGGACCCTGATGTCATAATGGTTGGAGAGATAAGGGATAAAACAACCACTGAGATTGCAATAAGGGCAGCACTCACTGGCCATCTTGTTTTATCCACGGTTCACACAAACTCTGCTGCTGCCACAATAACAAGGTTGATTAACATGGGCGTTGAACCATTCCTTATTGCATCAACCATCATAGTTGTTGTATCCCAGAGGCTTGTCAGGAAGATATGCACATCCTGTAAAACACCCCTGAAGATATCAGACGATGATCTGGTTAAGTATGGATTTGACCCTCAAGTTTTCAAAGGGAAAGAGATATTCCATGGAATTGGATGTGATAAATGTAAGAATACAGGTTATTCTGGAAGAATTGGACTTTTTGAAGTCCTGCCTATTACAAAGAGAATAAGGAATATGATTCTTGACAGGGCTACTGATGACGAGATTGAGGCTGCTGCTGTGGAAGAGGGAATGATAACATTGAGGGAGGCAGGTATAAGAAAAATATTGCGTGGAGAAACAGACATTTTTGAAGTGGCAAAGGAAACCACACTGAGGTAATCATGCAACTGGGTAGATTGCTTGTAAATGCAGGTTTAATTTCTGAGGACCAGCTTTCAAAGGCCCTTGAGGAACAGAAAAAAACTGCTGAAAAAATAGGAAGTATCCTGATAAAACTTGATTATATTGACGAAGATACCCTTCTCAAGTTTCTCAGTAAACAATTCCGTGTTCCTTCAATAAGCATTGAGCCCCAGGATGTTGACCCTGATGTAATAAAACTCATACCACCTGATATGGCAAACAGGTATGAGGTATTCCCGATACGAAGAAAAGGCAGAACATTGATACTTGGTATGGTGAATCCAGGTGATATTACTGCAATAGATGCTGTAAAATTTGCCACTGGTTTTGAGGTTGAGCCAGTGGTTATAGCACACTCCAAAATGAAAACACTACTTGAAAAGTTCTACAAGGTTACAAAGGAAATAAGGAGTGTTTCTGATGTTGAAGAACCTGAAGAGGAAGAATTCTTTGATTTTGAAGACGATGCAGAGATTGAACTTGAGGAAGAGGAAGAAGAGGAAGATATCTCCTCTGCATCAGCCCAGCCAGTTATAAAACTTGTTAATTACCTTATCTCCAATGCAGTGAGGAGAAAAGCAAGTGATATTCACATTGAACCCTTTGAGAAGGTTCTCAGGGTAAGATACAGAATAGATGGTGTTCTCCAGCAGGTTGCAGAACCTCCGTACAGTTTGAAAAATGCAATTGTCTCAAGAATCAAGATAATGACGGGTACAATGGATGTTGCAGAAAGAAGGGTGCCTCAGGATGGAAGAATCAGGATAAAGGTGGATGGAAAACCCATTGACCTGAGGGTTAGTATTATTCCAACAATCTATGGTGAAAAGGTTGTTATGAGGATACTGGACAAGTCATCACTCATGCTTGACATGACACAACTGGGATTTGAGCCTGATAACCTTCAAAAATTCATTGCAGCAATAGAAAAACCCTTTGGACTTGTGCTTGTTACAGGACCAACAGGTAGTGGTAAGTCAACAACCCTTTATTCTGCACTTGCAAGACTGAATAAGCCTGAAATACAGATTCTCACTGTTGAAGACCCTGTTGAGTACAACATAAAAGGTATCAATCAGGTTCAGGTGAATGAAGAGATAGGTTTTGATTTCTCAATGGCACTCAGGGCATTCCTGAGGCAATCCCCCAATGTAATACTTGTTGGTGAGATAAGGGACAGTGAAACCGCTTCAATAGCCATCCGGGCAGCACTTACAGGTCACCTTGTTCTATCAACCATTCATACAAATGATGCCCCAAGCACGGTGAACAGGCTCGTTGATATGGGCATAGAACCCTTCCTTGTTGCATCATCCCTCAATCTTATTCAGGCACAGAGGCTTATGAGAAAGGTTTGCCCAAAGTGTAAGGAGCCCTATGAGCCAGAGGAGAAACTCCTGAGGGAGGCAGGTATAGAGCCTGAGATGGTAAAGGGAGGAACACTGTACAAGAGGGGCAAGGGATGCCAGTTGTGTGGTTTCACTGGATACAAAGGAAGGATTGCTGTTACAG
>Ga0180300_10000190_pt1 | contig 25362 bp, 27 predicted proteins | sample GuaBasSediGuay15_FD_121798 | JGI IMG/M metagenome (GOLD analysis project Ga0180300, IMG submission 121798) | Subseafloor sediment microbial communities from Guaymas Basin, Gulf of California, Mexico - Guay15, Core 4569-2, 21-24 cm | ecosystem: Environmental > Aquatic > Marine > Hydrothermal...
AAGGCAATTATACTGCAAAGCTCACTGTTATAGATAATGAAGGAGCGGAAGCATATGATACTGTAGCCATTACTGTTCTCTCGCCGGTAAATCATCCTCCCGTTGTTGAAATTATTAAACCATTGAATGGAAGTGTTGTGTCACTAAATCCCGAACTGATTGTTTCAGTTTCGGATGAGGATGGAGATACAGTCACTGTAGCATTCTATGATGAATATGGCAAAATAATTGGAATTGCCGAGAATATCTCTTCAGGCAACTTAGCAGAGATAACATGGAAAAATTTGCAATATGAAATGAGCTATGGATGGTATGTTGTTGCAAGTGATGGAAAAGAAAGTGTAGAATCAAAAACATATTATTTCTCAACTGTTTCTCCCCCTCAGAAAAAGGATAACAGGTATTACCTGTATATTCTTCCACTTGTTGCCCTTCTAGCTGGATCAGTAACTTATCTCTATTTGGTTAAAAGAAAGGGAAGATTGGTGGTGGAGGCACAAGAAGAAAATCGTTGTTTAATATGTCTGGGCAAGTTTAAAGATGAAACAAAAAGTGTGAAATGTGATTGCGGTGCAATGTTTCATAAAAGCTGTGCATCTCGCGTTAAAGAATGCCCTGAATGTGGAAAGAAATTGTGAAAGCATGGCATGCCTGACAAAGACATTTCAATAGCTTTATATCCATTTTTTAATTTTGCATTGTGAACGATTATTTTAATTCAATAGAAACCAAGGCCAAAGAATGCTATGGGATTGCAACAAAAGCGAGAAAAAAAGGATTTGATCCAAAAACAGAAGTGGAAATATCTTTTGCCAAAGATTTGGCAGATAGAGTAGAAGAGCTTGTGGGGCCCAAGGGAATAGCAATGAGAATAAGAAAATATCTGAAAGAAAAGGGAAGGGAAGAAACAGCCCTGCAAATTGCCACAGAAATTGCAGAAAGCATGGAGGGAGATTTTGCGAGTATAGTTGAGCAGGCTGTTAGGACTGGCTTAGCTATTCTCACAGAAGGGGTTCTGGTGGCCCCTATAGAAGGAATATCCAAAGTAGAAATAGGAAAAAATGATGATGGGAGTAGATATGTAGATTTATATTTTGCTGGACCAATTCGTTCAGCAGGCGGAACAGGAGAGGCAATGAGCGTTTTGATTGCAGATATAGTGAGGAGGAAACTCGGCATAGATAGATACAAGCCAACTGAGGATGAAATTGAGAGGTACAAGGAAGAGATACCGCTATATGATAGAACAACCCATCTGCAATATCTGCCATCACCTGAAGAAATTGAGATTATAATAAGGAATTGTCCCATCTGCATAAATGGTGAGGCAACTGAAGATAAGGAAGTGATGGGTAAAAGAGATTTGCCAAGAGTAAAAACAAATAAGATTAGAGGAGGAGCATGTCTTGTTATTGCAGAAGGACTGTGCTTAAAGGCTCCAAAATTGCTAAAGCACGTAACAAATCTAAATCTGGAAGGATGGGACTTCTTAAAGAAATTTGTTTATGAAGAGGAGGAAGAGGAGGAAAGGGTAATAAACCCATCTGATAAATATGTAAAAGATTTGATAGCTGGCAGACCTGTTCTGTGTCATCCTTCCCGTAAAGGAGGATTTAGGCTCAGGTACGGAAGGGGAAGAACTTGTGGCCTGGCTGCTTTGGCCATAAATCCGGCTACAATGTATTTACTGGATGAATTTATTGCCATAGGAACGCAAATTAAAACAGAAAGACCAGGAAAAGGAACTATTGCCACCCCATGCGACTCTATAGAAGGGCCCATGGTTTTGCTTGAAAATGGTGATTTTGTGCAGATTAATGATGTCGAGGAGGCAAAGAAATTGAAGAGTAAGGTAAAAGAAATTATTGATCTGGGAGAAATTCTTGTGCCATTCGGAGAATTTGCAGAAAACAATGCTATTCTTCCTCCAGCAAGTTACTGTTATGAATGGTGGATTCAGGAACTGGAAGAAAAGGCAAATCTGGAGGAAGTGAAAGAAAAATATGGAATAGAAAATTTTGAGGAAATAGATGCCAAAACAGCTTTTGATATTTCCAGAGAATATGATGTACCCCTTCATCCCTCTCACAATTTATTCTGGCATGATATTGACAATGAAGAATTAGCTTATCTGAAAGATGCAATAAGAAATGGAAGATATGATGGCAGATTATATTTAAAAAAGGATGGAAAACTCAAGGAAATTTTGATGAAGCTGGGAGTGTTGCATAGGGAAAGGGAGGAGTATGTTATAGAAAAATATGCATATACCTTGCTCAAATGCTGTGGATTTGAAATTAAAGACGAAAAAATTGTGGAGGAGAGGCATAGCGAGAAACAGCCCATAGAAGCTGTTCAGGAGATGGCCGGAATAAAAATAATGCCCCGTGCACCACACCGCATAGGGGCAAGAATGGGACGACCAGAGAAGGCGGCAGAAAGAAAAATGAGGGCGTCTCCACATATTCTCTTCCCAGTTGGGATGGCAGGAGGGAGAGAAAGGCTGTTAACGGCAGCAAAAACCGTAACAGTAGAGATGGGGGAAAGGAAATGCGAAAAGTGTGGAAAAACAACATATAGGGCGAAATGTGAATGTGGTGGGCATACATATTTTACTGGTAGATTAAAAAAGTTTAGTATTAACGTCGAAAATGAGGTGAGAAAGGCGGAAATTCGTCTAAATGTCCCATTACCAGAAAAAGTAAAGGGAGTAATTGGCTTATCATCTCATAGCAAAACACCAGAATGTTTAGAGAAAGGCTTGCTGAGAGCGATGCATAAGATATATGTTTTCAAGGACGGCACAACACGTTTTGATATGACAAATATGCCCCTGACACATTTCAAACCATATGAAATAGGAACAAGTGTGGAGAAGCTTCGGGAACTCGGTTATGAGTATGATTACAAAGGGAATAAACTGGAGAGAGAGGATCAAATATGCGAATTAAAACCCCAGGATTTGATTCCATCTAAAAAATGTGGGGAATATCTTGTGAGAGTCGCGAAATTCGTTGACGATTTACTTGTTAAACTATATGGAATGGAACCATACTATAAAGTGGAAAAAATGGAGGATTTAGTGGGACATTTAGTTGTTGGCTTATCTCCACATACTTCAGCAGGAGTCATAGGAAGGATAATCGGTTTTATCGATGCCAATGTCTGCTGCGCTCACCCATTTTTCCATGCTGCAAAACGCAGAAATTGCGATGGAGACGAAGATGCGCTTATGCTTCTGCTGGATGTTCTTATCAATTTTTCCAGAGAATATATTCCTGAAAAGAGAGGGGGAAAAATGGACTTGCCTCTTGTCATTGCAACTCGTATTTCTCCAGCAGAAATAGATAAGGAAGCATTGAATATTGATTTACTTAACAGATATCCTCTGGAATTCTACAGAAAAACTTTAGAATGTCCTCATCCAAAAGAGCTGGAAAAAATGATGGATCTGGTTGCTCAGCGCCTTGGAACAGAAAGGGAATTTTCTGGATTTGGCTTCACACATGATACCTCTCATATTGCTAGTGGGCCAAAAACATCTGCTTATAAACTGCTTGATAAAATGGAGGATAAGTTAAATGCACAGCTTGCTCTAGCAATAAAAATAAGGGCTGTGGACGAAAGAGATGTAGCAAGTAAAGTTATCAAGACCCATTTTCTACCAGACTTGATGGGCAATCTAAGGGCTTTTACAAAGCAGCAATTCAGGTGTATAAAATGTAATACAAAATATAGGAGAGTTCCGCTAAAAGGAAAATGTCCAAATTGTGGAGAAAATTTGGTTTTAACTGTTCATGAAAAATCTGTGAAAAAATATCTCATTCCGGCAAAGAAACTTGTGGAGAAATTCAATGTAGCAAATTATACAAAACAGCGCATTGTATTATTTGAAAAGTTCGTTGATTCATTGTTCAAAAATGATAAAGTGAAGCACTCTCGTCTTGATGATTTCTTTTAAAATTAAAAATGGGAAAGGAATCTCCCAAAATTGCAAATACGGATTTGTGTAGACCTATATTCCTTTTTCTGCTATATCGCCAACAATAGGCAACTTAAACATCTCGCCCTGATATGCCTTTATCATAAGAACTATCCAGAGTATAAACATGACAAGCCATATAAGCCAAGAAATCCACCAGAAAAATATCCACGCATGCCACCAAAGCAATCCCCACCATCCACCAAATATAAGGCTTAAAATCCATAATGGAAAGAAAGTCAGTATGGATTGCCTTGCATGGAATTTAACGAACTTGTTGTCTTTTTCCAGTAAATAAAAGACTATGCCTGTTACCCATCCAAGCAAATAGCACAGTGCCCCTTCAATATTCTCTTCCAACCCTAAAGATGTTTTCGCCATGAAAGAGATGGGTGAAAGTATATATTATTTTATCGAAATTTTTCAAACTATCTTCAGTTTGCCTAGCTGTGGCTCATATATTAACCCTTTTTCCATTAAGGAAACAATTACTTCTTCCACCACGCTTTTTTCTATTCCTTCCTTTATCGCTTCCTCAATAACAGCCTCCCAGGCTGCGCCGTCTTCGCTCTGCAGAGATTCTATAATTTTGAGGATTTTTTCTTCTTCCTGTTCATAATTCTTCTTTATTTCTTTTCTGGAGGAAGTTATGAAAGATAGGGCTTCTCTAAGCATGATTTCATAGTGCTGCAAATCAACATCTTTGTAAACTTTTATTGCCTCTGCTACACCTTCTGCAATTACTGGAGGATAACCCAGTCCGCGTAGCTGTTTGGCTGTTGGATTGCTCATGTTCATTGCATCTCTCATTGCATTTATTCTAATGAGCATGTTTCTACTGGCTTCGATAATCCAGTAGTTTCTTTCTTCTATACCGATTTCCTTTGCCATTTCTGCTCTTGCAGAAAGGTAAAGAACTCCTTCTTCAGGTTCATAAATTCTTGTTTTTCCAACAACAGCAATATAGCTTGGTATTTCCATATCTGCCAGTATGCTTGCAACCTCTGGCTTAAAAGCTTCAGCATATACAACATGAATACCTGTCGGATCGGAAATGCGGGCTCTTCTTCTTATTCCTTCTGCTCCTATTTCCTCTACATCTGTGAGTACCCCCACTATAAAAAGTCGATTTACTTTAGCTCCTAAAGGAGTTATAACGTATTTTGGTGCTTTTTCTTCTTTTGATTGAATGACATGGGTTGCATCGTTATATTCCGCTGCAAATATTCTCCAGGCTGGTTCCCTCATTTTTTATCCCTCCAGCTGTGTTAACAGCTCCTCCGCCTCTTTCTTTTCATCTATTTTAACAATCTCTGCATCTTTTGCAAATATTGTGACTATGAAATCACTGGGCATCGAATCCCCTTTTACCTTTACAGGCTTTGCAACGAGTTTGTCAAAAATTTCCTCATACACTATACTGTAATCCATTGCCTCCTTTGCTATGTCTAAATATTCTTCCATGTTTTTGCCGAGTAACTTTTCAGAAATTTGCCTGTTAAAAATAACATCTACAGCCCCAGTTCCATCATCGAGTAAGGCACGTATCCTCAAGTCTGGCGTTCCTTCCACCTCTCCATCCTCTTCACATACTCCATTTCTTATTCTTCTGTTGCACTTCGGACATCTGAATATTATACCTGAGTCCTTCCTTACATCTAGAACTATGCCCTGCATGTACAAATCTATTCCTCCTCCTGCTTCGACAATTTTGTATAATGGTACAATGGTTTCCTGAATAACAATTTCTTCATCAATTTTTTCCACTTCCGAGTTTTCATCAAAAATTAGCTGAGGAGCGCCCCTCCATTTCCTCACATATCCTCCCTTTATCCTTATAGTATCTCCTTCCTTTAAGCCAAAGTCATACCAGGCAGTGAAACGAACTTTTCCTGTTTCATCAGCCATTATGCCGGAGAAAACTTTTCTTTCCTCTCCTCCTATATTAACTATTCTTTCTTCAATGTAAATTATTTTGCCTCTCACCTCAACATTTGATAAGCCCGGCCTTAAATCAATTAAATTGCATTTTCTGGGTGCCCTCTTTATTAAATCAATATCATAATCTACTTTTTCCACTTCGCTCCACTCTGATAAGCTCAAGCGTGGCTGTCCTTCCCATTCACTGCTCGATGCATTCCTTATTTTTATAACATCTCCTTTCTGCAAGCCAAAATCTTTCCAGGCTGTAAATGGAAGAATAGCTGTTTCATCTCCAAGTAAGCCACGGTATATTTTTCGTTTCTCACCTCTCACTTCCACTTCTCTTTCATCTATTGCAATTACTTTGGCAACAGTTATTATATTTCTTTCGTTAACCTTTATATCCTTCAATTTTTTTTCCTTAACAACGCTCCCATATTTATTTATGACTGCCTGCTTTGCATGTTCTAAAGGGACTCCATAATCAAGAAACTTCCTCAAATCCTTTTCTACTGTTTCTCTGTCAACATCGATACTTTCAAGAATCTCATCTATTGCTTCTTCAATGTCAATTTCCATCATTCATTAATAAAATATGGCTATAAAATGTTTTGTGGAAAGAAGAAAAAAATATGGAAAGGATTCTATGCATTGCTTGAAATCTGTCTATTAGTTATATCTCGAGCTCGGGCATACATATCCTGCTCTATTCTTTTCCTCCATAAATTTTCTTATAATGTTCCCATTTTTCATCTAGTTGTCTCTTTATTTCTTCAATGTCTTCTGGCTTCAAATGGCGGAATCTTCCCTGCATCTTGAGCCATTCCTCGATTGGCTTCCTTTCTTTTCCTTCAAGTATACGTTTGCTGTAACCAGTGAATTTCAATTCACCATTTATTACTTCATACAAAACCCATGCTCCTGTTTCAACTGCAAGCTTTGACATCTCCACAGTTTTACTCATATCAAATCTCCAGCCTGGAGGACATGGTGACAGAATTTCTATGTAGCGCGGCCCTTTCATCTCCTTTGCTTTCTTCATTTTTTCATATAGGTCTTCTGGATATGCGATTGTTGCAGTGGCAACATATGGGATATGATGAGCCATAACTATTTCTGCCAATTCTTTCTGTCGCTCTTTTTTACCTGTCCAGGTTGTTGTTGTCCATGCTCCATATGGTGTAGCTCCGCTTCGCTGTATACCAGTATTAGAATACATCTGGTTGTTGTAGCAGATATAAATAAAATCTGTTCCTCTTTCCAATGCCCCCGATAATGCCTGCAGTCCAATGTCGTAGCTTCCACCATCTCCTGCCCATACAACTGGCAACACATCTTTCTTTTCAAGCATTTTAAGGGCTGCTGCCACGCCTGATGCGGCCGCAGCCGATGCCTCAAATGCAATGTTTAGTGTAGGAACATTAAAAGCAGTGTGCGGATGCAATGCCTGAATGACGGCGCTGCAGCAAGCAGGAACAATGAGAATTGTTTTCTTTCCCAAAGCTTTCAACGTGATTCGCAGTGCTATTGTAGCAGGGCAGCCAGGGCAGGCAGCATGCCCTTTCAGGATATACTCATCCGTTGGCAAATCCTTTATCGCCATTATTTCACCTCTATTGGATACCATCCTTCCTTGCCTTCTTTGGCAAGTTCATACATCCTCTCAATATCTTTATAGCTCACATCAACCCCTCCCAAACCAGCTATGAAGCCATATATTTCGCTTCCATTCCCCTTAATTTCATTATAAACTATGCCACCTAAGCCTGGACAAATATCGCGATCTATCACAATCATCTTATCGTATTTCAGCCTTTCATGAGGAAATGGACGAAATGTTCTTAATTTTAGGAGTCCCACTTTCTCCCCTTTCTGCCTCAATTCATCAACTGCTACTTTTGCTTCTGCAGCCATGGCGGCCATAGCAACAATGACATAATCTGCATTTTCGCATCTATATTCCTCAACAAGTCCATACTCTCTGCCAAATTTCTTTCCATATTCTTCTCCTACTTCTTCAATCACTTTTTTTGCTTTATCCATTGCCTTTTGCATTGAGTAACGAATCTCCATGTAGGGCTCAGGTGGAACAATGTTGCCATGAGTAATGGGATTTTCCACATCAAGAATCCATCCTGGCTTGAAATCTGGCAGAAACTCATCTATTTTACTCTGCTCTGGCACCTCAACAGGCATTGAAGTGTGACTTTAAATGAAGCCATCATATGATACCATCGCTGGAAGCAAAACTTCTTCATTTTCCGCTATTTTATATGCCTGAATAACACTATCGAAAACTTCCTGATTGCTCGATGCATAAAACTGTATCCAGCCAGTATCGCGCTGTGCCAAGCTGTCATTCAAATCGCTCCATATGTTCCATCCTGGTCCGATAGCTCTATTAACATTCACCATAACAACAGGCAGCCTTGCCAGTCCAGCCCAGTGCAGCATTTCGTGCATTAAAAGCAAGCCATGCGAAGATGTGGCAGTAAATGTTCTTGCTCCTGTTGCAGCTGCAGCAATACATGCAGCCATTGCAGAATGCTCTGATTCAACTCTTATATACTCTGCATTCAGTTCTCCTTTCTCAACATACTCTGCTAATCTTTCCACAATAGTTGTTTGCGGCGTTATTGGGTAAGCTGCTATAACATGGGGCCTGGCCATTTTTGCTGCTAAAGCAGCAATATGATTTGCGGTATCAACAATGATCATTTTTCCTCCCTCCTCATTTCTATAGCATTTACAGGGCAAACATTGCTGCATATACCGCATCCTTTACAGTAATCATAATCAATTACAGGATGTTCATTCCTGCTTATGGCAGCATCTGGACAAAAAATCCAGCATCTCCAGCATTTTATACATTTATCCAAATCTATAACTGGATGAAATACTCTCCATGTTCCAGTTTTCCCCATAGCTCCTTCCGTTGGAATAGATATGGCCGTCTTCATATTATCACCGCCTTATATGCTTCTTCTGCTGCCTTCGCATTTTTATCAGCATTTTTACCAAATCTCTCCACCATGGCTTCCTTTAATGCTTCGAGTTTTATCCCATCCAAAATTCTAACCAGTGCTCCTGTCATTGGAGTATTAACAACGGGTATACCACCAACCAGAATCTCATTTTTTAATGCTATCGAAGTTGCATCCACTGTAGCAACTTTATATGGGAGAGAAATTTCCTCTGGTCTTCTATTTGTATTCATCAAAATAATACCATCCTTTTTAAGTCCTTGGGTAACGTCGATTGCATCCATTATGCCTGTATCAAGCACCACAACTATATCTGGCTCTTTTATCTGGCTTCTTACGAATATCTCCTCATCGCTTATTCTTGCAAAAGCTTTAACTGGCGCCCCTCTTCTTTCAGCGCCGAAAAATGGAAATGCCTGTACTCCTTTATTGCCGCTTTTTAAGGCAGCAGAGGCAATCAAATTGGCAGCGGTAACAGCTCCCTGCCCACCTCTTCCATAGAATATTATTTCTTTCAGCATTTGCTAATGAATGCGAGCATGATTAAAAAAATTTTGGGAAAGCATTTTTAAAACAAAAGAGAATCAGCAGCGCCCTTTCATTCTCTCATTTGCCACTATAGCCTGCCCGAAAGAAATGCCTCCGTCTCCGCATGGCAAGAGCCTGCCAATAAAAAATTTCATGCCTTCCTTTTCTACTTTTTCTTTTATTCGCAATGTAATATGCTCATTATATGCGCATCCTCCTGCAATAACAATGCTTTTTATTCCCATCTCTTCAGCTTTTTCTATTGCTGCCATTGCCAGAGAATTTGCTATATATTCTTCTGCTGAATATGCAAGATTTACTTTATCTTCCTTGTCCCTATTTTCAAAAATTTGCTGCACCATTTCCTTTGTTTCTATCACATTATTTTTTATCACTGGCTCTGTATGTAGCGTATCTCTACCTTTCTTTGCCACACTTTCAAGCTTCATTGCAGGCTCCCCCTCATAATGCATTTTATGACATACATCCAGCAATGCTGCTATGGCATCTAGCAATCTGCCGCAGCTACTTGTCTTAATTTTTGCATTTCTTGCCTGTTTTAAAACAATCTCCACTTCTTTCTCCCCATAAGGAAATGCATTGCTCCTTTCAATTAAAAATTCCTCCGCCTCCTTTCCCAAAATTCCAGCTAACATGCGAAGAGGATATTTTGTTGCTGCATCTCCTCCAGGCATGGCATGATATTGTAAATGACAAAGCCTCTCATAATGGGCTAAATCTGAATACAAAATTTCTCCACCCCATGCCATGCCATCGTCACCATATCCAAAGCCATCCATAGCAATGCCTATCGCCTCTTTTAAGCCATATTCAGCCATTACCTTGGCAATGTGAGCATGGTGATGCTGCACTCTGAATAAAGGCAAATTCTTTTCTTTTGCCATTTCCTCAGCATATTTCGTTGTTAAAAAGTTTGGATGTAAATCACATGCAATAGCACCTGCTTCAAAATTTATTAGGCCCACTAAATGATTCACTGCCTCCTTAAAAAATTCAAATGTTTCTAGATGAACGACATGTCCTATATACTGGCTCATGAAAGCATAGCCGTCTTTCAGCAGACATGCCACAACATTTTCTTCTGCTCCAGTTGCCAAAATATTTACTGTCTTAAAATCAATTTTTATGGCAGATGGAACAAATCCTCTGCTTCTCCTCACTAGAACTGGCTGTTTGCCTATAAATTTCACTATTGAATCATCGCATCTCTGCCATATTCTGCGATTGTAAAATAGGATTGCATCCGCTCCTATGTTTTCTATCTCTTCCTCGCTATAAATAATAGGTCTGCCAGGAAGATTGGCGGAGGTCATGATCAATGGAAAGACAATTTTTTTAAAAAGCAGAAAATGCAAGCCAGTATATGGAAGCATAATGCCATAGTTATGCAGATAAGGTGCGACATATGGCAGCTCTTTCTTTTTCTCAAGCAAAACAATCGGCTTAATGTAACTTAAAAGCATATCTTTTTCTTTATCATTAATGAAGGCTATTTCTTCAACCATCTCAATATCTCTTGCCATTAAAGCAAACGGCTTTTGCGGCCTCCCAAGTATGCCACGCAATCTTTTAACTGCTTTGCCTTCTTCATCAGCAAGACAAGCAAGATGATAACCTCCTATGCCTTTTATTGCAACTATCTTGCCGTTATTTAACAAATCAGCTGCTTTCCATATTGCCTTTTCACCTTCAATTATTTTTTCCCCATATTTAAGAAAGATTTGCGGCCCACAATTTTTGCATGCAATTGTTTGAGCATGATAACGCCGATTTAGAGGATCAGTATATTCCTTATAACATTCATCACACATTTCGAATTCATCCATTGTTGTGTTATTTCTATCATAAGGCAGCTTCTTTATTATTGTGAAACGTGGCCCACAATTAGTGCATGTTGTGAAGAAATAGTTGCGCCTCCTTTCCTGCTTCTCCATGTCTTCAATGCATTCCTGGCAAATAGAGATGTCAGGGGGAATTATTGAAGTGCCATTCTTTTTTTCCTCTTTGCTTTTCCTTATTTCAAATTTTTCATATTTTTTTCTATCAGTCCATTCAACCTTTATTTCGTCAATTTTTGCAAGAGAAGGTTTTTTATTTTTCAAAAATTCAATGAACTTTTCGATATCCTCTTTGCTTCCTTCCACTTCTATCTCCACGCCTGCATCTCCTAGATTCAAAACATATCCTTTCAGATTTAGATGAGAAGCCATTCTATAAACAAAGGGGCGGAAACCAACGCCTTGAACAATGCCATTTACTTTTATTCTCGCAAGCACAAGGAAAAATGTTTTGCATATAATAATTTTGGCGATGGTTTTCAGACAACAAAACACTTTCGTCTATGACTTCATTAACTTCATAAAATCTTTATTCTCCTCTTCTTTTATTTTTATGCCAAAATTTGTTATTAAGAAAGATGGGAAGAAAGAAGAATTCATTCCAGAAAAAATTGTTGTCGCTGCCATTAAAAGCGGGGCCACACCAGAAATAGCAAGAAATATTGCGAAAAAAGTTGAAGCAATAGATAAGGAGGAGATTGAAAGTAAAGAAATAAGGGAAATTGTTTTACACGAATTGGGAAGTGTTAATCCAAAATGGCGGGAAAGATGGCTATCATATGATAAGCAGATAAAGAGACTTTACAAACATTACAGGGATGGATTGTACGAATAATTCTCTTTTTCTATCTCTTTTTCTCTTCGCCGAGCTTATTCAATATCTTTTCCACTATTTCTATGAATGCTTTGCTTGCCTCGCTATTTTCTTCCACAAAAGGCTTTCCAATATCGCCACCAATAACAATCTTCTCATCTATCGGGATTCTGCCAAGAAAATCAACTCCAAGCTCATTAGCTGCTATTTCGCCGCCGCCTATCTTAAATAAATTTATTTCTTTGCCACAATGTGGACATTTAAACCCACTCATATTTTCTACAATGCCGAGTATATGCATGTTTAACTGTCTGGCAAAATTTACTGCTCTTCTGCTGTCCAGCAAAGCAACGTCCTGAGGAGTGGTAACAACAATGGCATTACTTTGCTTTATAATTTGCGCTATACTCAGTGGCTCGTCTCCTGTACCAGGGGGCAAATCAACAATCAGGAAATCCAGATTGCCCCACTTTACTTCTCCAATAAATTGTTTTATTGCCGTCATTTTTAATGGACCCCGCCATATTACCGGCATATCTTTGCCCAGCATGAAGGCAAGAGAAATAACCTTTAAATGTGGTGCTGCCTTAATTGGCTCCATGCCTTCTTCATCACCATAAATGCTTTCATGCTCCACGCCAAGCATTTTTGGCACATTTGGACCATGTATATCTGCATCAAGCAATCCAGTTTCATATCCTTTCATTGCAAGTGCAGCAGCTAAATTAACGGCTACAGTTGTTTTGCCAACGCCTCCTTTTCCACTCAAAATAGCTATTTTATGCTTTATGTTTTTCATATTCTCTTCTATTTTCTTCTCCAACTCCTTCATTCTTTCTGCCATTTCCATAGCTTGCTAAGCAAAGGACAATAATAAAATTTATGTTTAGGTTAGTCTTTCATATTCATGAATAAGATTGCATTTGCGGTTGCGCTGCTCATGGTAGCATCATTCATAGCATACAATTACAGTATAAATGCTGAGGATTTGCCCTCTGTGGTATATGTGGATGATGATTTCGATGCATCTGTAGAAGGATGGAATATCACCCATTTTAACAGCATACAGGAGGCAATAAATGCTGTTGCAGAAAATGGAACCATTTATGTTTATGAAGGCGTATATTATGAGAACATAGTCATAAATAAAACATTGCAACTCATTGGAAAAAATAAGCCGAAAATAGAGGGAAAAATAATTGTGGAAGCAAATGGAAGTGCAATCAAAAATTTTGAAATAGCTGGTGATTTCACACAATCAGCAATATTGCTTAATGCTTCATCATGTTTAATTCAGGGATGCACCATTTATAATTTCAATTATGGAATAGAGATTATTTCTGATAACAATACAATAACAAAATGCAATTTCATAAACAATTCATATGGAATATATTCAACTGGCAACTCCAACCAAATTTACTTAAATAATTTCATTGAAAATGATGTAAGTGCATGCAATTCTGGCGTAAATATATGGTACAATGAGACAATGCAAAAAGGAAATTACTGGAGTGACTTTGACTCGCCAGCAGAAGGAGCATATGATAATGATAGCGATGGCATAGTTGATACATCATATAACATTCCGTGTGGTACAGGCGTTGATAATTATCCTCTGATAAATAATATTGATTTGTTCATTCCATCAATAAATATCTCCATTAATGGAAGCATGGGCAACAATGGATGGTTTGTGAGTAATGTAAGTGTAATGATAAATGCTTCTGATAATGAGACAGGCATAGCATATGTAAATTACAGTATAAATGGAGAATGGTATCAGAGTAGCAATGCTTCATTTAATTTCACGCTAGGAGAAGGAGAATACGAAATAGAATGCTATGCTGTTGATGGAAATGGAAATGCTGGAAGAATAGAAAAAATTGCTGTTGGGATAGATGTTACACCACCATCAATTTCCTATACTCTAAGTCCTCCTTCACCTAATGGCAATAATGGATGGTATACAAGCAACGTTGAGATTTCATTATATGCAAGTGATTCAACAAGTGGAATTGATGAACTAAATTACAAAATAGATGAGGCAGGATGGCAGGATTATGCAGGATTTTTCTCAGTAAATGTGGAAGGAAACTACACGGTATATTTCAGAGCAATAGATATTGCAGGAAATGAAAAAATATTGAATATAAGCTTGAAAATAGATAAAACCCCTCCAGCTATAAGCATTGTTCAGCCAGAGGGCGGTTTTGTGAAGCAAGAATATGAGATAATATGGAATGCAAGTGATGAAGTAGATGATAATCTAGATGGAAACACATCCATATTTTACTCCCCCGATAATGGCACAACATGGCAGGAGATTGCAACAGGAATAAATAATACTGGCTCATATATATGGAATTCTTATGGCTTTTCAGATTCTGCTGAAGCATTGATAAAGATAGTAGCTGAGGATGATGCAGGAAATGTCGGTGTGGCAATATCAAATCAATTTATTTTGGATAATACTCCGCCTCATATAACAATCAAGCAACCAGTCGGAGAAAAAGCCTATGGAAAAGATGAATATGGAAACATTCTGATTGAAATAGAATGGGAAGCGTATGATTCAATAGATGATGACTTAGATGGAAGCATAGACATACTGTATTATGACGGTTCTGCATGGTATGTGCTCGCTGAAAATTATGTTAATAGCGGAAGATATACAGTTAATGCAAAGGATTGGGAGGATGGAGATTATAAGATAAAAATATTGGCTGAGGATGATGCAGGAAATGTCGGTGTGGCAATATCAGCAAACTTCACCATTGATAAACAACCTCCTTCAATTTACATTTCAAAACCACTTACCGGCTATGTTTACATTAACTTATTTGGAAGAGAAATATTGCCTCCAATTCCTTTGCCTGTCTCACCTTATGACGTTGTTGTAATCGGCAAAATAACTGTGGAGGTTGCAACCGCAGATGCCCATTCTGGCGTACAGAGAGTAGAGATGGAAGCAGATGGAAATGTATATCCAATATACAGTCCACCATATAAATGGGAATGGAATCCTTCTCTCGGAGTACATACTCTAAAGGCTACAGCATATGACAATGCTGGCAATTCAAGGAGCTATGAAATTGAAAAGGTGCTGTGCATTAATGTTTAAAGAATCTGGTCAAACTCATAATTTTCCCATTCTCTTTCATTTAAAACAATATCCAGTTCTATTGGAGTGAGTACAGGCTTTTCAAATTTATCCACATCATCTATTGCCACTCTAGGACAGGCTGTCGAAACATAGCAATCAAAGCCAAGATAATTCACCTTTTCATCAATATTATCCATCATGATGATGCATCCTTTTTTGCCTTTCTTTTCAATGAGCTTTAAAATTTTTCTGGCAAGTTGAAGGCGGCGCTGCCCGATTTTGTCTGTTACGATTATTCCATATTTCTCTGCTTCCATAGCTCTAGCTATTGCTGCATATCTCTGCTTTATTATTTTTGCTGCAGTATTGGTTATCTCTTCCCTCAATATTTCTTTGCTTATCGGGTTTGCTGCCACAACAGGCTTTTTTGTCGCAATATACAAGCCAACTGGATGAAATAAACCATCTCCTATAAAAAGAAAGGTGTCAATGATGGAAGTGATTTGCATGGCGGGCGTGAAATCACAGCCTAAAATCTGTCCATTATATTTGGTTCTCCTGCTTTTCCTGCCAATAAAAACCTCATATCCTCTCTTTTCAAGATATTCTTTACATTCCTCCAGCTTGTGAATGAAAGGAGTTATGCTAACAAGCCCTATTTTATTTCCTTCAATATATGGCAGAGCTTTTCCAATAAAATCTGCATTGAATTCATAAAATGCTTCAATGAAGGAAACCGGTGGCAAATATTTCCTCCTCAAGTAAGGCATTTCTGCCTCGCCAATACATATGATTCTATCTATGCCCTCAACTTTTCTGAAGTCACATGCTCCGTAGCACGAATCAGCAAGAAAAATTGCATCTATGCTATTCTCCTTCAAAAATTGTAAAATTTCATATCCATATGGCTGCAGGCCTTCCGGCATTTTAATTGCTATTCTTTTTCCTTTCCTTGCTTTCTGCAAAAGCTTTTTCTCATCTATCTCATAATATTTTAACTTCATCATCCACCGCTATGTTAACTAGAGTTGTTATTTTCATTCCTATTTTTTTCTCTATTTCTTCTTTTCTGCCTTTATTTATTGCAATAAATATACCTTTAATCACTACACCCATTTCCTTCAGTGTTTCAACAACAGCTACTAGTGTTCCCCCTGTACTAATGACATCATCAACTATGACAATTTCATCTCCCTTTTCCATACCATTTATGTAAAGCTTTGCCTCACCATATCCGGTTTTCTGCACAACTTCTCTTTCACCAGGCAGTCCATATTTTCTTTTTCTTATTATTGTGAATGGAATACCTGTTTTTACTGAAAGAAGAGATGCTATGGGAATTCCCATTGCCTCCATTGTCACTATTCTCTGGCATGCTGGCATTCTTTTTGCTATTTCTTCAACAACTTCATTCAGCAAAGATGGTTCAATATAAGGTATTCCATCTGTAATTGGGTGTACAATATAGTTGTAATCTCCTTTTTTCACAATAGGTGCTTTTTTTAGAGAGTTAATCAGCAATTTCATTTTATCACCTTCTCTAAATCCTCAACAAATTTATTAATCATTTCTCTGCTAACATGAGGCATAACAACAATTCTTATAATTCCATTCTCCTCATCAAATCCAACATACCATCTCCGCTCTTTAAGCTTCTCTGCCACTTCAAAAGCATTTTTTACTTTTATAGCTACAAGATTCAACTCTGGCTCAATATATTCAATGCCTGCCTTGTCCAGCAAATTTGTTAGCCAGCGGGTATTCTCCATGCATCTCCTTGCCACTTTTTCATATCCCTCATATCCCAAAAAATACATCACTGCATAGGCGGCTGCTGCAGCTGCTCCTGGACGGGTGCCTAGCAGCGTGACCTGAAATTTTGTATGGGTGCATTTGCTCCTTACTTTAATTTCATCCAGCCATTTTTTATCGCGTAGCAGTAAAAAGCCACATGGTATACACGCCATGCCCATTTTGTGGGCATCCACGCTAATGCTGCTAATCTTAGCCCTAAAATCAATTATTTTTTTACTTACAAAAGGAACGACAAAGCCACCGAAGGCGGCGTCAACATGCATGAAAATGCCCTCATCATAACACAAATCAGCAATTTCTTCAATTTCATCAATATACCCAAAATTTGTGTTTCCGGCGATGGCAACGACGCATGCAGTTTTTGGAGAGATGAGCTTTTTCACATCTCTTGTCTTCATAAAATGCTGACAGCCAACAACTTTTAATTTCACATTCAACAATGAAGCTGCTTTTTCAAAAGAAAAATGGGCCTGTTTTGGCAGGATAATTTCATTTTTATTGCTCAGTTTTTTAAAAATCCATAATGCTGTTATGTTGCTTTCTGTGCCACCGGAAGTAAGTAAGCCTGCATAATTAGGGGGAGCGTGCATTAGCTTCGCAATCCACTCTATGGCCTTATCTTCCAATTCCTTTGTCCCTTTAAAAAGTTCATAATCACCCAGATTTGTTTCAATAAACATCTCATATGCTTTTTTTGCTATCTCATGTGGGTCTGTGCACATTGATCCAAGTATTCTGTCAAAAGTTGCGTCTTTTTGCTTCGCTTTTTTCAGCTTTTCCATCACTTTTTCCATAAAATTTTATGGAAAATAGAATATAAGGATTTGGTTGTTGTTTATTAATCCACCACTTCCAGTTTAATCTCTTCTCCATTATAATCATATGCCTTCCAGGTATCATCCTCGTATGGATATGCTATTATAATATGCACTTTTCCCTGTTTCTGGAAAGTAAGTAAATCACCTTCAGATGGATTTGCGTTTCCGCTTGGATGTGAATGAACAGTGCCAACTATACTCCTATCAAAAGGTGCCATGTAAATGTTGAATGTAGCGTGTCTTCTTCCATAAACCATTTGTGGAAGTAAAACAAGCTCAGATATAACATCCCTTTTTTCCCCTACTGAAAGCAACGCCAGAAATTCATTGGGATGCAGCTCTTTTGCAGATTGTTTAATCATTTCTAGACAATCTCTCCTTATTGCTTTAATCTTCATTTTATCACAAACTTTTCGGGTATCTAAAGCTCAATTTTCTGTATATTTTTTTGTAAAAATTATCGTTTATTTTTATAAATCTTGCCTTCCTTTCAGATTTTACTATTTCAAGTTTCTGACTCGGCTTAAAATCATAAGTATGAATGCCGTCTAGTGCAATTTTTGCTGGTTTTTCAATTGTTATCTTCAATTTTTTATCAGAAGGTATAACCAAGGCAGAAGCAATATGCCGGAAAGGAGCTATTGGAGCTACAACAAATACTTCTAACGTTGGATCCACAACTGGGCCACCCACGCTTAATGCATAGCTTGTTGAACCCATAGGTGTTGAGATTATTAGTCCATCGCCATAAAATGACTGTGTCAACACACCATCCACATATAGCTTTACAAACAAAATTTTACCAACATTTGCTGTATGTATGGCAAGTTCATTTGCAGCATCTGGTAGCGTTTCTCTGCCCAGTTTTGCCTTCAATCTCATTCTCTCTTCCACATGATAATTTCCATTGATAATCTCTTTAATTGCCTGTTCCGCCTTTCTTGCCTCTATTTCTGTCAAAAAACCAATCCTTCCTGTGTTTATTGAAAAAATGGGCTTATCTGTATGCTGTAATGTCATTAAAATTGTTCCATCTCCCCCCACAATTATTATGGCATCTGCCCTTTCTCCAATCTCTTTAATTGAATGTCCCTTTTTCCCGAGATATTTTGCTATTTTATGTTCAAGAATTGCCTCCCCCAGCATTTCATAAACCTTTTTACCAACCAGAAAGGAATTTTCAGATGGTTTACAAATAAGCCCCCATCTCATAATAACGCCTCCATAATATTCTTGTCGGCAACAGCCAGCACGCTACTCCTTACTCTCAAATCAAATGGAACATTTAAAACTTCTCCATTTGCATTATATACTTCTCCCCCTGCTTCTCTAACTATCAAACAACCAGCTGCAAAGTCTGTTACACGCAAACTTTCCTGGGGCATAAAATAGGCGTGGGCTGCCCCACTTGCCACCAAACACATTTCTAAAGCTGCTGCGCCCATTGCTCTTATTGTATAGAAATTGACAAGTTTCCATGTTTTTTCATTGCCTGATTCTCCAAGCACGAGAACATAAATTATATCTGAAAAATCTCTGCTCACCTCAATCTTTCTTCCATTAAGATATGCTCCTTCGCCCTTAAAAGCTTCGTAAATATCTCCAGTTGGTACATTCTTGACAATGCCATATTCAACTCCTCTAACATCCCTTTTTCCTATTGCAATTGATATTGCATAGAATGGTATGCCATGAACAGCATTTCTTGTTCCGTCTATTGGATCCAGCACGAAAGTATATTCTTTCCCATTGTCAATAAAGCCAATTTCTTCTGATAACACATTTGCTTCTTTACCAATAATTTCCATTGCAACATCTTCTGCAATTTTATCAATGTAAAGCGTAGGCGTACCATCTGCACCCATTGCCACTTCCTTACCAAACTTATCTTTTGCATCCTGTTTTACCCTCTTATCAATCGCATCAACAGCTTCCTTTGCTATATCTATGAGATTATCCATTTGTTTTTGAATATTTGCAACTATTAAAATCATTTGGATTATTTTTCTTTTATCAGCAAAATTTTATATTCCACATATATTATGAAAATTTATGAAAAAAATGGCTTTGTTTGTTGTACTCGTTCTTTTACTTCCTGCAGTTTCATATGAAATAGATGAAACAAAGGTAAGAGAAAATGATTCTATGAATTTAACAGAGAATATTCATGCCTTAAAAAATGATAATAAGACAGAATACTGGGCTCTCTTGATAGCAGTCGGAAAATATGCAAATGTGCCGGAAATGGACAGGCCAAGCATGCTTATTGAAGTGGAAAATTTTTATAATACGCTGCTTGTCTCGGAAAGATGGGATGAAGATCATATAAAAGTTATTACAGCAGAAAATGCTACAGTGCCAAATATAATTAAAGGCTTTTTATGGCTAGATGAAATGGAGGATGAAAATGACATATGCCTTGTTTACTTCACAACTCACGGCTTTCCAATAATTTTTGATTTGCCTCCATTTGATGAGGAAGATGGCATGGACGAAGCTCTTGCAACATATCGCGGTTTCCTGCCCTTTGAAAATCCATGGAGCTGGGAGCCGCTGGCGAATCCATTTGCCATCATAACAGATGATGAACTTAATTTCTTTTTAAACCGGCTTGAGTCAAAAGGAATATGCTTCATTGTGGATAGCTGCCACAGTGGAGGCTTTAATGACAACTGGAGCTATGCTAAGGCGGAAAAATTTGCAGAAGGGCTGGCTAAGGATTTGAAAGGAAAAAACAGAATAGTGATGACCTCGGTGAGAGAAGAGGATGTTTCATATGGCTCGATATTCACCCATTACCTTGTTGAGGGGCTCAAGGGATATGCAGATGAAAATAATGATGGCATATGTACAGCTGAGGAAGCATTCTATTATGCAAAACCACTCGTCATTGAAGCATCAGGTGGGTCAATGATTCCTCAAATATTTGATGATTTTGAAGGGGAGTTGCCTCTAACAGAAAAGGAATTACCGCCCTCAAAGCCAGTTATAGAGGGAAATGAAATAGGCAAAACAAATGTCTCAATATATTACACTCTTTACTCTGCAGATCCAGAAGGAGATAAAATTCAGTATTATATAAGATGGGGAGATGGGAGCGAGGAATATACAGACTGGTATTCTTCAGGAGAATACGTAAACATAAGCCATACATGGGAGAAGGAAGGAACATATGAAATAGAAATAAAGGCAATAGATGAGCATGGAGCAGATAGTGAATGGAGTTATATAATAGTGACAATGGCAGATAAACATGTTGTGGATCAACGGCAGATTAAGCAGGATTATGCTTACTTGATAAATGATACAAGATGGCTTGCACAGTCATTTGTGCCAACTCTGCCCAATCTTTCAAAAGTTGAGTTGTGCCTCATTGCATGGAAGGAAGGATATGATGTGGAAGTTGCAATCAAAGATGGTATAGATGGTAAAGAGCTGGCAAAGACATCGAAGATTATTGAGCCAACAGATGACTGGCGGACACAATGGGTTTCATTCAGCTTCATTGATGTTGAACTAATTCCTGGCAAAGAATATTACATTGTATGCAGAAGTAGCAAAGAAGGATGGGGAGTTGCATGGGTTGTTGGTGAAGAAGCATATGATAATGGCATGTTTTATACTTCCCGCAATGCAGGAAATGAATGGAGAGAAGTGAATCAAGTAGATGCTTGCTTTGTGACCTATGGAGCAGAATGAAATAAATTAAATTTTAAATTTCTTCTATTTCCTCTGCAATCTTCTCCACCATGTCAATCCATTTTATAAAAGAGTTGCACGCCGCCCTTAAATTCGAAATGCTATTTGCCTCAAATTCAAAAATGAGTTTTTTGCCTTCCATGTAGCATTTTATTTTTGAATGTGGTGCCTCCTCATGGCGTAATGAATTAAAAATAATGTCGTTGTATTTGCTATCTATTTCAAGCTTTATGCGATGCATTATCTTGCTTTCAGCTTTTTAGCTATCGTTCCTCTTTCCTTATAAAAAATTTTGCCCCCGCAGTAAGGACATTTCATTCCCATTCTTTCTGTATCTATGTCAACGTTTTTTCCACATTTGCCACATCTATATGTAATCATTTCATCCACCTAATATGCTCTTTATGCTCTTCTCCACGTCTCCTCCAGAGCTTGTTCTGGGGAAATAAGCACCACCAGCAAACTTTGTATTGCATTTTCTGCACACCCATATTCCTGTACTTTCTCTTTTAACGCGCTTTCTTCCACATTTGGGGCATAGATGCCACTGTCTCTGCTTTTCTTCTATCCTTCTCACTCTATGTCTTATCTTGACTCCATATCTTGGGCCGAATCTGCCAGTGCTTTTAACTTTCTTTGTTCTCCTTGCCATTTTATTCCTCCAGCAATTTCCTTATTTTCTGGGCATGAATCTGCGCACGCTTTATATTATTTTTTATTTCATCGATAGTAAAGCTTCCTTTTAAACCTTTCTGCATTGCTCTTATATCGCCATTTTTATCCAAAGCTACAGTAAAGCGAGCCTGAGCAATCTGCTCTTCATCAAGGTTAGGATCAACCACAATGAAGTCCTCGTATTTCACGAAAGTGCAGCTTACTGGTGGGGATGTAACAGGCAACGGCTCATTATCGCCAAAGCCATATCTCTCATTTGGTATCACTGCTTTCTGCAAAGCTGCTGATGCTGCCAAAGAACACGCATCAAATAGATTACCATCGTAATCCAGAATATGCAAATCTATGAAGACGATCCATACTTTTTCGCCTGGCTCAATGCACAGCTTATCAAGCTGTATATATTTTGATTCTCTTATACCTCTGTCAACAACTCTTGCCAGTTCAATTGCATCCGGTTTTGGTGGGCCTGGCTCAAATTCTGGAGATGCTAATGGTGGCAGTTCAGCAGATGTTGACATTGCTCCTTCTTCTGGCGAATCTGGATATGGCTCTCCCACTTCAAGTTTTATGCCAGCAAGAACCATTGTATTTCCAATTTTTACTCTTGCTGAGCCTTCTGCCTTTTTTATAACATTTCTTTCAATTTTTATAGGCCTGTATTCATCCGGCCCTCTTCCATCCGGTCTCTTGCCCTCTTTCGCCAATCTTGCAAGATGATCGCGCTTTACAGCAGATACTCTTTTTACTTCTGGTATATCCATTATTCCACCTCAAACGTCTTATATTTATTAAGCAAAGCCTTTCTTTGCAGTTTGACAACTTCCTTACATCCTTTAATGGCCAACTCTAAAGCCTCTTCAAATTCCTTATATGTTAGATGGCCATCCATCTGCAGGAGTAAAATTTCCTCATTTCTGGGGGCTATTGCAACTGGTAAATCAGCCTCTCCCTCTTTGTCTTCTTCGCTGGATAAATCTAGTACAATAGTTCCATCTATTTTGCCAGCAGCACATGCCACCGGCAAATCACGCATTGGAATACCTGCATCAGCTAATGCTACGGCAGCTGCCGTTATGCCTGCGCATCTTGTACCAGCTTCTGCATCAAGCACTTCAATGCATACATCAATTGTTGTCCTTGGAAACAGCTCGGTGAAAATAACACTTTCAAGTGCTTCAGATGTCACCTTTGATATTTCTGTGCTCCTTCTATCAGGGCCAGGACGCTTTCTCTCCTCCACACTAAATGAAGCCATGTTATAGCGAGCATTAACTATCGCCTTTGTTGGATCCTGAATATGGCGGGGCAAAGCTTCTCTGGGTCCATAGACTGCAGCCATTATTTTGTTTCCACCCCATTCTAAATAGCATGAACCATCAGCTCTGTATAGTACACCTGCCTCTATTTTTATTGGCCTCAATTCGTCCGGTTTTCTTCCATCCATCCTTATTCCATCTTTTATTAACATTTAACCACCCAACATTTTTATTATTCTCTGAGTGAGTCCAAAAGTATGAGCCTCTTTTTCAATTTTTCTTATAGCCTTTATAAGCAAATTGACTTTTTCATCCTCCCCCTTAATCCATATTCTTCCATTTTGCCCAACAAATATCCAGCATTGGGTATACTTTTTGAGTGTTGCAAGCATTGAGCCACTTTTTCCAATAACGCGAGGCACTTTTGAAGGCTGTATTTCTATTATTATACCGTCCTCGATTTTCCTACAAGCCTTGCATTTCATTGATATATCGATATTTTTTGCCTCATCTATGGCAGCAATTGTTGCTATAATGACATCTCCAACTTTCAGATATTTTGATGTTTCTCCATAATCCACTCTCCAGGGCACGTTTTCGAGATTGAGAAATGCCGGATATGGAGCATTTATATCAACAATCCATGCATTTTTGAATACTTCCTGAATCACGCCAATAACATTGTCTCCAACATTTGGATCATATACTCCTGATAAAGGTATTACATTAATGTACTTCCCTTTTTCACTTAAAATGCCCAGGCGGGAGGCATATATTTTGTCTCCTTCTTTAAATACTCCTTTCCCTGGCAATTTGCTTTTTGCGTCTCCTACTTCTGTACCTGGCAAAACAATTTTTCTTATCATTTTAACAACCTTGTTACAACCTCTCCCTTTGTCATGGCATTTAATTTATCATAAAATTGGGTTTGCATTCCTGCTGGAATCTCAACTACACATTTAAAAGAGCCATCTGATTGCCATTCTTCCTTTAGCAATTTAGCCATGTTTATTAACTCACCATATGCCCTGCCTGCATATTGTGCTGGTATTTTAACTTCAATCTTTACATTTTCAACGCTTATTGGCAGTATAGGGCGTATGGCAGAAATGATTTTTTTAACCTGCTCTTCTACGGGCTTGAAGGCGTCGATATGCACTCCAGCCTCTTCTATAGCCCTTTCTATTCTATCTCTTGGGTGAGGGAGCTTTGTGTGGGGATCCATGGCAGAGCGAGCTATATAATCTACGATGGCTTTCTTTTTTCTCTCTTGCATTTCTTTTCGCTGTTTTGTTGTGAGTTGGAATTCCCCTTCTTTTATTATTTTAAGGGCGATTTCTGCAACATCTGTTGTGCCAAAAATTTCTTTTAATGATTCTTCTGCTGCTTTTTCTCCCTTGCTGGCGTCTTTGAAAATTAAATCTATGGCCATATAGTCTAGAATATTTATTTCCTTTCCTTCCATAATCATCTCGACTGCTTTAGGATCAACTAGTATTTCAAAATGCTTGCCTTTTTTACCGTATCTCGCCACTATTGCTTCATCAAGCGATACCATTATTCACCCTTCGCCTTCTCAAAATATTTTTCCGTTTCATCATCTGTAAGGATTCTGAATTTTCTCTGCTCATCTACTATACCAACTTCCACAGCTCTTTTCTCGAGTTTCTTTTCAGTTGCATAAATCAATGCCTTTAAGCCAAGGATGATAGCATCGTCTCTGCTCAATCCTTCTTCATAATTCTTCTCAAAATATTCTATTGCTGCATCTCTTCCTTCTCCTTCTGCTGTAGCTTTGTATTCCATCATTGCTCCACTTGGATCAGTTGCAAATAAATGAGCTCCACTATCATCTACTCCTCCAATAAGCAATGCAGTTCCAAAGGGGCGAACACCTCCA
>Ga0180300_10000191_pt1 | contig 25351 bp, 28 predicted proteins | sample GuaBasSediGuay15_FD_121798 | JGI IMG/M metagenome (GOLD analysis project Ga0180300, IMG submission 121798) | Subseafloor sediment microbial communities from Guaymas Basin, Gulf of California, Mexico - Guay15, Core 4569-2, 21-24 cm | ecosystem: Environmental > Aquatic > Marine > Hydrothermal...
ACTGACCTCCTTCCCGTCCTGAAGGGCGAGGGTTCTAACGAGTTAACCCCTCGCTAACGGACGGTTCGGTTTATGGGCCCATCACCTACTCCCGTTACCGGTTTCGGCTCAGCCCGCGGGCCGGGTCTTCGGCCCGTTACCCCTACCGCAGAGCGGTTCGGGGTTATCGTTTTAGAGGCCACCTTTTGGAGTTTTGACTGCCACAGTGAGCAGTCTTGAGAGGACACCTCTCGGCGTCTTCCCTCCAATGATGGAGGGACACGATAAACCTCTTTGGAGGAGGGTATCTGATGGTGGCCTCTCCGAGGCCCTATTACGTTACAAGAGTTTAAAAAGGTTTCTACTCAAGTGCCGATTTTAGGATTCTTACATCCCCGCCCTGAAGGACGAGGCTTTCACGAGGTAAAGCGACAACTTTAAAAACCAACCCTTAAAGCTAAATGCAGAAGTTAATTTTTGGGTTAGATTTATAACTCCGTCTTTTGAAAATCAAAGAGGTGATTGAGATGAATCCATTCCATGATTTGGAGCCCGGACCGGAAGTACCGGAAGTTGTTTACGCCTTAATAGAGATACCAAAAGGAAGCAGAAACAAGTATGAGTTAGACAAGAAAACAGGCCTTATAAAGCTTGATAGAGTTCTTTACAGTCCATTCTACTACCCAGTTGACTATGGTGTAATTCCTCAAACATGGTATGATGATGACGATCCATTTGATATCATGGTTATCATGAGAGAGCCGACGTACCCACTAACAATAATTGAGGCAAGGCCAATCGGCCTATTCAAGATGATAGACAGTGGAGACAGAGATTACAAAGTTCTTGCAGTTCCAGTGGAGGATCCATACTTCAAGGACTGGAAAGACTTGGATGATGTTCCAAAGGCCTTCCTTGATGAGATCGCTCACTTTTTTAGAAGATATAAAGAGCTTCAAGGAAAGGAAATTATTGTTGAGGGCTGGGAAAACGCTGATAAAGCAAAACAAGAAATCCTTAGGGCGATAGAGCTTTACAAGGAGAAATTCAAGAAGTGATTTCCTTTCTTTAAAATTTTGGAGGTAAGAAAATGTACAGACTCCTTAGAATTAAAGACATTGTGAGAATCCCCCCGAAGATGTTCACAATGGATCCCAGAGAGGCCGCTAAAATAGTTTTGAGAGAGGCTTATGAAGGAATCTACGACAAGGATGAGGGTGTTGTTTTGGCTGTCCTTGAGGTTCATGAGATTAGTGAGGGTGCTATCATTCACGGAGACGGTGCAACTTATCATGAGGTGGTTTTTGATGTTCTTGTGTGGAAGCCCGAGATGCATGAGGTTGTTGAAGGAGAGGTTATTGATGTTGTCCCCTATGGAGCTTTCATAAGAATTGGTCCGATGGATGGACTTGTGCACATTTCTCAGCTTATGGATGATTACGTTGTATTTGATGAGAAGAACGCTCAGTTTGTTGGAAAAGAGAAGGGCCACATATTAAAACTTGGTGATGTCGTTAGGGCGAGAATAATTGCCATAAGCGAGAAGAGTAAAATAATTAGAGAGAACAAGATTGGTCTTACCATGAGACAGCCCGGGTTGGGTAAATTTGACTGGATAGAAAAAGAAAAGAGGAAAGCCGAAAGTGGTGAGTGAAAATGACGGAAAAGGCCTGTAGACACTGTCATTACATCACCAATGAAGATCGATGCCCTGCATGTGGGAGTAGAGATTTAAGCGATGAATGGTTTGATCTTGTGATAATCCTCGATCCAGAAAACTCCAGAATAGCCCAAACACTCGGAGTCAAAATAGCGGGGAAATACGCCATAAGGGTAAGGTAACATGCCAAGAAATTTTTACTACAAACTCACAGAGAATCTTAGAAATGAGCTTAAAAAGCCATTAGGTGAATTAATAGGGGGTGAAATGCCCCAACCCTATTTAAAATCCCGTGAAGAACTTAAAAAAGCCCCCTTTTTAGTTACAGTAGGAGATGTGGTTACTGAAAATGTCTTAAGAATCGGCATAAAACCCTCTGTGGCCATATATGACTATAAAACTAAAAGAAAAGAATATGTGCCGGATATTGAACTCGGTGCCGTAGTGTTAACAACCAAAAATCCACCTGGAACAATAACGAAAGCTTTATTAAATGCTGTCAAAAAGTCTTTCGAACTTGCCAAAAAGGGGAAAAGAGTTTACCTGAAAGTAAATGGTGAGGAGGATTTGGCGGCCATTCCAGCCATCATTTATGCTCCAGAGGGAGCATTGGTAATTTATGGACAACCTGATGAAGGGATAGTGCTTATAAAGGTCACATCTGAATGTAAGCGCAGATGCGCAAAGTTGCTTAGAAAGATGGAGGTGGTTCATGATGGAGATTAGGGTTATCGACACTAAAGAAAACAAACTCTTAGGAAGAAAAGAAATATACTTTGAGGTTATTCACGAAGGAGAACCTACACCATCAAGAGCAGATGTTAAGGGTAAACTAGTTGCAATGCTTGATTTAAACCCCGAAGCAACCGTTGTTCAATACATAAGAAGTTACTTTGGTAGTCATGTCAGCGAAGGATATGCAAAGGCCTATGAAAGCAAAGAGAGAATGCTTTACATAGAACCTGAGTACGTTTTAAGGAGAGAAGGAATTATACAAGAGCAGGAGGAGTGATATAGATGGCCGGGAGGAGAACATCACAAAAGTGGAAGCTCTATGAAGTTAAGGACGGCAAAATCTCGAGGAAGAACAGGTTCTGCCCAAGGTGTGGTCCTGGAGTATTCATGGCAGACCACAAGAACAGATGGACATGCGGTAGATGCGGTTACACCGAGTGGAAGAAGTAGAGATTTTATCTTTTTTAACCACTCTTCTGGTGGGCCCATGTTATATTACAGGGATCTTAAGATAAAACTTCACCCGCAGGTCTACGAGCCTGCTGAGGATACTTTTCTCTTGGCAGAGAACCTTATGATTAAGGAGGGGGATTTTGCTTTGGATATGGGTACTGGTACTGGAATAATAGCTCTTTTAATGGCAAAAAAAGCAAAGTTTGTTCTTGGTGTGGATGTGAACCCCATTGCAGTTGAGCTTGCAAAAGAAAATGCAAGGCTAAATGGAATAATCAACGTTGAGTTTAAACAAAGTGATCTCTTCCAAAATGTTGGAGGTAAATTTAACATAATTACTTTCAACGCCCCTTACTTGCCGGGAGAGCCAGAAGAGCCAATAGATCTTGCACTTGTGGGTGGTAGAGAGGGGAGGGAGGTTTTAGAGAGATTCATTGAAGAAGTTAATGGATATCTAACAGAGAATGGAATAATCCAGATAGTTCAATCTTCAATAACAGGTGTGGATAAAACAATAGAAAAATTAACCTCTAAAGGATTTAAAGTAGAAATAACAGGTAAGGAAAGATATTTTTTTGAGGAAATTGTTTTAATAACAGCTAAGCGAGTCGGATTCTCGGAACCTCTTGAATAAACCTCACTTTAGGCCTTGCTTCAATCTCGACATTCTCTTCGAAAAGCTCTCGTTCAAAAACCCTCTTCCGTGTTTTAATCTTGATGGTTGGTTTTAACTTCTGCATGAGAGTTCAGTAAAACATAATAGTATTTAAGTCTTTCGCCGAATTATATTTCGACGATAAAATACTCCATCTTCTTTTGCAAAAATTTTTAAACTTCCTCCCACACTCACATTAGGTGAGGCTAATGGATGTAAAGCCAAACATGCCTGAAGAGATTACAAATTTGTTTAAAAAGCAGCATTACGCTCTTGTTGGTCATCACAGCTCAGTTAAACTGTGTCACTGGTTAAAGGAGAGTATAAAGAATAATCGTGTTTGCTACAAGCAGAAGTTCTATGGTATTGAGTCACATAGGTGTCTTCAGATGACTCCAGTTACAGCTTGGTGTACTCACAACTGCATTTTCTGCTGGCGCCCAATGGAAGGGTTCTTGGGGGTAGAACTACCAAGACCATTTGATGATCCAGCTTTTATTGTAGAGGAGAGTGTAAAGGCCCAAAGAAAACTTTTGAGTGGTTATTGGGGAGTAAAAGACCAGATAAATGTTAAAAAACTTGAAGAGGCCATGGAGCCAAAACATGCTGCCATAAGTCTCTCCGGTGAGCCCATGCTTTATCCCATGATAGGAGAACTAGTTGAAGAGTTTCACAAGAGAGGATTCACAACGTTCATAGTGAGTAATGGTACGGAGCCGGAAGCTCTGGAAAAGATGATGAAAGAAAACAAACTCCCGACGCAGCTTTATATCTCTCTAACGGCTCCTGATGAGGAGACATATCAAAGAGTAAACGTACCTATGATTCCGGATGGATGGGATAGGATAAACAAAACACTTGAACTCATGAGAGATTTGCCCACCAGGACCGTCATAAGACTTACACTAGTCAAGGGAGAAAATATGCACAATCCGGAAGGTTATGCAAAGCTTATAATGAAGGCCAAGCCGATGTTTGTTGAGGCAAAGGCTTACATGTTTGTGGGGTTCTCAAGAAATAGATTGACCATAAACAACATGCCAAGTCATGAGGATATAAAGGCCTTTGCAGAGGAGCTGGTGGAAAATCTCCCGGAATATCACATAGAGGATGAATACCCGCCCAGCAGGGTTGTTTTGATGATGAGAGATGACATAAGAAAGGCGGATAGAGTTATAAAACATTAGCTCTTTTTCCGCAATCTTTATTTGTTTTGACTGCATAACATTTAATTAGGTAAATTAGTATAAAACCTAGTTTAGAGGTGCGGAGGATGAAGAGAATATTTTCACTAGTCTTAATTCTGTTAATGGTTATCCCTTATGTCAGCGCAGTTCCTATTTTAGATGCTTCCACTAGATTTCTAACCGAGGGCAAGGATTACATGGATAGTACACAGGAAATAAGCTTGTCTTTAATGGCTTTGGGTTCAAGTTACTCCATCGCTGAAAACCTTACTAAAGAAAACATTACATTATTTGTAGAGGAGTTGCTGGAAAGACAGAATTCTGATGGAGGATGGGGATATTATGAGGGGAGTATAAGCAATGTTGTGGACACTTCATACGCAGTAATAGCTTTAAAAAGAGTAATTGACCTTTATTATCCAAATGAGGATATCTATCGTAAAATTTCCAAAGCTCTTGAGGATGGATTGGATTTTATCTCTAGGTCTTACACTCTTAACGGATGGGGATATATACCCAATACCCTGCCTGAGTTCTATCCAACCGTCATGGCTTTATGGGCATTGGGTGAGAATGGATATACGGAAAAGAGCAGGTATGTGGGTGAAGCAATAGCGTACTTGGAATCGGCCGAAAGCATGGAAATAAGTGAAGCAAAGGTCGTTGGATTAAAGATCCTTGCTTATAAGAGTGTTGGTTATCAAGTACCTGAATCCCTCATTGAAAAAGCATGGGACCTCGTAAACTCTGAGGCTATTACCATAGATGAGAGGGCCTTGCTTACCTATGTACTCACCACTTATGAAGGATTAACTTTTGAAGTTGCCAAACTCCTCAGCAGACTAGAAGACCTAGCAGAGAGCAATGAGCCCTTGATTTACTGGGCCAATGCTCCAGAGGAGTGGACAAACAGAGAGGTATTTGCAGCTTCAGCCTTTGCAGTCATGAGTTTTGCGACGGCCAATGCTCTCGGGGGAATAGGGGGGATTATTTCAATAGAAGACTCTTGTGCTGCCCTTGAAAAAGTCCAGAATCCAGATGGAGGATGGGGATATAGAGCGGGCTATAGCTCTGATGATAGAACCACTTATTACGTTTTAAAGGCATTGAAGAGGTGCTACTTTAAAGATGAAGTCATTGAGAAAGGCTTGGAGTGGGTTGAAGCCAGACTCCCTGAGAATATGGAAAAAGTTTCTAAAGAAGGACGATTAAACTCCGCTTATATCTACAACCTTCTCACGCTTCTAGAGTTTAACATGCTTAATGAAACCGAGAAACAAAGCCATATCTCCCTTATAAAGAGTTTGAGTGAGGATGGAAAGTGGAAGACGATACTTGGGCCACAACCCTATGACACGGCCCTTGCTATAAAGGCTCTCCTAGCATTGGGGGTTGATCCAAGTGATGAGGACATAGTAAAAGCAAAAGAGTGGCTTCTCTCACTACCAACAGATGGATGGGGCCTTCGCATACAGATTGCCGTTCCATTTAGGGTCCGTTATATCATGCCCACAGTTCCCACAACTTTAGAGGTTCTTGAGGCCCTCACACCACTGGTCACTAAAGAAGAGGTTGAAAGGCACTTGACATGGCTTATGGAGCAGAAAATCGAAGATGATGGATGGCCCGTTGTTAAGGAGATTTATATTAGAGATATTCTGATGTATTTAGGCGCCCCATCAGTTGAACTCACAATACGAGCCACTAAAGTTCTATACGACTTTGGCATAGACTACCGTGCTGAGATGTTTAACTGGCTTTTGGATCACCGCAGTGATAGTTTATGGGGAACAACCTTAACAGAATCCGCCCTTGCAGTACTCTTCTTCTCTGAAATGGGGGAGGTAGTAATTAAACCTATCAGTCTATATCAAGTTCTCAAACAAATTCCCGAGAAGAACTTTACGATCCTTTACACTTCTGGTTATAATTCTACTGCAGTTTCACTTGGAGAGGCCCTTAGTGAAGTATTTGAAAAGAGCTTTGAGATTAAGCCCTTTGAAGGGTTTGGAGATTCCAACTACATCGTAGTCTCAGACTTCAGTACATTTAACATACCCCAGTACAACCCGTACATCAAGGTAAAGAGCGATGATATGTATGTCTACCTTGATGATAAGAGCTATCCAATAAATGACACGGTAATTTTAATTCCAGGAAAAACCAGCGAGGGATACCTACTGTTTGTACTCTCATCCAAAGGTGCAGAGGATATCGTGAGCACGTTCTTCAGTTCCACGATAATCAAGTACCTTAATGGGGTTGTCTGTGTAATAACCCATGAGGACAAGAACCATAACGGGGTAGTGGAGTTTGATGAATTGAACATTGAGCTTGTGGGGTGAAATTACTTTGAGGGCTTTAATCATTGGAGTGGGTCAGTGTGGGACAAAAATAGCAGACTTGTTCGCCTTAGTGGACTTTGAGGCATTGGCAATAAACACCTCAAAGAGTGATCTTGACTACTTGAAGCATATACCGAAGGAAAGGCGAATACTGATAGGAGAAAGTTTAACAGGCGGAAAAGGAGTAAATGCAAACCCAATACTTGGAAGAGAGGCGATGAAAAGAGATCTCTCAATGGTGATGAAAAAAATAAACGCCATGGTTGGTTACAGCGACGTGGACATCTTTTTCCTCACTTTTGGCTTTGGCGGGGGTACTGGTTCTGGGGGAGCACCTATTTTAGCTGAAGTTCTCAAAAGTGAATATCCTGATTCACTTGTGGTTGCAGTTGGCGCTCTTCCCTTGAAAGAAGAGGGAATAAGGCCCACAATAAACGCTGCAATAACTATAGATAAGCTTTCAAAGGTGGTTGATTCTATAATAGCCATAGACAATAATAAGCTTAAAGAAAGTGGGGAAGACATAACACGGGCCTATGAAAAGATAAATCGCACAATAGTTGAACGCATAGCGTCTTTATTGGCGTTGATTGATATTCCAGGTGAGCAGACCCTTGATTCTAGTGACCTGAAGTTTGTATTGAATGCTTTTGGAAGCTTTGCGACAGTGGGATATGCAAAGGCAGAGGCCAGCAAAGTTAGAAACTTATCCAGACTTATCTTAAAATCTTTTGAGAATGAAGGTCTCTATCTTGAGGCTAACATAGAATCTGCACTTTATGGTTTGGTAGCAATTCACGGGCCACCAGAACTTTTGAAAGCTAGAGATATATTTGAGGCCCTCAGCTATTTGACCAAGAAGATTAAAGGAAAGCAAATTTTCCGGGGCTTTTATCCGGATCTAAGAGAAAAGGAGATAGAAGTGGTTACACTCTTGACCGGGATCTATGAGAGCAAGAGTATTGAGGATATAGTTGTAGTTGCTAAAAAATATGCTCAATCTTTTATAAAAGCAAAAGAAGAGGCTGTGACAAAGAAAAACGAGCTGTTAACCGGCCTACCCGACTTTGATGACATTTACCCGGGTGAGATTAATGAAAGACTCGATTGATGTAGCACTGGATCTAAAAGAGAAGGAGGTTTATTCTCACATAGCCCATGAAAGTGCAGAGGATATGATTAGGATAATTTCTTCAATAGACGCCGAAAGGGCAAAGATTAGGGGTGAAATTATTCATTATGAGGATGACTGGGATGAACTCATGAGACAGAGGGTGGCCAAAGGAAAGAGACACACTGCCTTTGACTTTTACAACCCTTCTCTTCTCACGATATGGGAAAACAAGGTAAAGAATATGAAAAAGGTTAAAAATCTGTTTAAGCTTGGATTAATTCTTTTGGGCCTCTTTATAGCTGGTGGAGTGGTGGCTACAGTTATTTACAGAGAATTCTGGGTCCTGATACCCTTGAGTGTTCTCCCGATGGTTATATTCCTATTTGACTACAAAAAAAATGCCATCGATATTGGCTACTATCAACTTACCCAGCTTTTTATTGAGGAACTTAAAGAACTCCTAAAGAAATATGAACTTGACCCCGAAAGGTACAAATTCAAAATATTTAATCATGATTATTTCGGAGTTTTAACGAAAAAAATTGGTACCAATGTTTTTGCAATGGTAAAAAAAGATTAGGGTGATGGAAAGCGTTAAATAATTTGTTGACGTGTTATTATTTAGTATGGTGAGAAGAATGAAAAAAGGACAGATATCGCTGGAATTCATATTCATATTTGTGTTATTTATGGTACTCCTAACTTTCTCAATTAGAAATGTTACCTTCTCCAGCGAGCACTCTTCAGATATGTTGAGAATTCAGGTTAGTGAAGAGGCAAAGTTATTTGCAAACACGGTTTCCAATGCAATATCTCAGGTTTATGCTCAAGGGCCAGGTGCAAAGACAACTGAATACTTTACTTTCAGGTACTTAAACGACAACTATTTCCTTACAAGGGCGTTTGATATGGATGGAACACCTCAGATCTTGATAGGATATAAAAATGGCACTTATGTTGCTATTTTGGATAATGCCAATCAAACCATAAACGTAAACGAGACAGAGACAAAAAAGAAGAACTATTTCTGGAGTCAATCACTTTATGCAAGAGATTTATCAGACAACTCTTCAATTTACTATCCGAATAACATCATAGATAATTATGCGGGAATATTCCTGAATATTGCGGATTTACCCTCTACTTTGAAGATAGTTGTTGAATGGAATCCAGATAGAAATGAGAGCTGGATTTTTAACTCTACTACCCAAGAGCTTAGGATAAACCTTAACGTCGGTGGTTAGTATGAGGGGACAGTTGAGCTTGGACCTGCTTTTTGCCTTCGTACTTGTTACTCTCACGATGTTAAACTTGATTTATCTAGCTAATAATGAGATGGCCCATGCAGAGAGCTTTGATGTAATGGCAAAGGTAAGAGTTTTTTCAGCTGAAATAGTCGACCATACTGCCAAGGTTTATGCTGTTGGAGAAGGGTACAAACTCAAGGAAGAGGCACCTCAAATAAGCGGAGGGAGCTTTAGAATAGTATTTAATGGGACTACTAACAAAATAATCGTAAATGCTACGGTGGATGGAAAGAATTATTGGATAGTTAAGAACTCCACGGTTCCCATAACCAATGCTTCAATAGTTGTTGATAGTGGAGAGAGTTTTTGGATAACTACTGTAAGGATAGGTGAGATGCTTTATGCGAATATCACGGAGTAAGGGACAAACGGCCATTGAGATGATATTCATACTGTCCGTAATATTTATTGGATTAATGTTAGTGCTCCCCTCTTACACTGATAATAACACAAATATAATGATAGTGAGCTATGTGAGAAGTTCCCTTTCAAAGGCAATTGATTATTTGAATACAGGAGTTATGACTGATGATGAGCCTTATAAAAGCACATTAAACCCATTGTTATCCCAGATAACAGAAAATCCTCACTTATCTATTAAAAATCTCACCTCAGAGGAAAGTGCAACTGAAGTTAACATTACAATACTAATTTCGACTCCATATCTATCTATTCAGAACCTTAATGCTAGCATTGTCTCAAACCTCACGGAGTTTCTTGAAAAAGATCTTGTGGAAAACTATCGTTTTACAAACAATACTGGGATTTTGAAGTATGGTGGAAAGAGTGTAAACATAGAAATTAATGTGGTGAGAGGATGAAGAGGAGAGGACAATTACTTTCAATAGATGCTTTGCTTTCACTGGTCATCGTTGTCATGGTTGTGGGGGTAGTTATGAATACCAATGATATGATAAAGGCCGAGATAACGGGCCTTTTGGACTGGTACGATAGGGCTAACATTGCTAATAACGTGCTTGATGTTTTAACCAAAAATCCCGGTTATCCAGAGGACTGGGAGAGTAATGTGAGTAATGTTAGAGTAGTGGGATTGAGAGATGTTGATTATTCATTTGCGCTTGATTATGAGAAGATACTTGCATTGAATAGGTCAAAGGAAAATATAACCGAGATTCTAGACCAGCTTGCTCGTGAGAAGGACTTTTTATTTGAGGTTTATGTTTCCAAGTTTAATGTGAGTATTGAGGGGAGATTTCCGAGGGTTTATTTACAAAAAGTGACCTTTAGAAATCCAAACCCTCCTCCAGATGGGCTGTTATTCTTTATTGCAACTGACCCTGATGACGAGAATCCGACACCCTTTACTGTCAGTTATATTAAAGTAATACAAGATGGCACTACATATGTAAACAACGAGACCTGTGGAACTCCACCAGTAAATGGTAATGTAATATTCTTAGATCAAGGGGATTATGTGAAATTCGTGGTGGTTCAGGATGTTTATATCAAAGCAGAAAGAGGCCAGTATGAAGAGTCTATTTTAATACCTAACGGTTCAGTGATTGAATTTTACATGACTGATCCACAAAGTGCTTTTCATATAGATTATGGTGGTGGGAGTTGTCCTTATACATTTAAATTCACAGGATTTGGAGATGTCGTTGTAACAGTCTCTGCATATGACAATGTCTTCCCGATATTGAATTCAACATATACCTCTTCAAGGGATTTGTGGAGTGTGGGTGCCCCCACTTATTATTTGTCTTTAATAAATGGAACGTATGTAACTGATGCTAATATTATAGAACGTTCTAAGAGTGCATCCTCATGGATTGAGGTTTCAGAAAGGCAAAATGTAATTTCTAAAGTTGTTTACAATCTTTCCGCAGGCCCGTCAGGAGAAGAACCTATTATATATGGATTCATGAGCCACAGGGTCATTGATGGTACTTCTCTTGTAGTTAAAGTTCCGGAAGGGCCAGGAAACATGAGTCTGTTTGCCTTGCTAGGAACAGAGGTTAGGGGAGCTTTTATCTATAAAAATGCTTCTGCCCTGTTGGTTAATGCCACATTAGTGTGGTATGAGAATGGAGAGCCAAAAGTTAAAGGTTATCATGGAGAGAATAACACCGTTGTGTTCCCATTTGAAGAGCTTTTTGGGTCTGAGGAGACAGAAGGCAAATTAATAGGATTGTGGCTCTATTCTCTTGAAGGGTGGAGCAGGGCTAATGTCACTATTGAAGTAGTCCCAAGTATAGAATATATGTTAGAACCCAAGTTTGAGCCGGTGTTAGTAAAACTATTGGTGTGGGATGACAGATGAAGAGGAGAGGATTTATCTTCACGCTTGATGCCATCTTTGCACTTATTCTTGTAATGGTATTTGTGAGTAGTGTAGTTGGTATGGTAAGCAATTTAAATGTCAATTCATCCTTCTTGAAAGAACAAAGCAAATATAGTGCTCAAGATGTTTTAAATATGCTAAGAACTTCTCCTTTGAGGGATATTGTGCCCCCAAAGGTAATTGAAAACTGGAGCAGTGGAAGTGACCCCGTGCTTTTACCCAGTTTAGTGAATGATTATATGAGTCCCTTGGATATTATTGCTACCTATTGGGCAGTTGATCCACTGTATCCGAGTTTAGACCTAAAGCATAAGGCCGAGATTATTCTAGGGTATATCCTCAATGTGACGCTTAGTGACTATAACTATGAGCTCCTTATAAACAACTATACGAGTCCTTATCTTAGGAAAGTTGACAGTAACTACTCCAAGGCCTTTGATGTTTCTCCCGCAACCCTCGAGTTGAGCGGTTATAAATACAATCAAACTCCAAGAGGCTATGTTGCGAGAGCCTATATTGTGAACATCGGAAGCAAAGAGAATGTCTATACAATACAGGGTGGGTATATTGTGGCAAGAACTGATGATTCTAGTGAGGCGGTTGTTATCAGATACATCGTTCCAGAAGGTGCTGTTCCATCAGACGCACAAATTGAGGATATAGAATGGTTTTTGGAACCAGCATGGGTGGACTCTGAGTATGAAGTCTACTTAAATGGAAATCTCATTTGGTCTGGACATGTTAAAACCAACTACCGATTATATGATGATGACCCGAATGGTGGATGGGACTTGATAGAGAACTTCGTTCCTGGAGGGAAGAATGTCTTTGAAGTTAGGGTATATAAAAGTGGGTACGATGGTGGAGAGGATGGAGCTCAGTATATAAGAATAAAGTACCGTACTTCAGTGCCTCTTACCCTTGAGTACCCCAGAAGATTTTATTTTGAGGATGTCTCAGCAAACTATAATGTCACCCTTTGGAAATATCTCTTTGTGCCTGGTTATCTGAGCTCATTGAACATTCAAGTGACAGTTGCTAATGTGAGTCAAGACGATCCCATAACTCTTTCATTCTTATTTAATGAATCGATAGAAGTTCCTCCAACAAGCTGTACTCATAATTCTACGACAAACATAACGGTATGTGTGTGGGAGGATAATGAGATTGCAAATGCTCTCTCTACAAAGAATTTTACGTATACTCACCTTTCAAGTAGGTACACTACTATAGTATTAAAGGTTGGGGATGGGAGCAAATATTATGATCCACGGATTCACGTTCTCGGTGAGCAATCATACATAGATGCTACATACTTAACCCCTATTTTGCTCACCCCATACAGTGTTGACATCACGGTGTCTATAACTAATTACACGGCTTCTACTTGTGGTGCACCTAAGGATATTCCTGATTCAGATTCTTGGTGCAGAGATGTTACTTGGAGCTTTAACGTTCCTAATGCCGTTGTCCCCCTATGGGTTAAGTTCCAATTTCCGTGGCTGTATATCATCAATTATGGGCAGCCTTATCAGGAAATATTGGTTGACAATGAACTCATTAACTCCACATCTCTCTACAAGCATCCTCCTAATCCATTTATTATAGCCTTGGCAAGGGTGGGCTACACAAGGGACACTTTTGATTACCAATACGCTCGAGTATCCAATGCCATTGCAAACGGAACTAACAACGTAACAATATCCTTGGGGGAGGGATACTGGTTGCAACCTGAAAACGGTATTGGAGAATTTACATACATAATTAGGGGGTTTGCTGGTTATGGAGATGTGTTCCAATATCTTCTTCGCTCAGGATGTGGGGGGTATAACATCACATATTTTTGGCAGGGTGACTCGGACCCACATTATGTAACCGCAGGGGATTCTCCCTATTGTGATGTTACAATGAATGATCTGTTAAGTAATAGAAGCAAATATGCAGTGGATGACGCAATACTAAGACTCTTTAACAATCTTGGAGGGAGTGGTACGGCAGAAGATCCTATTCTAATACAATTGCCAGACAATGTCAACATAGTTTTTGCATCTATGGGAAACATCCCAAGACTGTTTGAGCCCATAACAGTGACTCTCAGGGTATGGAGGGAGGGTTAATGAAAAGGAGGGGCTTTATACTAAATTCGGTCGTATTAATTCTCCTTATCCCCCTACTGCTTTTTGTGGCGACTTATGAGGATGTATCTTCTCAGATAATTCAGGCACAGAGTGAGAGAGTGCAAGTGGAGAGAAGCTTTTCAAGCACTGCATACCTTGATGTGGACTTCCAGAGGGCTTTGGAAATAGCCGGTAAGAGGGCTATAATTGCTACTGTTGATTATGTAGCTATCACGGCTAATTTTATAAATTCCACAAAAGTGAATGAAACTATAAAGGAACTCATTCTGTTTGGGAATGCCACACCACTTTCTGACTACGAAAACTTACCGAAGATAATGGAAAACCAGAGTCTTGAGAGATGGATAGGTTTTATGAGGGAAAGATTAAGGGAACAAGGCTTTTACCTCTTGCCGGAAAATGATACCGAAATAATAGAGAATAGAACCGAGATTATTGTTGCCCCATTAGATTCTTTTAGAGTCGTGATAAAAGCCAAGATCCACAATATTACCATTAAAGATGCGACAGGGAAAGTTGTTTATATCGGATCAATACCAAAGACCACCAACTACACCTATGCTGTAGTAGATATCAGGGAGCTCGAGGATCCACTCTTCCCACCAATGACTGATGGAAAGTATCATAGATCAATAAGAGCATGTCAGTATCCTTTCCCTGAGTTAATAGAACGCCCATTAATAGCCTTGGATGGGGATGGAGAAAGTGATAGACGCTATATTACTGGATTTTATGGAGAAGACATCCTCTACAACTCAACCCACATATGGTCTGGGGATTCTTATATCACCAATATAACCTTGGGTCAGGTTCCGGTTTCCCCTATTTATTTCTTTAATGATTGGGACAGGGGAGTGTTGTTGTTCAGAGATATATTTTCTGAGGGTGTTAATTGGTGCAACTTCTATTATACAAACAGATTTAATGTAACAATTGAAAATGAAGGGAGCGCAGACCTTGTTGATGTCTCGGTGAGAATTGAGTTTAGCAAGAGTGGATTGCCTTCCGAACCTAGGATAAGGATTTATGATGAAAACTGTACTCTCGTTGACTTCTGGGTTGAAAAGTGGGATCAAATTGGAAATACAGTGAATGCGATTATATGGGTGAAGATATCTATACCTAGCTTATCTTCCCGTACTTTGAGTATATACTACGATCCTTCTGCGGACCCTAACTGGGGATCTCCAGCAGCGATTTTTGACTTTTACGAGAATTTTGAAGATGGAGTTCTCGATGGATGGTATTTTGAAGGCCCTGAATGGAGTGCTACAGATGAAGATAGCTATTCAGGAAGTTACAGTGCAAAGAGCGGAGTAGTAGAACAAAATGAAGAATCATGTATCTACAGGGATATCACAGTGTCCGAGACCAGTGATTTTTCCTTCTGGTGGAAAGTTAGTACGCCTAACAGTGGGTCTTTGTCATTTTATTTGAATAGTGGTGTAAATGGAACAACCAGTAATCCAGCATGGAACAATCAATCTTATGTGTTAAGCCCCGGTCAGTACACTATCAAATGGTGTTTTACATCTACTAAGGAACATCCAACAAGTAAGGACGCGGGTTATATAGATCTAATAATTATGAAAAAGCATTTAGATGCACAGCTTTCTATAACTGTTTCCGATACAGTGGAATCAATGCCCGAGTATCCCCTTCACCCATCAAATGCAACTGCTTATGATATTCAACCCTTTATAAGCTGTATTCTTGATCAAAGGTATTTCGGGATTTACAACGGCTGGTCACTTTTTGAACGTCTTGAGGGAAGCAATGCGAATCACGATGCATACTTCAACCTCTCAAAGCAGCTACAGGAAGAGCTTAATATTGTGAAAAATGGAGAGTACTATCCGATTGGGCTAGTGAGTTTTATGATTCCAGACTCGGACTGGGATTTGAAGCTTGTTAATATCTTAACTGCAAAAGGTGTCCAGCTTACCGATGAATCCAGCACCGATTATTACTTCCTCCAATACTACTTTGAAGAAGGAGACAAAGTAACTGGTTATACTGTATGGGGAGTTAGTGGTTATATTAATAACTTCTACCTAGATAACGAAACCGCTGTAGCAATCTTTGGAAAACAAGCAGCATGTGATCTCCTTGAGGGTTATACATGTAGCTAGAGGTGATAATCATGAACTTTGATGAAATCCTCTACAAAATAGGAGAGATAGCTGAAAAATCAGGGGATTGGATTAAAAACACTCTAAGAGAACTGGCAAAACCAACGCCCTCTAAAACCTCTCCAAAATTCAAGCTTCTCAGAAAACTAATAAAAAGGGAGTTAACAGTTCACGAGCTATTGAGCTTAAACCTTCAGCTCTCGTTTATTTCCTATCTCGTGCTTTCATTATTGGTCGTGGTTTTTTTTGGAGATGAACTCTACTTGGGATCTCTTTTTGTGGTGTATTTCCTCTATTTGAGATACATACTTCTTAAAAACCGTGACTTTTTCGTTGAAGTTGAGCCTTACAGATTTTTCTACTATGGGCTTACTGCAATAGGTTTTCTTTCCTTCTTGGGCTACCTCTTAATAAGAAGGTTTGCAAAGAATGTCTATTACTTCTACACCTACCTCATAGCTATTTTTGTCATTGTATTGGCCTTTAGGCATATCTACAAATTGAAGTTCACTAGAGATTGGACGTATGGAATAGTAGAAGACATCAAAGGAGAGCTTGTGCTGGTAAGTGTTCACGATGACATACGGGCCAATGTGAAGCCCGGTAAATATTGGGTGGATAATACTGAGGATGTTGAAGTGGGAGACGTCGTAAAGATTCTCATAGAAGAAAGGATATTCAGGAGCTCCATTCCAAAAAGGGTGCTAGAAGTTCATAAACCGAAACCTTCATCATCGGAAACTTCAACAGAACCAAAAGCTGAAAGTGAAAAGAGCACTAGTAAGTAAATAGAGGTATATGGCTCTCTTTTATAAGTTTTCACAAACCCCCTTCCATTCTTAATTACGAGAGGTTCTACGTCTTTAGAGGGTGGGTTGATAATAATTTCCCTCTCATTAAATCTGCAATCTAGATTAAGGCCATTACAGATTCTTTCAATAAACGTACATGCTTTTTTGTACTCTTTGATCTTTACATGATAATATATGGTGTAACCCATGTGCATCCCCTATTTACTTTATTACATAGTAAGAAAAGAACACTTAAAAATGTTTTTGTTTTATCTTTTATACGCTTAAATCCATGAAGGCGTGGGACTGGGGTATAAACGAGAGGGCCTTTTGAAAAGTTACTCTTCAACTTTTCTTAAGTCTATCCTTTTTATTCCCAATCTCTCGTAAACATTATCTGAGCTTATTATTTCTCCTCCGCAGTTTGCCGCATGGAATGCATCAAACACGTTTGTACTGTATTCCTTGATGTAAAGAGCGGCCTTTAGATATTTTGTGTCTTCTATGTTGCACATTGCCATAACGCTTGTTGTAATTTTAATAGGATCAAGATTATAGCGTTTGGCTAAGAGCATTAGCTCAATAAAAGTGACTTCTGAGGTTGTGATTTGACCTTTGTACTTATTAAGTATCTTTTTTGCATTCTCTTTTAACCAGTCATTTGGTTTTAGAAGAGCAAGGAAAAAATCTGTATTCGCGTAAATCATTATAACTCCTCCAGAGCTTGCTTTATTATATCTTTCTTGAGTTCCTCAATTGATTTTTCTGGAAGTTTTTTTCCAATTTGCTCCAGTTCTTTTATAGGGTCTTTGGGCTTTGGGATTATTAATATTCCTTCTGGGGTTTCTACTAGGTATACACCTCCAGTAAATTTCTTTCTCATACCCTTTGGGATGTACACTCTGCCTTTGGAATCTATTTTCGATATCATTTTCCCACCATATAAGAATAAGTGGGAAACTATTTAAATTTTTCCACAAAAATTTAAAGTTCTCCACAGAGCTCGGCAAAGTTCCTATAGATTTCGCTTCCCTTTTTCGTGTGTGCCACTTCTGGGTGGAACTGCACTCCATAAATTGGCAATTTCTTGTGTTTCATGGCCTCAACAAGGCAGAACTCACTCTTAGCTAAAAGTTCAAACTCTTCTGGAAGTTCTTTAACCTCGTCCATGTGACTTTCCCAAACCTTAAGCTTTTCTGGAACTCCTTTGAAAATGTCGTTCTCCTTAATTATCTCAACCTCAACGAGGCTGTATTCGGCTTTTTCTCCCCTACCTACTTTACCACCAAAGTACTTTGCTATAAGCTGGTGTCCCAGACAAATCCCTAAGATTGGCACATTAAGTTCCTCGTAGTGCTCTAGGATTGTTTCACAGTTTCCCGTTCTTTCCAAAGTTGGGCCGCCTGAAAAGATTATACCCTTTGGGTTCATCGACTTTATTTCTTCTAGGGGTGTGGTGTTTGGGATTATCTTAGCCTCAACGCCAAGATACCTCAAAGTTCTCCAGATCCTGTGCACATATTGCCCGTGGTTATCCATTATGATTATCATTTTGAATCCTCCAAAAATCCCTTTTTAAGGAGTTCTTCGCTGGCCTCCAAGCTTTTTTGGGCTTTCTTTATTAGTGCTTCAAAATTATTCAACTTTGATTCCCTCCCTTTTCACATTTTGCAAAAATAGGGAGTCAGAAGATGTAAAAATCCTCTTCGGATAGTCTATTATGGATACAATCCTTTCATATTTGAGACTTAGCTCTGCTGCAATTTCCATAATTTTTTCATATTCTTCAAGGTTTAGTTTTTCTTTTACCACCAGAAGAATATCCACGTCACTTCTGGTGGAGTAATCTCCCCTAGCATAGGAGCCATAAAGAATGATTTCTTCGAGCTTGTCTCCCAAGATGGAACGAACTTTCTCTCTTAATTCTTTCAAGAGTGCTTGAATGCTCATTAACCGCACCACTGAAAATTTAGTTGAAAAGTAAATAAACATTATCACTCGAACTCAATCGTTGCTGGAGGCTTGTTCGTTATGTCGTAGAGAACCCTTCCCACCTGTGGAATTTCGCTCGTTATCCTAAATGCTATTCTTTGTAGCACTTCAAATGGAACATTCATGGCATTTGCAGTCATTCCGTCCAAGCTCTCAACCACTCTAACTGCTATTGTCTCTTTGTAGGCCCTTATGTCCCCTTGCACACCGACGGTTTTGACCCCCAAAAGCACAGCAAAGGCCTGCCATGGTTTAAGGCCTGCGTTTTCAATTTCTTCTTCCACTATGGCGTTTGCCTCCCTTACTATCGCAACCTTCTCTGGCGTTACTTCTCCTAGGACCCTCACGGCCAATCCTGGACCTGGGAATGGCATTCTGTGGTATATTTTCTCAGGAAGGCCAAGTTGCTTTGCAACTTCTCTCACTTCATCTTTGTAAAGGTCCCTTAAAGGTTCAATGAGCTTGAGGTTTAACCTCTCAGGAAGCCCGCCCACATTGTGGTGGCTTTTTATTTTTCCTTGGCTCTCAATCCAGTCTGGAGCTATCGTGCCTTGGATAAGAAAATCTGCATCTATTTCATTGGCAACCTCTTCAAACACATCTATGAAGGTCTTGCCTATTATTTTTCTTTTCTCTTCTGGATCTGTTACGCCTTTAAGTGAGGTGAAAAATCTCTCTTGTGCATCTACGTAAATTAGATTTAAGCCAAATTCCTCTTTAAATGTCTTTATAACAAATTCTGGTTCTCCTTTTCTGAGAAAGCCAGTGTTCACAAAGACTGCGTAGAGTTTATCGCCAATGGCGTTGTATGCTAGGATGGCTGCTGTGGAGCTATCCACACCCCCGCTTAGAGCTATTATAGCTTTTTTCTCTCCTACAGTCTCTTTAATCTCTTTAACCTTCTCTTCAATGAATTTTTCCCACATGAGCGTCACCTTCAACATAAAATTGTAAAATTTACTTTAAAAAATTTGTTATTTAAACAAAAAAATGTGAAAATCACCTTTCGAGTGGATAGTTAGGTGCTTCATTGGTTATTGCAATGTTATGTGGATGGCTCTCTCTAACTCCAGCGTGGGTTATTATCACAAACTCACTCTTTTCTTTAAGTTCCTTTATGTTCTTCGCACCAACGTAGCCCATTCCAGCTCTCAGTCCACCTACAAGCTGGTAGAGTACTTCACTCACCTTCCCTTTGTAAGGAACTACCCCTTCAATACCCTCAGGAACAAACTTTCGCGTTTTCATGTGGCCTTTTTGGTAGTATCTCTCTGCTCCACCTTTCATCATAGCTCCTAGGCTCCCCATCCCTCTGTACTGTTTGTATCTCCTTCCGTTTATTGTTATTTCTCTTCCTGGAGCCTCCTTTGTACCCGCCAAGAGGTTTCCAAGCATTACGGCATCGGCACCGGCTGCTATAGCTTTCACGATATCTCCAGAATATCGGATTCCTCCGTCAGCTATCACTCTAATCCCGTACTCTACGGCTTTGTCTGCTACCATTGATATTGCCGTTATTTGTGGCACACCCACTCCAGCAACTATCCTTGTTGTACATATGCTTCCTGGCCCAATGCCAACTTTAACTGCATCTGCAAAGGTCAGATCATCAACAGCTTTGGGATTTGCTATGTTGCCTACTATGAGTTCGGCCCCTACTTTGTTTTTTATTTCTTTCATAGCTTTTATTGCCTTCAAATTATGTGCATGGGCCGTATCTATGACTATCACGTCAGCTCCAGCTTTATCTAGGGCCAGTGCCCTTTTAATGTCAAAAGGAGAAACCGCAGCAGCGACTATTAATCGCCCCTCCTCGTCTCTTACTGCGTTTCTGTGTTTTTTCCTCGCTAAGAGGTCTCCTATAGTGATGATTCCCACTAATTTTCCATCATCATCCACTATTGGAACTCTGTCTATACTGTTCTCGATCATTAGGGCCATAATTTCTTCCACACTGGCACTTTCTTTTGCTGTTATTACGTCCTTTGTCATGACTTCTTTTACCCTCTCTCCTTCTCGGGTGGTTATATCAGTCTTTGTAACTATGCCCACGAGTTCCCCGTTGTCAATAACAGGAAGGCCATCTATTCCCTCTCTCTCCATTAAGAAAAGCGCATAATCTATAGTTTCTTCGGGAGAAATTGTAATGACTTCTTCCACAGTCTCCTCTCTCTTCACTCTTCTGACCATCTCAGCCTGCTCTTCTATGCTCATGTTTCTGTGAATAACACCCAATCCTCCTAATCTAGCCATACCAATGCCCATTTCCCATTCTGTCACTGTGTCCATTGCAGCACTCAGAATTGGAATGTTAAGTCTTATCTTTGGGGTAATTTGTGTAGAAACATTCACATCTTTTGGTTCCACTTCAGTCCCCTGGGGGATTAAAAGCACGTCGTCGAAGGTGTATCCCTTTATGGCATTGACAAATTTTTGTGTAAATTTTCCCATACTTCTTTTCCTCCTTCACCCTTTTTAACATAAGAATGTAGAGTGCTTTTAAAGTTTATCCTCCTAGAAGACCCCTTCCGAAAGGTGGGGTAGTTCACCCTATGTTAATCCTTGCGATGATATTTTTAGTAAAAACCAACTTTCTGGGTGTAAGATCATAATAAAATTGAAAAAAACAACGTTTACTTTTGCTCCCTTTTCCGAAGTTATCAAATAAGCACGTTTTGGATAGAACAGGTAGTACATATCTCTTTCTTCCTGTGTTGAGCTATTCTTCTATCACCTCTATTTTTTCCTTAAAAACGATGTTTTTCTTTTTCAACTCTCCAATTATTTTTTTGAATATCTTATGATCTCGACCAAGGTACTCTGGTGGATTTACCCCGGGGTTTCTATATTCTCCCCAAGCCACTAAACGGGCCACAATGGCGCATGGATAAGCTGTTGTACGAGCTATGGAAGTCGTTTTAGTTTCCTCGTCATAATAATCTAATAAGTTATACGTATACCGTAATTTCTTCTGGTCTTTTTTCCCTTCTATAATTATTCTCATAACAGTAAGGTCTCTTTCACCTTCTTTCAATTTCAGCTTTGAAGAGAATAATTTAGCAGTGAGGTCAAAGGGTCTGACTTTCACACCATTTACCTCTATGGGTTCTTTATTGAAAAAGCCAGTTTCCCTTAGCATATGCATTTTTTCTGCATGCCCGGGATAACGTAAACTCTTTTCTTTCATATAAGGGGCATTAATGGTATAGAGCAGACTGCAAAGTGTGTCGGTATTAAAAGCCTCCAATGTCCCGATTTCTGGAAAGTCAATCAATTCAACATCAGAAAGGGCCGGTTTTTCAACAATTTTTCCACATTCTTTGAACCTTGCCGGTGTTAGATATTCGTCTATTAGGCCTTCCGGCGACCATGTAATCTTATACTCGTACGGCCATTCTCTTTTTTCGGGAAGGGATCCTACTAAGATTAACACCTTTTCAGTTTTATCAAGTAGACTGTCCACATAACCTACAATTAAATTACTCATTCCGGGTGATACCCCCATATTGATCACTGCAGTAACCCCATTTTCTTTTGCTAGCTTGTCTAAGGCCAAAAAATCCTCACGCTCAGAAGATTCCCAGGAAATGTCAACTATGTTTTTCTTAGCTTTGAAGACAGAACGCAACACGGCCTCTGCCATACTCCATGGCACTGCCCCAATTACTATCTCTTGGTCAGTTACTACCTTCTTAATCTCTTCTGGCTTAGATAAATCTGCTACTACGCCTTTTATGTTTGTTTCACTAGCCAATTCATCTAACCTCTTTTTATTTGCATCCACAACAGTTACCTCGAAGTCCTTTGCAAGTTCTTTGGCGATTACACTACCTACCAAGCCACATCCTAATACAACTGCTTTCAATGCTACCACGTCCTTGATCTTGTTAGAGTAAGTGTATATTTAATCTTTGCTTGTTAATGGGCCTAATGTTTTGCCAGTTCGTTTTAAGAATAGCAAAATTAGGTTAAAATCTCATCAACTCTTTCTTCCTCAATGGCCTGCTTAATTTCCCGTGCAATCCTCCTTCCGGTGCTTATCGGCTCGTTGTATTTGATCCATGTGTAAGGGGAGCCGTTTATAAAAGGATTGGTTCCAGCTACGATTCTTGCTGAGATCTCAAAAATCACGAACTCCATATCTTCCGTAATCACACCCTCAAGACAGAACGGGCCCCATAAGCCACCCATAAGCTTCTTTGATGCATCTATTACTCTTTCTCCAGCCTCGATAATGCCCATGAGCAGGCTTTCCCTAAGGACTATTGGAATGTTCCCCACAACTGTATAACTTGGCTCTACTCCGATTTTAAGTTGCTGTTCAGCACTTATCCTGCCTATTGCATCTACATTGCTTTCGTACCTCTTATCAACACTCATGAGCTCAAGCTCCCCATTAAGTTTTGAGTAGAAAAAGTGGGGGTAAATGGGAACTCCTATGACGTACTCTTGTATTTGAACTTCTTTTAAGTCTTCTTTATTCTTAATCCCCAGATTTGAGGCCCTTTCCCAGAATTCTTTGGAAGTTTTTGCTATGAAGTATCCTCTTCCCCCTTTGGCTCCATGGGGTTTCACTATCACGGGCCTATCTATATCATCCGGATCTTCAATAACTTCTGGAATCCTTATCTTTGCTTCTAAAAGCCATTTTCTCTCAAGTTTTCTATCACTCTCCCACCTGAGGACTTTTTTGTTTCCATAATACATGGCTTTCATGTTTTCGACTTTCTCAATGCCCAGATAGGCCACAAAGGAACCCGTGGGGATGATTATTGCTTTCTTTTTAAGTAACTCCCCTTCGGGATATTCGTTGGGAATGAACTCGTCTGCAACAGGGAAATACTTTGTATAGAGTGGCCTAACCTGCTCTTTACCAAAGGCAAGTGTCTCAAATCCTTCTTGCTTTGCACCATGGAGTATTTGAAGGGCTGAGTGAGAAGCATAAGTGGCAATTCTAAATTCCATTTTATCACCAAGAAAATGTAAAAATCAATTGCTTTTAAGGTTTATTTTTACATAAAAATGTTAAAGTTAGATGGCTTTTCCAAGGAAGTACTCGTGGACTCTTGTGTCATTAGTGAGCTCTGAGTGGAACTCGAGTCCAATTAGGTTCTCTTGCTCTACTCCAACGATCCTATCCCCAAGCCATGCTATGGGCTTCACTTTATTGCTAAGAAGCTCAATGATCCTCGGGGCACGTATGAAAACCCCTATAAATGGTTCGGAACTAAATGCCAGCTTCAATGGTGCTTCAAAGCTGTCGACTTGCCTCCCATAAGCGTTTCTGTTAACCTTAACATCAAGAAGCCCTAGGAATTTCTGCTCTTGCGTGCCACCCATTACCTCCTTGGAGAGCATTATCAAGCCGGCACATGTTCCCATTATCGGAAGTCCCTCTTCACCGAGCTTCTTAACTAACTTGAAGAGACCGTTCTTCTGCATCAGCCGGGATATGGTTGTGCTCTCTCCACCGGGGATAATTATGCCATTCACTTCTCTTAACTGCTCTGGCTTTTTGACCCACAAGGCCTCTCCATTAATGTTCATTCGCTCCATGGCCTTTTTTGTGGCCTCTATATGCTCACTTACGGCTCCTTGGACCCCAATTACGCCCACTTTTATCATTATGTCTCCTCCGAAACTAAACCCCTCTTTCCTCCAAGCGAACTTCGAGCTGGGAAATCTCAAGACCCTTCATTGGTTCGCCTATCTCCTTGCTAATCTCGGCTATAACTTCCGGCTCATCATAGTGGTTAACGGCTTCAACTATTGCCCTCGCCATCTTTGCTGGGGTTGAGCTCTTGAATATGCCGCTCCCAACAAATACCCCATCCATGCCCATCTGCATCATTAAAGCCGCATCCGCTGGAGTGGCGACGCCACCTGCAGCAAAGTTAACAACTGGAAGTCTTCCAAGCTTTTTAATCTCAAGAAGAATCTTGTAAAGGCCGTCTACTATCTCGCGATAAGTGTAGTTACCATAGAGAGGCTCGTTCTCAAGGACTTGCTCCGGCAGGCCACTTATTTCCCTTATTTCCTTGGCTAGCCTAAAGTATGGCTCGGCAAACTTCTCGGCCACCGTGTAAACTTGGTCATCCGTCATGCGTTGGATGAGCCTTATGTTATCAGCAACGAGCCTAACGTGTCTTACTGCCTCGATAATGTTTCCGGTTCCCGCTTCACCTTTCGTCCTAATCATCGCGGCTCCTTCCCATATTCTTCTAACTGCTTCTCCAAGATTTCTTGCCCCACATACAAACGGAACCTTGAACTTCCTCTTATCTACGTGGAAGTATGGGTCTGCCGGGGTTAGAACTTCGCTCTCATCGATCATGTCAACGCCCAGAGCCTCTAATGCGTAAGCTTCGGCGTAATGGCCTATTCTGATCTTAGCCATAACCGGAATTGTGACTGCATCCATGATTTCCTGAATTTTCTCAACCGGTGCCATCCTTGCCACTCCGCCTGCTTTTCTTATATCGGCCGGAACTTTGTGAAGGGCCATAACTGCAACTGCCCCGGCTTCTTCAGCTATTCTTGCCTGCTCAGCGTTAGTAA
>Ga0180300_10000192_pt1 | contig 25307 bp, 26 predicted proteins | sample GuaBasSediGuay15_FD_121798 | JGI IMG/M metagenome (GOLD analysis project Ga0180300, IMG submission 121798) | Subseafloor sediment microbial communities from Guaymas Basin, Gulf of California, Mexico - Guay15, Core 4569-2, 21-24 cm | ecosystem: Environmental > Aquatic > Marine > Hydrothermal...
GTTAGAGTCAAGCGCTGATCTTGAGGGATTAGAGGTTCCCAATCCGAAAACTAGCGGAAGGCTCCCTCTCATGATTAGAACAGCTGAACTAATGCAAGAACTTAGAAGAAACACGTTTGTCGGGTTCTACGTGTCAGGACCTTTTACCCTGGCTGGCCAGCTTGTTGGATTCGGTAGATTGATGAGAATGGTTAGGAAAAAACCCGATCTCTTGGATGAAATCATGTCCTTTTCAACAGATGTTATTCTGAGCTATGCAAGGGAACTAGCTCCCATCACAGAGCTTTTGGTCTTGGCAGAACCTATGTCAAGTTCCATCCCAAATGAAGACTTCAGAAGGTTCTCCAAGCCCTACATTTCGAGGATAATCGAGAAAGTAGGGTCCACTTGGGCTCTACACATATGTGGCAGGGCAAATCACCTGCTTTTAGATATGGTGGAGACAGGATCGCACATTCTGAGCTTTGATGACAATATAGATCTTAGAGTTGCTGCCGAAAAAGTTCCTGAAGATGTAATTCTGTTCGGAAATTACTCTCCTATGAAGTTGGCTACAAGACCACAAGGCGTGGTAGAGACGGAAGTTGGAGACATATTGAAACGAATGTCTGATTTCAGAAACTTAATAGTAAGCACAGGATGTGATGTCCCCTATTTTGCACCTCTGGAGAATATACACGCGTTTATGAAAGCAGCGAGGTCTTTCTAGAATAGAATATTGAAGATAAACACGTATAGAGCGAATGGTATCATGATATGATCTGTTTATGCTGAAACAGCAAATACTTACCTTTTAGAGCATGCATCTGAAGCCTTCAGAGCCCCATTAGCTAGCTCCATCAACTTTTTCCTTGGATTTGGGTGTTTTGCCACAGCAGAAGCAAGAAGGACACCGTCTGTTCCAAGCTCAATTGCCTTCTCAACGTCTTCTCCTGTAGAAATACCTGCACCGCACAATACTTTGACGTCAGGAGCGAACGACCTAACTAAATCTAAGGTTTCGGTTACGGTCTCTGGTCTTGCCTTAGATACCGGGATTCCAGTTCCAATAAGTTCTGGAGGCTCTATAGCAACAGAAGTAGGCTGCAGTAGAGCGACTGAGAGAGTTTCTTTTGGTGTAGAGGCGCATATTATGGAAATTAAGCCTTCTTCCACCAGTTTTTGGTTAATCCAAGAGATATCACTTAATTTCAGCCTTTTTTCGCTGTGATTCACTAGGCTCCCAGCTATTCCGTATTTTTTAAGTTGTAGTGGGCTTATATGACCAGTAAAAGCCCCAAAAGGGGTAGAATCAACGTGTTGAACGAAAATTGGAATTTCCAGCTTCTCTGCCAGCGTAGCGGCGTCCAAAGCATTAGGTGCAATCCCTATAAGAACTCCACTCTCCTTCCAAACCGACTCTGCTGCCTTACCTATTTCAAAAGCTTTCTGACCTATAGACTGTTCGTAAAGCTTCAGGTTCACTAGAATTACGGGAAGTCTATCTCTCATCCCAACAAAACTCGTTAATTTTCAATAAAAAGGATTCCTCGTTAAATCCGTTCTTAATTGTTTGGTAAAAAGGTCCTTAGTTGTCTGGCTGGAACCTCTCCAGCACATAATATGTTAATTTTCTGGAAGAAAGCAATCCACTATTTTTCGAATGTAAAAGATGTGTTTTTGAGTGAGGATTTACATCGAACTTGGGATATATTTGACGAAACGCCTCTCAGTTCTAGATTCTGATTTATGCGTTGGCTGTGCATCATGCATGCTTGCCTGTACTAGAAGATTCGCTGAAGTTGGTTATGGAAAGTCAGCGATACACGTTAGAAGTGCTGGAGGCATGGAGAAAGGCTTTATCGTAGTGGTTTGCAGGGCCTGCTTAGAGCCTCCATGTGCAAAAGTATGTCCTGAAGATGCTCTCGTGCCTAGAAAAGGCGGAGGCGTCATCCTTAAACCTGAAAAATGCATAGCGTGCGGTTATTGTGTTGAAGCATGTCCCTTTGGAGCAATCTTCTGGGATGAAGAGGTAAACAAGCCCATAATCTGCGTGTACTGTGGCTATTGCGCGAACTACTGCCCTTACAATGTGATAGCTCTTGAGGAGGTGAGATGAATGTACGAACCGAAGCCTTTCTCAAAAGTTCTGTACATAGATCTAAACAGAAGAACGAGCTGGGTCGAAGAGAGAGATGACTTAGTAGAGGAATGGCTTGGAGGGATCGGTTTAGGAATTCAACTACTGAAAGAAGAGAGCATGACGTCAGTTGATCCTTTGAGTCCAGAGAATTCCATAATACTCGCAGTAGGTCCCTTTAATGCAACGTATCCTCTTGGATCCAAGACTGTTGCCCTTTTCAAAAGTCCTCTTACTGGGAACTTGGGAGAATCATATGCGGGTGGAAGGAGTAGCGTTTCAATCAAGCTTGCTGGCTACATGGCCATTGTCATAAGAGGGGCTAGCGAAACTCCCATATACTTAGCAATTCACGAGGACAGGGTTCACTTCAGGGACGCAAGTGCTCTCTGGGGAATGACAAGCAGTTTTACAGTTGGAAGGGTGATTGCTGAAAGGGAGCCGAGTGCAGGTTACAGAAGCATTCTTAGAATAGGTCCTGCAGGAGAAAAGCTGGTCAGGTACGCATCAGTAATGGTAGAATCTTTCAGACATTTCGGAAGACTAGGCTTAGGAGCCGTGTTTGGTTCTAAAAAACTAAAGGCCATCGTTATCTCGGGAAGGAAGGCTTTAAAGGTAGAAGACAAAGTTGCTTACAAGAAAGTTTACGATGAGATCTTCGAGAAGGCAGTTAGATCTGGATTGATGAAGAAGTACCACGAGCTAGGAACTACGATGAATGTCTTGCCATTAAATGAGCTAGGTGCCTTGCCCACTATGAACCTTAAATCAGGCAGATTTGAGCAGGCTGAGAACATAAGCGGAGAAGAGATGGCTTCAAAAGTTTTAGGAAGAAGAATTGCTTGTTCAGGATGCCCAGTTGCGTGCATTCATCTTGCAGCGTTAAGGGAACCCTACCCGCATGAACCCTTCTTCTACAAGACTGTATTCATCTCGTATGACTATGAGCTAGCATACGCCTTAGGAAGCATGTTAGGCATAGGAAAGAGAGAGGGCTTCTTGAAGCTCCTGCATTTTGTCGAGTCAGCTGGATTAGATGCCATAAGCACTGGTGTTTGCTTTGCTTGGGCTACAGAAGCCCTTGAAAAGGGGCTGATTTCCGAGAGAGAGACCCTCCTTAGGCTAAAATGGGGAGACTATGAGTCATATATTAAAGCCGTAAAAATGATCGTAGAACAGCCAAACGAGTTCTATAAAGAACTGGCTTTGGGAGTTAGGAATGCATCTAAACATTTTGGAGGAGAGGAATTTGCACTTTCCTTCGGTGGGAATGAAATGCCTGGATATCACACAGGACCCGCAGCTTACCTCGGCTTTCTTGTCGGAGGCAGACACAGTCATCTTGACAATGCTGGATACTCCCTTGATCAAAAAATCAGGGAGCTTCCACCTCCAGAAGAGCTAGTCGAGAAATTGATTAAGGAAGAGAGTTGGAGAATGGTTCTCAACAGCCTAGTAATTTGTCTGTTTGCAAGAGGTATATACGATGCTGAGACGGTGTCGGAGGCATTAGACCCCCTGGGCATACCAGTTCCTCCTGAAGAACTTCACAGGCTCGGACGAGACATATACAAACAGAGGTACTCCCTTAAGATTCAAATGGGGTTCGACCCAACGGAATTAAAACCTCCAGGAAGGATCCTGGAGGTTCCCACGCCCCATGGTACCCTTGAAGAAGAGTATTTTGAACGCGGTCTGAAACACTTCAGCAACATCCTGAGAGACTGGGATATCATTTAAATTACTAAACAATTCGAAAGAACGGTTCATTTTTTCTGTGGAAAAGGCGATTTAGATGTCTGCTCCCATCTTATGGATAGGACTAGATGACTTAGATGGTGAAGATTCCGAGGACACTGGCTCTATAGCCAGCAAAATAGCACGCCAACTTCGTTTGAAGGGATATAACGTGGAAATGTTCAAACTACAACTTCCCAAGCTCAAAGAGATAGGGTTTGACAACGACAATGCAGCATACGCTATCAGGGTGAGAATGGATCCAGGAGAGGCTATGGATTTTGTTGGTGAGCTAGTAATGGATATTTCATCTATTGAAAGCGATCCTGGCTTAGCTATAGTCATGGATAGGGCTTTTCCTTTGGCTGTTAAGCTTGCAAAGGCATCCTTGAATTCCAAAATCCCTAAAGAGCTCGTTTTAGAGGTGTCGGAGCAAACAGGAATCCAATTGCTTGAATTGGGCGGAAACGGGGACGGGGTTATTGGTGCTTTTGCTGTGGCGGTGCTAGCATCTGTGGGATGCGCGGAAAAGCTTCAAATTGATGTCTAACTGAAAATAATCGATCTATTCGGATTCGAGGAACTTCCAAGCGAGCAAGTCTGACTCTATGGATGCAGCAGCAGAAACCACGTTGGGAAGGAGCCATAGGATTCCTTTTCCAGTCGGGACATGGAGCGCAACGCAGATATGCCCAATAACCTTCTTGCTCGATTTCCCTTCGTGTAAAGGCAAGCTATATATTCCAATATCTCCTTTTGGGCCCAGCTTTCTCTCCATACCATCTTCGTGGGTCATGACCTTGAGGTAGTGCACATCTCCTAGCGTAGGTAAGAACTCAATGGTTTCTCCGCTAACTATGAGTATCAACATCCTCAAAGCGTCAGCCATCCCCTCAAGAAGATCTATTAGGACCTCTAAACCCTTTCTCTCTAAAATCTCTCGCATCCACTCAAGTATCTCCTCTTTTGAGCTTTCTCTTTCTTTTAGGAGGTGTCTAGCTATGTTCTCTATTCTCTTGGCTTTATCTCTAATTATTTCACCTTGTTTTTCATCTTCCTTTCTGCCCTCTTTTGACTCCACTCTCCAACCCTTGCCCAAATTACAAGATCACTCACATAAGAGAAAGAACAGCTATTAACTTAACCTATTCTTCTACTAACGGATAAGTTAGATGGGCTAGAACAGACCTGCCTAATTAGGGGGGGTTTACCTTCCGAAACATCATAAATAAATAGGTCAAAGAAAGGGTCAATAACCGGTTCCAAATAATGTTTCGAGAAGTTCTAAGGGTGATCAGATGAATTCAAAAGATGACACAGATCTAAACAGCGTGAAATGGCACACGTTAAGCCCTGAGAAAGTCCTAAAACTGCTTAATTCATCGCGAAAGGGGTTAAGTAAGGAAGAAGCCCAAGAAAGGCTTCAGATATACGGGTACAACGAGATCGAGGAGAAAAAGAAGAAAACGGCTTTAAGCATATTTTTAGATCAGTTTAAGAGTTTCTTAGTCGCAATCCTTCTTTTCGCCATCCTGTTCTCAATAATCATGAAGGACTATATCGACGCTGGGGCCATAGCTACAATACTTCTTCTCAACGCAGTCCTAGGGACTTTTCAAGAGTACAGGGCTGAGAGGTCTCTTGAAGCGTTAAAGAGGCTAGCAGCTCCAAAAGCAAAAGTGATAAGAGATGGTCTTGAGACAATGGTTCCTGCAAGAGAACTCGTTCCAGGCGACATTGTGGTCTTAAGAGTTGGGGATAAGGTCCCAGCAGACTGTAGACTTATAGAATCCTACAATTTGAGAGTTGATGAAGCCATTCTAACAGGAGAATCGGTTCCTGTCGAAAAAGACCCATCTGTCATTCTTGATGAAGAAACTCCTCTTCCAGAAAGGAGGAACATGGTCTATTCCTCCACAATAATCTCCTATGGGCATGGACTAGGCATCATCGTCGCAACCGGCATGAAGACAGAGGTTGGTAAGATAGCTGAGATGCTTAAAGAGGAAGAAGAAAGGGCAACTCCGCTTCAAGAGCGTTTGGATAGATTCGGAAAGAAACTAGGGCTTTTTATCCTTATACTATGTGCAATAGTTGCCATATCTGAGATAATCGAGTATGGCGGGCTACATAGCCTTAGGGTGCTTGAAGACGCGATTCTCACATCAATTAGCCTAGCGGTTTCAGCTGTACCCGAGGGCCTGCCAGCTGTTGTAACCGTGACTTTGGCCCTAGGAATGAGGAGAATGGCAAAAAGAAATGCGATAGTTAGAAGGCTTGCAGCAGTCGAAACGCTTGGAAGCGCAACCGTGATATGTAGTGATAAGACAGGAACCATAACAAGGAATGAGATGACAGTAAGAGAGGTTTGGCTTTACAACCGCGACTTAATTGTTACAGGGGAAGGATACAAACCAAAAGGGAAATTTATACTGAAGCAAGGGAACTCTTCGTGCGAGATATCTGCAGAAGATTTACCAGGCTTTAAATTGCTCTTAAAAACAGGAGTCCTCTGTAACGATGCATCCTTAGTATCTACTGGGGAAGAATTTCATACAAGCGGAGACCCAACAGAACTTGCTCTCTTGGTTCTTGGAGCCAAGGGAGGATTGATGAAAGAACCTTTAGAGGAGAAGGAACCAAGACTAGATGAGGTACCCTTTGATTCAACTAGGAAAATGATGACCACAATACACAGGAATTCTGAGGGCCTAATTGCCTATTCTAAAGGGGCCCCAGAGGCCATATTGAAGGTGTGCGACAGAATCTTGGTAAACGGGGAGATAGTGGAGTTAAACAACGAATTGAAAGAAGAAATCCTGTTAAGAGTCGAGGATATGGCCAAAAGAGCCATGAGGGTATTAGCCTTAGCATACAGGAAGTTAGATGATGGATATAACAAGAATGAAGTCGAGAAAGGCATGGTATTTCTTGGCATCGTTGGAATGATAGATCCTCCAAGGGCAGAGGTTAAAAAAGCTGTTAAACTGGCAAAACAGGCCGGTCTTAAGGTCATAATGGTGACAGGAGACCATAAGTTAACTGCTGAGGCCATTGCAAAGGAAGTTGGCATAGCAGAAGAAGAGGACTCAATCGTTATCACAGGTGAAGAGCTAGAAAACATGAGTGATGAGGAACTGGACGAAGTAATCGATAAAGTAACCGTCTTTGCTAGGGTTTCGCCAAAGCACAAACTAAGGATAGTTGACTCGCTCAAGAGAAGGAATCACATCGTAGCAATGACAGGAGACGGCGTAAATGATGCTCCTTCAGTGAAGAGGGCTGATATAGGGATAGCTATGGGGATAAGAGGTTCGGATGTGACAAAGGAAGCAGCTGACATGGTGCTAGCTGACGATAACTTCGCAACTATTGTTGCAGCGATCGAGGAGGGTAGAACGATTTATGAAAACATCAGAAAGTTCATAAGGCTTTTACTCTCCGCAAACTGGGATGAGATAGGTGTTGTATTCATAGCTGCCATGGCAAAACTTCCAGTACCATTACTTCCAGTTCAGATCTTGTGGATAAATCTAGTTACTGACGGTCTTCCTGCCCTTGCTTTGGGAATGGATCCCCCGGATCCGGATGTTATGAAGAAGTCACCTAGGAACCCCAAAGAGGAGATCTACCATGGAATGTTTGAATTTATTCTCGTAGCAGCGGTTATAGCTGCAATAGCTTCTTTGTTGCCCTTCTATTACTTATACAAGACGACAGGAGACATTTCTCTTGCAAGAACTGTGGCTTTTACCGTTGCAGTTTTCTTCGAAATGTTTCTCTCCTTTAACTGCAGGTCACCAGAGCGTTACATATTTACCTCAAAGAAAAGGCTCATGGCAAACAAGACTTTGTTTTTAGCCGTGACTCTATCTCTATTACTCCAACTCTTGGTCATTTACGTTCCATTCTTACAAATAATCTTTGAAACTTCTAGTTTGAGTCTTAGAGAGTGGATCGTTGTACTTGGAGCATCCTCAGGAGGTTTGCTGCTCTATCCAAAGTTATTCGAAAAGAAGTTCAAGATGAGATGAGAACCAAAATCTCAAAGTTAACACGCTTAGAGGGGATAACATTTTATCTAACTTCTTTAAAATCTAGAATGGCCCGTGATGAAAATTCCTTCAGCGGATCAATGAAGAATGATGGGCGGACTGAGGCCTTCATAGTCCTGTGATGGTGTACTTTAGAATTACATTCCAGAGAATCTTCCCCTCTTTTCCGAGCGACATCATAGCCCTGTTATAGACTAGCTTAGTTAAGCCATAGATGAACATATCGCGCTTCAAACCCTTTAAATTCAAGTCTTCGGCCCAAGTTTCTGCTTCTGACAAACACCACTCGAGCATGCTTCCAGCTAGGTCAAGCATCTCGTCGCTTCCAGCGAAGATTGGTGAGCTAGCGTCAATGGAAGATCTTACCTCAGACCTTGGCTGACCAACCTCAATCGTACAGAATAGGCCTTCATCGGTTTCACCGAACGTACTCTTATAGGCCATGGGTTCAGCTCCCTCAAACCCACAAACAATGAGTTGTCCCGAATCGACTGGTAGAGCGTTTATTCTACCTAAGAGAACATCATCCAAGGCTACATCTAGCTCTCCTAACGCAGCAATGCTTAGCATTTCCTTAGAATCGCCAGCAAGCCCTGATAATCCGTGATAAACCAGTTCTACAATTTCATTTGCTAGCAAACTGATTTCAGGATCTATCTCCAAGAAGCTCTCCTTTAAGATCAGTGGGAAGTTGAGTGAATTTCCTTTGACGAGGCCAATTCCCTCAAGTTCCTTGATCTTATCGGTTTCTCCAAGTAGCTGCCCTTCCTCTTTCTGCATCCGCAAAAGGGCCTCTTGAACTCTAGGATCGTGGAGTAAATTGTCGACATCAACAGGAATATTCCCAAAAATCGCTGTGATAAACACTATCTGGCTCAAATTAACCACAGAACTCATAATGATAACCAAGCCCAGAATATAATTTTGGGATTTAGCATAGTTGAATTTGTTTTGGATGTCAAGAGTTATTTTGAGTGATTGATAATTGGAAACAGAGCGATGAAAATACTCGTTGATAAGAGGGAAGATCAGTCAAAGGGATGGGCTGAGAAGATGAGACAGATGGGTGTAGAAGTAGAAATCTCTTGGCTTGAAGCAGGAGACTTCCTAGTAAAGGGAGGAGAACACATTTTACTGATCGAAAGGAAAAGCGTTTCGGATCTTGTGAACAGCGTGATATCAAAGAGGCTTTTCGACCAACTCGACGCCTTGGCCCACCAAGAGGTACCCTTTTCTCTGATGATTACAGGGGATCCTAAAGATGCGTGGAGGAAGTTTAGATCGATGGGAAGAGATCCAAGCTTAGTCTGGAATGTTTTCCTCGGAATACAAAATGAGTTAGCCCTTTCTGGGGTTCCTACGATAGTTGTTCCAGATGAAGATCTTGTACCAAAGACCCTTTACCTTCTCGCCAAAAAGATGGAAACCGGGGTTAGACCTAGTTTACGAGTAGTAAAGAGAAGCAGAACTCTTGCAGACGAACAAGTTGAGGTTCTTGGTACAATAAGAGGTCTAGGCATCGTAAAGGCAAAGGCTATAATTGAGAGGTTCAAAACCCTGAAAAGGGTGGCGAACGCAAATTTGGCGGAGTTAGCAGAAGTTAGAGGGATAGGAAAAAAGATAGCCAAACACATCGTGGAGGTATTTACAACCCCCTATGATGAGGCAAAGGAAATTAAAGTCGGCAGGAAGAAGAGCTTGCTATATTGGGAGCAGTAAATGAAGTTCAAAGGAAGAGCTCTTTCATCGAGTTCAGTATGAAGTTAGGCTTTATCTCTGACTTTTCAACCTCTTCTCTACTTGTTACCCCCGTTAAGATGAGCAAGGATTTAATTCCAGCTTTATAGGCACCTTCTATGTCTGTATCGATCCGATCTCCTATAACTAGGACCTCTTCTCTCCTTAAATTCATCTTTTTGAGAGCTATCTCGAAAATATGCGCATTAGGCTTTCCAACTATGATATCTGGCTTCTTTCCTGAAGCAGTAGATATTGCAGCAACCATGGTACCAGCTCCTGGCAGCAATCCCTTCTCGCTAGGGAATGTCTTGTCCGCATTTGTTGCTATGAAAAGTGCCCCTTGTCTTATAGCTCTCATAGCAGTTGCTATCTTCCAGTAGTTAAAGCCTCTATCCATGCCAACCACCACGAAATCAGCTCCATTATCCCAACACTCTTCTCTCGAGATGACTTGAAGTCCCTGACCTTCTAGCTCCTCAACGAGCCCTTTTTCGCCGACAACGTATGTCCTTCCCCCACCATATCTTTCCTTTAGCAATAGGGCTGTTGCATAACCGCTGTTCATGATTTCATTTATGTCAACTTCTAGGCCAAGATCTCTAAGTCTTTTCTCGTAGTCCCTTCTGCTTCTTGTTGAATTGTTTGTGACGAAAAGCATCTTTTTTCCGAGGGTCCTTAGTTTTTTGACTGCTTCAAGGGCTTCGGCAATCGGCCTTTCCCCTACCCAAATCACACCGTCTAGGTCAAGAATTAGCCCTGAATAAGGTTCGAACTCACGCTTAAGCTCCTTCAAGGTCACCACTTTCCCGCTTTTTGATCTCTGACTTTGTGTTAACATGGAAATAGCTATTAATGTGATAAGTTTATACATACTGGTAATCATGTCAGGAATTCAGGATATGCGAGATAAATTGGCTCAGATCCAACTTGTTGCCTCAATTTCGGGAGAACCTGCATCTAGGCTCTATGAAGAGGTTCTTCATGAGCTAACAGCCGCTGGCTTCATCCCATCAAGAAGAGCGGAGGGACACGCACTTTTCCCTTGTGAAAATGCCGATATCCTCGGTTTACCTCATATCAGGCTTGGAAACTTTGGAACAATGATATCCCTGTGGATAAGAGGGCCCTACGATCTAAATAGAGAGAAGGCAGAGATGGCTGGTTTGACTGCTGAAGAGCTTTACGAAAGGATCCTAATAGGTGCAAGAAGAGCAGCTCAAATCTTCGAGAGGTTTAGAGAAGTCGCATCCTCTGTTTTGGTCTCTCTTCCGATTGATGTTTAGTCTAGGACTTTTCCTCTAAAATCCTTATGGCTTCAAGAGCTATCTTAGTTTCCAGTTCTATGGCTTTCTGAACCCTTGGATCTAGCTCACCTTTCTTCTCTCCTTTCTTAAACTCCCCTTTCTTTGTTCCCTTTATTATGTTTCCATCCACTGCCAAAACAGCTCCCGCCTTAAGCCCCTTTATCTGAGATAAAACAAATATAACTGCTGCTTCCATTTCCACTGAAAGAACACCTAAAGAGCTCCACAATCTCATAGTACTCATGTCTTCAGCATAGAAGGCATCCCCAGTTAGGATTACTCCAGACCTTACATCAATACTTAGTTTTTCTGCTGCATTTAGAAGGGAATTGACGACTTCAGCGCTCGCCACTGCTGGATACTCCAAAGGGACATAGGCTCTAGTGGTTCCGTCTGCCCTAACAGCCGCTGTAGCAACTATGATATCCCCAATCTCTATCTCAGGCTGTATAGCTCCGGTTGTTCCCACCCTTATGAAGCACTCTGCCCCTATCTTAGCTAACTCCTCTACAGCAATCGCTGCTGCAGGACATCCGATCCCCGTTGAGGTAACGGAGACAGGAATTCCTTTGTAGCTACCAGAAAAAGTAACATACTGCCTATATTCCGCTACAAGCTTGTAATCGTCAAAGAATTTCGCTATTTTCTCAGCTCTCTTGGGATCTCCTGGTAGAAGAACGTATTTGGCAACATCTCCTGGTCTACACATTATGTGAGGCTGGATTCCCATATCTCTTCCTGTAAACAGGCAGACAATTGCTAAAAAATCTGGTTTTCTACGATCTTTTCCTTACTTCCAAGGTCAAGTATAGAAGGAATAAAAGGTACGACAAGTCAACAAAGCCAACACCAATGTCAAGGAGCGTCATAATCCTTGCTATAGAGGCCGAATACAGTGCTACTTGAATGCTAGATCTCTCTGAAGGGTGCATTGCTCTCATAAAGATTCCTAGAAGAACTGAAAGGGAGATCGCGCCTAGGAGGCCGAAATCCAATGTGGCTGGTCCTATGAGAGTGGCTGTTATCCCAACTTCTCTTGGTGTCTCTATTACTTTTGCAATCACCTTTTTGGTTGGATCTAGCATGGCTAAACCATAAGTCAATCCAAGGGGGAAGGAAACTCTGGCCAACTCTTGAAAGACGTGAAGAGACAATCCCGTTCTATAGAGGAGATAATAAGAAGAGGGAATTGTCCAAGATCCATAGCTCAGTTTGGCAATGAAGGTCCCCATAAGTAAGATGACTATGATGAGCGTGCTGGAGATGGAAAAGGCTTCACCGATTCCTACATCAGCGGATATCATGCTTGCTATGAGCGAAGCGATAACGATGGAAGCCAGATTCCCCTTATACCCTAACAGAATTGCCATTGCTGAAAGAGGGAGTAGAAAGAGAAAACCCCTTTTTCCATATTTTGAGGAAGAATAAGCTGCGGCAAAAATTGAGCTAACCTGAAAGCCAGCCCTGAGGGGGGAAGAAGATATTGCAGCTCTCAACTCAGGATTAAGAAGTGGAATTCCTCCGCTGTTCAGGAGAAGAAAACAAATTATGGAACCTATAAGTGCCCCACAAAGTATGCTCCTTTCATATCTCCAGAACTTAGCTACAACAAGCACAACACCGACTTGAACTATGACAGCCAGAAGCCCAGAAACACTTAGAGACCCAAGAAAGCCAAACAAAACCGAAAAACTAAGTATAATCCACCTAAATTCTCTTTTTAATAAAAAGAAGCTCCTTCCAGCGATGTACATCGCAAAAATGGCTATAAGACAGATGGCTATTGAAGGAAGCCAGAATTCAGGGAACGTCTTTGAGAAGTACTTTGAAGTTAATGGTAAAAACCTAGCTAAAAGGCCAACAACTAAATACGTAAGATAGGAAGCAGGGATGAGGAGATACGAGTTTAGAAACCAAGGAAGGATAGATAAATCTTCAAATGTTTTCTGTTCAGACTCTTTCAAACTAGAACATCTCCTCAAACCCTGACCTTGAAGATAATGCTGGGGGATAGTGAGTTCAATCACTCATAAGGTTTATGGATTATTGATATCACAAATTTTTTGCCATGATGAGTAAAAGAATTGCACTTGAGAAGGTTCTGAACGACTTCATAAGTGGGGTGCCAGAAGTTTCTGGCATAGCTATATTAACGAGGGATGGACTCCCAGTAGCAAGCAAATTTAGGTCAGAGGCGCCCGAAGAAGAAGTTGTTGGAGCGATGAGTGCTTCCATGCTGGCGATAGGTGAAAGGGTTGCAATGGAGTTCGGACACGGAGGAGTTGAGAAGGTGCTTGTGATAGGGAAAACAGGCTACGCAATGCTGATGGGAGCTGGCCCAGATGTGATGGTAGTGGCTATCCTACCTAAAAACGCCAAGATAGGCCTTGTCATGCTTGAACTCAGGAGAGCATCAGAGAAAATAGCAAAAGTGGTTTCAGAATTTACCTTTGAAACTCTATAAACTCTAAGAGTAGTTATATTGGAAAACAGGCTGAGTTCTGAGGAGTTATGGATTTGTAAAAATATTTTATTCTACCTCTGATTATCCTGCGATCTGGATGAAAAAATGAGGACAACCAATTGGCAGAGATTCAGAGAGAGCTATCTCTTTCTCACTTTACTGGCTGCTCTTGTTGGTTTTGTATCTGGAGTTGGAGCTATTCTTTTTAGATGGCTAATCAACTTCTTCATCGAAGTCTTTTACGGAATAGGATCTAAAATATTTAGTTTCATTGGAAAAAGCTATTACGCCATTGCTCCCGCCCTCGGAGGCCTGATAATTGGACCCATAATACATTATGCTGCTTCCGAAACCAAGGGACATGGAGTCCCTGAGATCATAGAGGCTGTGAGAACCAAAGGAGGAAGAATCAGGCCAAGAGTTGCTTTAATAAAGCCATTGGTCTCAGCCATATGTATAGGGTCTGGGGGATCGGCTGGGAGAGAGGGACCCATAGCTCAGATAGGTGCATCATCTGGTTCTGCCATAGGACAGATGCTTGGAATATCACCAGAAAAACTAAGGGTTTTAGTGGCTTGCGGTGCTGGTGCGGGAATAGCTGCAACATTTAACGCACCAATAGCTGGCATCTTCTTTGCAATGGAAGTTATTCTGGCAGAATTCAGAACTAGATCATTTATTCCAGCGGTTGTAGCTACCGTAACAGCTACATCATTTGCAAGGAGATTTCTAGGAGACTATCCTACGCTTGGACCATTAAATTACTCCCTAAGAAGCTACAGCGAGCTGCCTTTGTACTTAGGTCTTGGGATTCTGGCTGGTCTAGTTGGGATACTGGAAATAGATGTTCTCTACAAGTTTGAAGACTTTTTTGAGAGGATTAAGGTACTTCCTCCTTTCCTAATACCGGCATTGGGCGGACTTATCTTAGGAAGCATTGGATTGGCCTTACCTCACGTTCTAGGAGTTGGCTATGGTGAAAACCTTTTGCCACCTCTTACAAATGCATTAATTGCAGCCATAAAAGAAAGACTCGATCTAAAGCTTATGATTTTACTAGTTTTCGCAAAGATCCTAGCTACGTCCATAACATTGGGTGCTGGAGGATCTGGAGGAGTTTTTGCACCCTCACTTTTCATAGGCGGAATGTTAGGGGGCGCATACGGCTACATAATGAACTTGTTATTCCCAGACATAACTGCAGGTTACGGAGCATATGCTCTGGCAGGCATGGCAGCCCTCTTCTCGGGAGTAAGTAGATCAACCTTAACCTCAATAATCATACTCTTCGAGATGACGAGAGACTACGAGATAATACTCCCTCTCCTGCTCTCATGCGTTGTAAGCGATGCTATAGTGGTCTTCTCTGGTAGGAACATATACATCCAGAAGCTCCTTAGAAAAGGAGTAAAAGTGAAGCCTGAAAGACCTCCAGATATTCTGGATATGACTCTAATAAAAGAAATAATGAAAAAGGGAGAAGATCTCATCGTAATAAAGAAAGGAATGAGTGTAAAGGAAGTTTACGAGCTTATGGAAAAGAGAGGGTATCACGGCTTTCCGGTCCTTGATGAGAAAGGAAGGCTAATAGGACTGGTAACTCATAACGAGATAAACGATGTCATGACGTCGGGTTTGTGGGATGCAAAAGTCGAGAGCATAATGATAAGAGACCCGCTGACCCTCTATCCAGATGAGACGCTGAGGGAAGCCCTACTAAGGATAGGAATAAGAAGAGGTAGCCATTTCCCAGTCGTGGACAGAAAAGATAGAAGAAAATTGGTTGGTTTTGTTGCAAAATCAGACATAATATCAGCATATGTTGAAAAAACGAAGGAAATAGAATGGTTCCCAGCATAGTTTGGGATCAAACCCTCAAAGCTTGCTTGGTGTTTGACAATCACTCCATCAACAAAGTAATGACCGGAACTCTTACTGCAGATGCAACCCTCTCACTAACTCCCTTTAAGATCAACCTCCTTAACTTTCCCTTCTTTCTCTTCAGCATAACCACCAAGTCGTAATCTCCTTCTTTTACCTCCTCTACTATATCACCGGCTGCATCTCTGGCAACTGCAACCCTTACTCTCGTGTTATTACCCTCCTTTCTTAACTCATCTGCTCCAACGTCAGCATATCCCATTGCAAAGGATCCTAACCAGCCAAATTCTCTCTTGAAAGAGACTTCCTCCTGTTCTGGCATCCCCTCTCCTCATTGGCAACTTATTTTGGTAAGAAATACTTTAATGGTTTCGCAGCTCTAGCGCAGGGTCTCATTTCTAAAAAATGAAACAATGGATTTTATTTTAGATGGCTCAAAATAAACAGACGCATCATGGATTTGATGATCGGAAGTTTCGTTAACGTTGGTATGACATCAAACGCTTACTTTATCAGGGAATTCGATATGCTTACTTTAAGGCAAAAATGCTCAAAGAAGAGAATAAAGAGCTGTTAAAGGGCATCAATTAGTTACAAAGAACTGAATTTATGAGAAAAGAGGTGAAAGAGGGGTTTGAATCCTAAATCAAGAAGGTTATTCATTGCTCTCTCGATAGCTGGCTTTTTCGCCATATTAAGTTCAACTATGTCCAAATCTCCCACTCTTCCACTTTTTGCTGAGAGCTTAGGCATACACACAGCTGAAATCGGATTCATAGCCTCCATATCCACGTTCGTTGGAATATTTACGAACGTGATCGCTGGATCTCTGTCAGATAAATATGGGAGAAAGGCCTTGTTAAGGGCGGGCGGCTTTGTTTTTGCTACTGCTCCTTTGTTTTATTTATTCGTACGAAACTCTTTCCAACTAGCTGCCATAAGGGCCTATCATGGACTTGCTACAGCAACATTCGTTCCTGTCTCTCTAGCTTTCATAGCAGACATATTTCCAAACAGAAAAGGTGAAATGATGGGTCTCTTCTCGTCTGCCATGACGGCAGGAAGGATGATAGCTCCTCTTTTGGCTGGAACCATCATCCTTAGGTTTGGATTCAAAGAAGCCTATGAAACGTGTTGGTTGGCGGGAATGATTGCCTTTCCAATTATTTTACTCATCAAAGCTCCTACTTCAAGCCAGATGTCTGGATTTAGGCCTTTTAGGCTTATAGGCGGACGAGTCGTGATAGTTGCATCATTTGAAGCCATAAGCTACTTCGTCATGCAAGCTATCGAGACGTTTCTCCCTCTCTATGCAAGCAGTATTGATATCTCTGCATCGGAGGTGGGAATTCTCTTCACAATCCAGATATTGACCATGGCTCTTCTTAAGCCAATTGCTGGAAGGGTCTCTGATAGGATAGGGAGAGTTCCTCCCATAATCGTTGGTATGATAGTCATCTCAATGAGCGTAATTGGACTGAGCTTTTCTAGAGGATTTTACCTGATGATGTTTTCTCTCGTACTCCTGTCAGCAGGGGTTGCCTTTGTCTTCTCATCTACAAAACCTTTGGCTTCGGAGATCATGGGCTCAAAAATGCATGGTACAGCTATCGGGACTACTGAAACCGTAAAGGACATTGGACAGGCATTTGGCCCGGTGATAGTTGGCATACTTATCAGATCCATAGGCTTTAGCTCTGCTTTCCTTTCATTGGCAGCGTTGCCGTTATTGTTTGCATTGTTCTTCGTAATTATAAGGAAGAGGCTAATTGCTTAGTGACCCCTAAGATCACAGTTTAACAACCCTGATCTCGCCCATAGCCTTGAGTACTTCCATGAAGAACTTCTTAACGTAGTTCTTTGAACCGGACCTTAGCGAAGCAATCAACTCCTCTGCATCAAAGTACACCCTGAACTCAGTAAGCAGGTAAGCTGATATCATCTTTATGAAAAGATCCGCCCTTTCATCTCCCCCAAGGGATATGCTTAGTAATTCATAGAATTTAGAGGGATGTTCTAAAAGGACCTGTATCCAATTCATGTCTTTGAACTCCTTTTTCAGATGCCTGATCATTAAGGCCATAAGACCTGGTCCGAGAGGTCTAACGACTTGTCTCAAGAAGAAATCGAGTTTTTCAGGATCAGGGTGAAATTCCTGTTCATTCATTTAGATACGGCCTCCCTTTTTTGATTTCAAGCATTAGTTCCTTTGTTGAATGGCGGGTTCCTTTTGCCTTTATCACAACAAGTTTTCTTACCCATCTATCATCTACTTTATCGAGGTAGAGGAGAATTCCTAACTCAGCTATTTCTAGGATGTCTCCCATGACTCCAGCATGCTCCAATAGATTGTTGGGATATAGATTGACAGCTCCTACAAGAAGGACTGTAGATCCATTACCCTTTGAAATGAATTTTAGGCTTCTGATGAACTCAACAAATTCCTCTTCATCATATACCCTCTTTATTGAATTTATCCCGTCCACGACGACTCTTTGCGGCCTATATCTCTCAAAAATCTGTTTCATGAGCTCTGTTAGGGCACCAGAGGTAAGCCTTCCTGGATAAAGTGATATTATCGTTAGATATTCCCTAAGTTCATCTTGTTGAAGACCTATCTCCTCAATAAACTTCCAAATCTGCTCGGAAGATTCTTGAAAGGTTAGGAGAAGAGATTTTTCTTTGGATTTTGCGCCAGCTATCAGGAAATTCCTTGCTACAATACTTTTTCCCGTCCCACTTTGTCCCAAAATTATCCCAAAGCACCCTCTCCTCATTCCTCCACCTATCAGATCATCTAGCTCCTTTATACCAGTACTTATCCTCTCATTGCTTAGTTTCCACTCATATTTCCATCCCATGGGAACGTATATGTCAATTCCCTTCTCGTAAATGACGAATTCATACTTTCCAAATCCTAGAGGCCTTCCTCTCATCTTAATTATTTCCATCATCCTTTTTGGAGGACCAATGGAGGTTTCCGTCAATTCTAATTTAATTAACGCGTCCGTAATGAATTCTTCTACGCCATGTCCAACTGATGCCTCACCTACCGGAAGATCGGCTATTATTATGGCAGTTATTCCCATATCCTTGCATATTCTGTATAACGTGTTGTGGAAGAGAGCCCTTACTTCCATAGGCGTGAAGAGATTTGTGAGAGCCGTTATAGAGTCAATGACAAGCCTTTTTGCACCGATTTCCTGGATTTTTTCCAGCATTTCATCAAGAACGGCCTCTACACTCGCTTTTTCAGACGCAGTGAATGCTTCTATAAAACGAAAGAGCCCTTTAGATTCAAGGATTTCAAAATTCATGCCAAGCTGTGCCATGTACGAATAGAATTCCCTTTTAGATTCTGCAAATGAAACGTAAACTCCAGGCTCCTTGTACTTACTAGCCCCTTCATGTATGAATTTCGCTGCAAACGTGGATTTTCCAGTTCCTGGATTTCCTGCAAGTAGGACGATGCTGTTTCTGACAAAACCTCCATTTGTAATCTGGTCAAATCCTGGAATTCCAGTTGGAACGCTCTCTAGCTTCGAATCACCCACATTCATGCGGATACACTTCCGCTTAATAGTCTCGACATTGTTGATTTTTAAGGTAAATGTTACTTAGAGTTAAATGTCATACGAGTTTTTATGGACTCTAAGAACTTAGCGGTGAACTAACTCTCTTTAAGAACAGATACTACTTGTGCCTGTAATGTACAACTCTTGCATTGTTTTTGTTTAGCTCCTGAGGAATGATCCTATCTCTGGCAACTCAACCTCGGGAAAAAAGCAACTAAGAGATTGGAAAGGGAATTTCTGAACCTAAAAGACCTGCCAACTTCTTTTTAAGATCCTCTAAGTCCTTAGCTTCGACCATTTCTATTCCAAACGATTTTACAAGGTTCCTCGTCTCCTTTGAGAACTTCTTGGTTGAAGCGAGGACAAATCTCTTTTCTCCTCCTTCTGGCGATCTAGAGACATCTATAACTTTTGTTATGAAAGGAGCTACGTTTTCCGAAGAAAGAACACCTTTTCCGCCATATATGTCTACCAAATACTCAGTTCCGTTCTTTTTAGCTCTCAACGAGAAAGTATGCGTAACTCCAGATTTACCCCTCACTGAAGGCTTTCCTACGACCTTAAATCCTCTATTTTCCAGCTCTCCTGAGAACATTGATGGCCAGAAAATCAGCTCAGATAGTTTTCTTAATGCGTCGGGATTTATTTTGTAGGAATAAAGAGGCTTCATCTTTCCTTCTTTTTCCTTGAACTTATGATGACATTTAACACAGAGATATACTTTCTCGGGTGCTTCAAAGAAGTTGCCGCAAGATTTGCACTTGAAAATATCTCCAAGTCTTCTATAATCCTTACCGATCAGTCTAAGGGTCTTCCCACAACTTGGACATTTGAGGCTGCCGTCTGGCTGTAGGAACTCTTCCTCAAAACCAACGTAACCGCAGCCATAGTGCTCAATAACTTCTCCCTTCTGAAGATTGGAAGAGCCACAATACGGACATGCTTGCTGGGTTATGTGAAGGGGGGATTCACACTTCGGACATACCAAGTATTCTCCTACCTTTTCTTTTGTCAGAATTCCTTGTTTCGCAAGTTCTTCTAGGATTTTACCGCTAGGATCTAATCCCAACAACTCCAATTCAGGGTAAATGTAGCCCCTAGATGGATCCAGTTCAGGTGAGAGTTCCATATCTTGGTTCTCTAGCAGCCATTCGAGTAGTGTTCTGACGTCTTCCCTTTCAAAGAGTTTTGATGTCGACATATGGATCCCTTGAAGTTCTCCAACTTCTTTTAGAGGGAAACTAATCTTAAAAGATTTCCTTTCTATAGGAGTTTTCTGCTAATGCCTTCACTCTAACTCCCAACTTTAACGCAGAATAAGAAACTATTTTGGCAAGTTTTAATTAACAGACAGTTGTCCATTACTTGATCATGAAAAGAGAAACAGAGGAAGGCAAAATAGAGTACAAGCTTAAGCTAAACGCACAAACAGAGGAAAGACTGCAAAAACTGGCAACACAGCTTGCTTACAGGTTAGGTGAAGGCGGTGGGGAGGCCTTTTACGAGCTTGGAGTCTCTGATGATGGAGAACCGCTTGGTTTGACTGAAGAAGAGGCAAGAGAATCGTTTAAAATTATGGAACAAATAAGTAAGACGGTAGGAGCTTCCTTTATAGTCGTTAGAAAGGAAAAAGCGAAGAGAGGTTATGTGTATGAACTTCTTGTGAGGAAAACAGTTGATTCTCCACCCATTCAAATATCTGTAGCGCTTCTGGGAAACGTAGATGCAGGAAAATCCACCCTAAAGGGCGTGCTAGTTTACGGAACCCTTGATGACGGCGATGGAAAGGCAATGAGCTTAGTTGCCAAGTACTTACACGAGTTGAAGTTCAGAAGGTCATCATCCGTTTCAGTTCATGTTTTAGGCTTCAATGAAATGGGAGAATCGATCAATGACTCCCTTAGAACCTATGACGAGGCCAAAGTATACTTGGAAGGATCTAAGATAGTCACTCTGATAGACCTTGCCGGTCATGAGAGGTATTTGAAAACGACCATGAGAGGGGTTCTTGGGCATCTCCCTGACTACACATGCATGGTTGTTGGTGCCAACGCAGGTCCAATAGGAACTTTTAGAGAACACTTAGGAATGACCGTTGCTTTGGGAATACCTTGCTTTGTTGTGATCACGAAGGTGGATATGGCTCCCCAAGCAGTGCTGGAGAGAAACTTGGAAAAGGTAATACACCTCTTAAAGTTACCAGGAATTAACAAAATACCCTTCATAATAAGAAGCAAGAATGATGCAGCTATTGCAGCAAGACATATGCCCCATGGAAGAGTTGCTCCTATCTTCCTCATCTCAAATGTCACTGGTCAGGGCTTGCAGGAGCTCAAAGCTTTTCTCAACATGCTCCCGCCAAAGATAGATTGGCATGAGAAAGCTAAAGGAAAGTTTCTGTGCTACATCGATGAGAAGTTTGATGTGTCTGGTGTTGGGCTTGTGGTTGCGGGTTTGGTGGAGGAGGGTACCGTTAAGAGCGGAGACCGAGTGCTTCTTGGACCATTTGATGATGGATCCTTTAGAACTGTAAGGGTTAAGTCAATAGAGGTGAACAGAGTTCGCGTCGAAAGGGCTGAGGCAGGTCAGATTGCGGCATACGCTATTACAAACGCCAAGTATGAGGAAATAAGAAGAGGAATGGTATTACTTGATCTTGATGCCACGCCTGTAGCTGTAAGAAAGTTTAGGGCTCACATAAGAGTCCTGCATCACCCAACAACAATAAAAGTCGGATATGAGCCAGTTATTCAGATGAAAACGATAAGACAGGCCGCAAGACTCGTAAATACCACGAAGAAATTCCTGAGAAGCGGGGACACCGACGTAGTTGAGTTTTACTTCATTCTTAGACCAGAGTATGTCAGGAAGGGAGACGTATTCTTCTTCAGGGAAGGTAGGACAAAGGGTATAGGAACGGTGGTTGGGATTAGTGGAACATCATAAATGCTAAACTAGCCGATTTTATTTCTTTTTTACGAGCTAAAACGTCGGGCTATTCCTCTATTTCAAAAACCTTGTTTCTGGAAGTTGTCCCACGAACTAGTCGCACCTTAGAAGGGCTAACTCCGAAATGCTTGGCTATTATTTTAATGGCCTCCTCATTCGCCTTTCCTCTTTCAGGAGAGGATCTAACCCTCACAACTATCTCTCCATACTCCTCGGTTATGCTCGGAGACTTGGATTTTGGAATTACCTTAACTCGAATCCTCAAGGTAAACCCAGCCGTTAGGAATGCTTCAAGATTAAAGCATTTAACTTAGATATTCCTATATCCTATACTCAAGAAGGAGTGAAAAATTGGGAAGGGCTCAATACCACATAGGTCTCGTCATATTGTTTGTAGCAGCATTTGCAGGCCTTTATCTTTACAAAACCGTACTTGCTTGAGAAGTTCTGCAAGGTTGCCAATGAGCTTGGGATTAAAGGAGCAAAGCGAATAGACGTGATATGGTTGCTCAACAACGCGAGCTTCTACGGATTCTTCAGCGAGGAAGGGCTTAGAAGGGCTCTAGCGTTCGTTAACGATACGTCGAAGGAAATAAGCTTCAACTTCAAGTACCCGATATGTCATGCAGCTCTAGCAGATGCAGGTTACTTCTGCCCTTCGGTTTTCGATTATCCATGGGAAGCTAAGGTTCTCGCCTTACAGGTTGGAGAGCTCCCCTACTACGTTGGGATGAGGGAGCTAAACGGCACTGATTACCTCTGGCTAAATGTTTTGAAGCCATACGTCGACTGGAGGGCTGAAGAGCTTAATAGCGGGAACTTAACGCCCTTGGGGATTAAGTTAAATCAGGAGCTTAAGGCAATGGCTCAAGCTGGTAAGGATGAAGCGGTTATAGAGGCTGCGATGCGTTGTGCCTATCCCTTCGACGTCTTCTTCAACCACGATTTGTTGGGAAGGGACGACGGAAGGTACCTATGGAACAGCAGGGAGGGGAAGGACAAGGTAATGCTCATGAAGGCTTTGCGCCAAGGTGTGATAAACATGCAGTACAACGCATCCTTGGGTTGCTCTCCTTTCGAATACTTAGTTAAGTTCGTCAGGGAAAATTTTGAGAGAAAAAACAAGGTTTACAAGCTATCTTTACTAGATGCCTAACTTGGAGGTCCAGGCAAAGTTTGGAAGCATAGTAGGGATTACTGGAGAGAAATGGCAAGACAAGATGGAGAGCTCATCAAGAAAGATTCATTGGCTTTGTACATCATAGGTTTTCCGCAATATCTCAATCTTCATGGTCTTCCTGCAAATCCGAAATTCAACATAGCCGAACAATCAAGACCTTACTTCACAAGGCTGGTAGCAGCCATCCACATCCATACATATCGTTCCAGCAGGACATTCTTCCGCAGGAGCAGTGGTTGTTGTCGTTGTCTTCTTTGTAGTCGTTGTTGTTTGACAACTCCATTCGCAGTAACCATCGGGACAAAGTTGAAGGTTGCTGCAACAGGGATAACCACACTGATTTTTGTTCTCTCCTACTTCAGTACAGTAGCTACAATCGCCTACGTTACTACCACAAACGTCCCTTGTACAAGAAACACCGTCATCGCAGCTCCAACAAAGATATCTGATGGCATCGGTTATTTAGTAGAATTATTTAAATAATAATAAATAATCTTCCATAGTAATGACTAGGGTCAAGGTCACTAGAAGCTATCAGGTCACGATACCCAAAGAGATAAGGGAAAGAATAGGGCTAAAGGAAGGTGATTACTTACAAGTTGAAGTTGACGACGAAGGAAGGATAATAATGTCTAAATCTAGGAAGAAAAGGAGGACTTTGAGAGCTGGTAGGCCCCTTAAGCCTGATGAGATAGAGAAGCTCATAGAGCTTGGAATCAAGAGAAGTCTCATTTCTGGTGAGTAAATTGGCATCAGCGGTGTTGGATACCAACGTCATCGTGTACGACACATTCGAGGACTCGTTGTATCACGAGATGGCCAGAGAACTCCTGGACTCCCTCGACATGTGGGTCCTACCTCTGATAGTGCTATACGAGTATGTCTGGTTGATGAAAGAGCTAGGCGTTAACCTTGAGGACATCTCAGCTAAAGTGTATGAGTACGCTTGGGACCCTAAGTCTAGGGTTACTTCAGGAGGAAAGGACGCAGTTAGGTGGGCTTTAGCGGCTCTCATGGAGGAGAGGCTATCCGCATCTAGGTTCAACGATAAGGTGGTATTGTCAATAGCCGAGAGGGAAGGAATTCCTCTAGCTACTTTTGACAGGGGGCTGAGAGTTCAGGCTCATAGGGTAAACGTAGAGGTGCTCCCCAGCTCCATTGACGTGCATGAATCTTGAGATTATTTGCTTGATCTCAGCACCGTTGCTTGTAAACTCCAGGGACTCTTATTCTCTCCATTTTTCCAGTAAGGATGCCCCTTCCCCCTAGCTTGCTAGCCGAAGACTGCTTGCAAACTTAAGTGGTATGCGACGATGCCCGTTAGAGCTGTTTGAGGGATTATATGGGATGCTACACGCCAGAAATAGACAGGGCAGGAAGAAAGGATTATCGGGTTAACAAGACTAAATGCAAGTAAAAGCTCCATGGATTCAATGTATCATTTGCTAAAGACGAAATATCATCACTTTTTCAAATAATATATCCTGATGTTGTTGGTTAATCCGAGATGCCAGTATAAACCTTAAAGAACCCCAGCTATTTTCTATTAAGAATGAACTCTTATCGGTGTGTTGTTCTCCTGACTGTGCTTTTCTTAACTAATATCACCCCTTTGTTCTCCCAACGAGAAGTTTCCAGCTTTTTGGAATTATATGGAGTAAGAGCAGTTCAACTGGACTTGGACTTAATTTATGACCCAAACCAGGTCGAATTTAGAAGGAGAGTTGATCTTGTACTTGATAGACTGATTTTGATAGGTGCTAATTTAGTTCTCCTTCAAGTTTTTCAAGATCCAGATGGAGACGGTTCCGCCAACGGAGTCTACTTCAAGACAGACTTGGCTCCAAGTTTAGATGCTTTTGGAACATTCTTGGAGGAGGCAAGAGAGAGGAACATCAAGGTCTTTGCATGGATGACCACACTAGCATGTTCCTGGGTATTAGAGGAACATCCAAACTGGGAAATATTGTCCTTCGATCCCGATTCAGGGAGTTATGTCACGGGAAAGTACTGGTACAGGAGAGCTTCACCATTTTGTGACGATTTTGTGACCTATTTAAGGGCTCTTTATGCTGATCTTGCCTCCTACCCGCTAGACGGAATTCTTCTACAAGATGATCTCTACTTAGGCGAGTGGGAAGATTTCAGCGAATGGGCTAGATCAGCATTTAGGAAAGAATACGGATTTGAACTAACACCTTTGTTGTTAAAGATGGGAGATTGGAGGGAAAAATGGATTAATTGGAAAGTAGAGCGACTTATGTACATTGCAAGGATTTTAGAGGAAACAGTTAAGGAAAAGA
>Ga0180300_10000193_pt1 | contig 25304 bp, 18 predicted proteins | sample GuaBasSediGuay15_FD_121798 | JGI IMG/M metagenome (GOLD analysis project Ga0180300, IMG submission 121798) | Subseafloor sediment microbial communities from Guaymas Basin, Gulf of California, Mexico - Guay15, Core 4569-2, 21-24 cm | ecosystem: Environmental > Aquatic > Marine > Hydrothermal...
CATCCTTATCGCCGCCATAAGTCCTGGTCCAGAGGGTGTCCGGACCCTGGCTTAAAGAGATGGAAAATAAGAGCAATATTAAGGAGATCGATTTTATCATCACCCCCCCTTTCCCTTATAAGAGACCATCATGGAATGATAACCCCTCAGAGGTTGCCGTCAAGATTCGCCTTGCCTGACTCCTCTCCACTTTTTTCATGCTTCCTCCCAGACAATCACCGCCGCACCTCATAAACCAATAACACCCGCTCCACCCGATCACTACTGCTCAACCGCACACGAAGCCCATCCGACTCTTCAATAACCGCCAAAATAAACTGATTTGACCAAAACCCCGATCCGCCAGGACAGAAGCGCTATGAGCCGACCAATGCCAATTCCTCCCGCTGATTACGACTGGCCTCATCCTGAAAATCAGTCGTAAGCCAGATGATCGGCACCACACGCTTCCGAAAAGAAATGGCCTCTCAATTTGGTCCAGTCCATCGCAATATGAAGATTGCCCGAAAGAGAAAATTGACGCAAATTCCTTTCGCTGGCTTGAATTCGAGAATAACAACGCATCACACCTCCATATTAAATCCCTACCGTTGTCTTATCTTATTGATAAAATCCGCTTAATTTCAAGATAAGAAGGTGGAGAGGAGTCATAATTTAAAGTGATTGACGGGTGCGGGTATCTATGTAGAATTGCAGGGAAGGAGGTGTCGTGGGCAAAACCCTTGCCGAGAAGATCTTTTCTCTCAAACTGAATCGTGATGTCAAGGCGGGTGAGTTCGTCATCGCGCCGATCGATATCTGCGCCTGCCAGGATGGAACTGGCCCCCTTTCGGTCCGCCAGATCGAGGCCTTAGGCCGGGGGGTGGCCAATCCGAAGCGTTCGATCTTCTTCATTGACCATGCCGCCCCTTCGCCACGAAAGGAGCTCTCCAATGATCATAAGCTCCTAAGGGAGTTCTGCAGAAAGACCGGTTGCATCCTCTCCGAGGTTGGCGATGGGGTCATCCACCAGCGGCTGGTTGAGGATTATGCCAAACCAGGTGATATCCTGATCGGGGCCGACTCCCATTCCTGCACCTCGGGCGCCTTGGCAGCATTCGCCACCGGGATGGGCTCAACCGATGTTGCAATCGGGATGGCCCTCGGTGAGAACTGGTTCCGGGTGCCGGAGACCTTCCGGATCAATGTGACCGGAAGATTCCCCAAGGGGGTCTTCTCCAAGGATCTCATCATCCATCTGATCGGGATGATCACTGCGGATGGCGCCACCTACAGGGCCTTGGAGTTTGGTGGTGAGGCGATCGAGAACATGTCGATGTCCGAACGGTTTGTCCTGGCCAATATGGCGGTTGAGGCCGGGGCCAAGACCGGGCTCTGCCCTGCTGATGGGATCACCCAGGAGTATCTCAAGCGGATGGGTCGGGAGAACGATTACCAGCCCTTAGCCCCGGATCCGGATGCCGAGTATGAGCGGGTGATCGAGATCGATGCCTCGAACTTGGAACCGGTCGTCTCCTGCCCCCATACGGTTGATAATGTCAGGAAGGCAAAGGAACTGACCGATATCAGAATTGACCAGGTCTATATCGGGACCTGCACCAATGGTCGACTGGAGGATCTGAGGGTTGCGGCCCGGATCCTGAAGGGGAAAAGGCGCCATCCCGATGTCCGACTTATCGTCTGTCCCGCGTCACGCCGGGTCTATCTCGATGCCCTGAGGGAGGGTATCCTTGAGATCTTAGTTGAAGCCGGGGCCTCAATCATGGGTCCGGGATGTGGCCCCTGTGTTGGTGTCCATGAGGGGGTCCTTGCGGATGGCGAACGGTGCCTCTCCACCCAGAACCGGAACTTCAAAGGGAGGATGGGTAACCCCGAGGGTGAGATCTATCTCGCCTCACCGGCCACTGCGGCCTACTCTGCTACTGTCGGACATATCGCCGATCCCAGGGAGGTCTTATGAGAGGAAGGGCCCACAAATTTGGTGATTCGATATCGACCGATCTCATCTGTCCGGGTCGGTATTTCCATCTGAGATCAAATCTCCCGGAGCTGGCCAAGCATGTCTTAGAGGATGCCGATCCCGATTTTCCCAAGAAGGTAAAGGAGGGGGATTTTGTGGTCGGGGGACAGAATTTTGGTCTTGGTTCCTCCCGTGAGCATGCCCCCACCATCATCAAACTGGCCGGTGTTGCTGCGGTCCTGGCCAAATCCTTTGCCCGGATCTTCTATCGGAATGCGATCAATGTTGGACTACCGGTCCTGATCTGCGATACCGATCCGATCGAGGATGGCGATGAGCTCGAGGTCGATCTCGAGACCGGTCTGGTCAAGGATCTGACCAAAGGGATTGAACTGAAGGCCAATCCGCTGCCTCCGGTGATGATCCAGATCTTAAAGGACGGGGGGCTGCTTCCCCATGTCAAGAAACACGGAGGATTCAAGATCGGGTGATCATACTCCTCTTCCTCTTCAGCCAGTATTTCGGCCAGAACAAGATCCAGTATCGGGACTTTGATTTCTCAATCCTGAAGGGCGAACACTTTGAGATCTATTTCTATCCGGGTGAGGAGCCCTTGGCCGACTTCGCTGAGATGACCTTAGAGGAGGCCTATGAGGAGTATGCCGCCCTTCTCAATGTCCAGGTCGACTTCAAGATCCCGGTCATCATCTACGCCTCACCCAATGAGTTCGCCCAGACCAATGTTACTCTCGAGCTCATCGAGGAGTCGGTCGGTGGTTTTACCGAGATGTTCAAAAACCGGGTGGTCGTTCCCTTTACCGGCTCCTATCGGGAGTTCCGGCATGTCCTCAGACATGAGCTGGTCCATGTCTTCCAGTTCCAGATCTTCCGCCGGACCTCGGTCTCATCGATCCTCTCCACCGAGATCTTCCAGACGATACCCCTCTGGATAATTGAAGGGATGGCGGAGTATCTCTCGGTCGGCTGGGATACGGAGGCGGACATCTATTTAAAGGATCTCATGCTCTCAGAAAAACTGATCCCCCTTTCCGAGCTCGGCTATTATGGTGGCTATATTATCTACAAGGAGGGGCAGTCCTTTTATGAGTTCATCGATCGGAGATACGGCCGGGAGTCGATCGGGAAGTTCATCCACCGGCTCAAACTGAAAAGGTCGATCGAAGCGGCAGCAAAGGCAACCTTCAATATCGGATTTGATGAACTGGAACGGGAGTGGCATGAGGATTTGAAGCTCCGCTACTGGCCCGATATTGCGAAGAAGAAAGAGATCCGGGAGAATCTCCGGAGGATCCTCGACCATAACCGGGACCGCTCCCACTATAATACCTCAACCAGCATCTCCCCGAATGGGGATTATATCGCCTATCTCAGCGATCGGGGTGGCGCATCCCATCTCATCGTCATCTCGGCAATCGATGGGGTGACGGTCAAGAAGCTGGTGAGTGGTGAACGTTCACCCTATTTCGAATCGCTCCACCTCCTAAAGCCCGGCCTCTCCTGGTCACCGGATGGGAAGAGGATCGCCTTTGCCGCCCGGGCCAAGGGCCATGATGTCATCTATATCATCGAGTTTGAATCCGGTCGGATCCTGAGGAAGATCGAGCCGGATCTCCAGGGGGTCTACTCCCCTTGCTGGTCTCGGGATGGTGGAGGGATCTATTTTACCGGTCTTAAGGATGGCTATTCGGATATCTACTATTTTGAACTGGGATCGGAAGAGCTCAGGCGTATTACCGATGACATCTACGATGACGAGAGTCCGATCGATACCGACTCCGGTCTGGTCTTCGTCTCCGACCGGCCGGATAGCGGTAGCTACCAGCCCGGTGCCTATGCCCTCTTTATCTATACTCACGGGATCACCAGGCTGACCGGACGATCCGGGATCCTCCAGTCTCCCGCTTATGACCCCACCCATAATGGTATCTATTTTGTGAGCGATTATGATTCGACCCTGGACATCTACTATTACGATCTGAGCGAGGGCCGGGTTACCCACCGGCTCGATCTTCTGACCGGTGGGTATTTCCCTTCGGTCTCCTCTGATGGCCGTCGGCTCACCTTCAGCCATCTCAACGGCTATGGCTTTGATCTCGTGGTCGTCAAGAATCCGCTCAACCGGATGGAGCGGATCGATTCGGTTGGGCAGGAAAGAGAGGAAGTTTCCTATGAGTTTGAGGGGCTTGATTATGATCAGGTCAGTCGCTACCGCCCCCATTTCACGATCGATTATGTCTACGGTTCGATCTTCTATTCCAATGTCTTGGGACTTTCCGGTCTCACCAACTTCGTCATCTCCGATATCCTTGGTAACCACCGGATCTATATTGGAACCGATCTCTCCGGCTCGATCAGCCTCTCCAACTTCACCTTCAATTACTGGTATCTGGCCAAAAGGGTCGATTTTGGCGGTGCCCTCTTCCAGCTGGTCAATTACTACCGGTATCGGGATGACCTGATCATCAAGCGGGATCGGGGTATCGCCACCGTCTTCAGCTATCCTCATACCCGATTCTTCCGGAGTGATCTCTACTTGGTGAAGATCTTCACCGATGAGGAGTGGCATGAGGATTTCTTCCCCTATTATATCAAGTCGAGCCATCCGCTCCACTACAGGTATCAGGTCTTCTATCCCGATCTCGCCTTTGTCTATGATGATGCCAGCTGGGGGATGTTTGCACCCAATTCCGGAACCCGAACTCGACTTGAACTCTATGCCACGGTGCCGGTGAAGTATTTTAGCGACCTGGAATTCCAGACCGGTATCTTCGACTACCGGCGCTATTTCAAACTCGCCCCGAGGAGCTGTCTCGCCTTCCGGACCCAGATGGTGAGGAGTCAGGGCAGGGATCTGGAATACTTCTCCTTTGGCGGGCCGGGTTCACTCCGGGGCTATGGATTCTACCAGTTCACCTCGGATCAGTTCATCATAAATAATCTGGAATTGAGGGTCCCATTCCTCGACCATCTGAAGCTTGCCTTCCCTCTGCCGCTGGAATTCCGTAATATCGGCGGTGTCCTCTTCTTGGATAATGCCTTTATCTGGCAGGATAAGAAGATAAAGACCCACCATTTCGAGGATGGCTGGCCAGTGCTCGACGATGTCAAGCTCGATTTCGGTTTCGGCTTCCGGGCCAGAATCCTCTTCCTTATAATCGGTCTCGACTTCGGCTGGCCCACCGATCTGAAGGGGGTAGGATCACTCCATATCAATCTTGCGCTGGGTCCTGATTTTTAGTCTCCTCGGTCTCGGCTGTATCCCGGAGACGGTGAAGAGACCTCCCCGGGAGAAGTGGGCAGAGTTTGCGATTGAGAACCTCTGGCGCCAGCGTTCTTTCACCTATCACCACGAGATCAATCACAATCGTCCACCGGTGATTGAGGGTTATGAGGATGGGGTCTATATCCCCGGCTATGGCTGGCAGGCCGAAGGGGAGTGGGATTATGGTGGAGAGAAGGGTCGGTTTGAGATCGTCGCTATCGGTAAAGAGAAATACGAACGGATGGGAGAGGAGTGGCATCGGAGTATCCTCGATAAGGAGGAGACGATTGAGGCCCGGATCAAAAAGGTCGTCTCCTTCGGAAAGTTCCGTCTCGAAGGGGAAAAGTATCGCTTCAAACCCAATCTTTTCTATTTGGACCCGATGGGAAAGGAGAAATTCTCTGGTTGGCTTGAGGTAGATCCGGATCGCCTCCTTCCCAAGCGAATCTCAGTAGTTGGTGAAGACGGTGTTGTCGTCTGGATGGTGGAGTTTAAAGGTTTCAACCGGAAACGGTGGTTGAGCCCCCCGATTCATATCAGCCGGAGGTTTCGGCTCTCTCCAGCAACCCCGGATCTGGTCGGCCGGCTGAGGAAGAGGCTTAAATGCTTCGGACTCAAATTCCGGATCGAATACCGACTGGGTGAGATCGATCTTCGGGTTGAGAGTCCGATCACCGCAGAAAGGTTGAGATCGCTGCTCCGACCTGGTCGACTGGAACTCATCCGAGGCCACTGGGAGCACGATCGGTTCATGAAGGATAGCCTCCTGGGAGGAAAGGAGCTGATCCACGATGGACGGATCGGATTCGATCCCCTTTCTCGACCACGGATCGAACTCGGTCTATCCCGGACGATTACCATAAAGGGCCATATCGGACTTTTCCTTGATGATCAGCTTTTAGCTACGAAATACTTTGACAATGAAGTCGATCTGAATAAAATTCAGTTTTTGATGCTGTCCGATTTCCAGAAGGCCGAAATGGCGGTAGGAGTTGCTACCACACCAGACCTGCCCGAGTTCAGGATCGAGGAGGTGGGGGATAAGTAATCTGATCGCGTGTGCCTATCTCATCTTTCTCATCTTCCTCACCTTATATACCACCCATGCCTACATCATGATCTTCCTCAATGTGAGGCGGAAGAGGCGGACCCCCCCAAAAAGTGGATTTGATCTACCATCGGTTACTGTCCAGCTTCCGATCTATAATGAACGGTATGTAGTCCAGAGATTGATCAGAAGGGTCTGTCAGCTCAACTACCCCCGAGATCTCCTGGAGATCCAGATCCTTGATGACTCTACCGATGAGACCGGATCGATCGTCGACCAGCTGGTGGCAGAATATCGGAAGCGAGGGTATGATATCAAGGTCATCCGGAGAACCACCCGGCACGGGTTCAAGGCTGGTGCCCTCCAGAATGGCCTGAGAAGAGCCAGAGGGGAGTTTCTTGCCATCTTTGATGCCGACTTCCTCCCACCACGAGATTTTCTCATTCGACTCATCGGTGAATTTCAGAATCCCAAGGTGGGTGCGGTTCAGGCCCGCTGGGGCCACATCAATGATCGGGTCTCCTGGTTCACTCTGGCCCAGGCTATCGCCCTCGATGGCCATTTCATTTTGGAACAGCGGACCAGGGCCGAGAATGATCTCTTCATTACCTTTAATGGCACCGGCGGGATCTGGCGGAAGGAGGCGATTGAGGATAGCGGCGGCTGGCACACCGATACCCTCACCGAGGACCTCGATCTCTCAATGCGGGCTCAACTCAGAGGATGGAAGATCGTCTATCGAGACGATGTTGTTGTCCCCGGTGAGATCCCCTTCACCGTGGAGAGCTTCCGAACCCAGCAGTCACGCTGGGCCCGGGGAACGATCCAGACCGGGATCAAACTCCTCCCAAAGATTCTCAGATCACACCTATCACTTTTTAAGAAATTTGAGGCCTTCATCCAGCTCTCGGCCCATTTTGTCTACCCAGCCCTGCTTGGCATCGCCGTCTTTTCATTTCCCATCATCTATTTCAAGATCAATAACATCCTGCCCCGCTCCTATTTTCTAATCCTTTCCCTTCTATCGATTGGTGCCTTCGCCTATCCTCTCTATTATGCGATCAGCCAGCGGGAGATCTATCCCGACTGGAGACGTCGGATCCGATTCATCCCCCATATTATTGCCAACTGCATGGGGATGAGCTTAAACATTACTGTTTCGGTGATTGAGGGTCTTCTACGCAAAGGGGGGGAGTTCCATCGGACCCCAAAATTCGGTGATGCCCGACCGAAAATTAATAGTATCCCTTCCAAATTTAATCCCCTTCCCTTCTTGGAGCTCCTCTTCGGGGTCTATCTCCTCTACAGCGGGATGTTCGCCCTGGTGAAGCTTCAGCTCTTCATCCTGCCCTTCCTCTTCACCTACTCCTTCGGATTCTTCTACTTCGGTCTCCAATCGTTGAGAGTGAAAAGTTGATTCTCAGTCTTATCTTTACCATGCTCAGTTATCATCAGACCGCGACCGGGATCGAGATAGAGTATAATCTGGACCAACTCCTCCAAGCGGGAAGGGAAGAAAACTGGATCTACGATGAGCCTCCCGGCTACCCTTCACTCAAGACGATCTCATTTCTGGTTGGTGTCCCCCAGGAAGGTAAGATCGAATGGCACTATGAATCGGGACCCTCCTCTTATGTCGATGGGGTCGAGATTGGACCGGTAGAGATAATGGATTTTTCTGGTAGGCGGAAACTGGAGGTCGAAAAAGAGAATCGCTACTATCCTGAGCCGGTATCGGTCGAGGGACCCTATCGGTTTCGCGATCTGAGGGTGGTCAGGGTGAAACTGGCACCACAAAGATACAATCCGGTTAAGAAGAGGCTTGCGATTGCCCACTCCCTTCGGCTTATCATCAGGTTTGAAAAGAGGGGCATCTCCCGCCCCCAACGGGGAGAGCGGTTCGAGCCGATTCTGAAGGAGATTATTCTCAATTATCCCGAATGCCGGAATTGGCGATTCGATCCCTTACCCCTAAACTCTTCACCTCAGCTATGGTATAGGATCAAGATCCCAACAAATGCTATCTATAAGATCGATTATGAAGATTTCCAAAAGGCGGGAATCAATCCCAATGTGATCGATCCCAGAACGGTCAAGATCTATACCTCCTCATTTCACACCCTACCCCGCTCCCTTCCGGTCGAGTTTGCCGATACCCTGGTTGAAGTGCCGATCTACTTTAAGGGCGAAGATGATGGTCATTTCGATGAAGACGACTATCTGATCTTCTATGGAAGGTCAGCGAACTGGTATACCGTTACCGATGAGAGTCTCCATTTTAATCTCAATCCCTATACCGATACTAACTGCTACTGGATCGATTGGGGTGGAGTTAGAGGGAAACGAATGGTTCTCGTGGATGGGAGGCCCAAGCACCGGGGGAAGAATCATGCCCCTTCCCTTCGCCATCTTGAGGAGAATAAGTATAACCTCGCTCGCTCCGGACTGAGGTGGTTATGGCGGGAGATCCTGTTCGCCGACTCCTTCTATATCTACCATCCAGGAGCCGATGGTGATGCCGAGCTTACAATTACCCACTGGTATGGACCGTCCACGGTTTTACCGATTCAGATCTATATTAATAATCAGATCGTCTTCGACGACTCAATCGTTGTCGGTCCGAGCTTGAAGAAGTTGACGATTCCGGTGGTGCTCCAAGGCGACTCCTCAAAGCTCAAGATCGTTCGTCCGGGTGAGGCGAAATATCCTCTCTATATCGATTACATCGATCTCGTCTATCTCCGCCATCTCTCACTGGATCAACCACTTGAGATCCTAATCGATCCCGGGCCTTATGATTTCCGAGTAGAAGAAGTGGATCACTATCCTTTTCTACTCGATATTACTGATCCGCTCCAACCCGAGATGATCTACAATGTTGAGATTAAGAAAGGGAAGATAGAATTCAGCCTCAACTTCGATCGGCGCAGCCATCTCATACTCACTGAGGAGCCATTGAAGGCCAAGATCGAATTCAGTCCCCGTGGTCAATTACGTCGGGAGGCGGAAGGGGCCGAGTTTCTGATCATCACCCCCAAGCTCTTCAAGAACACGCTTCTTCCTCTTCTTCACTATCGCCGGAAGAATCTCAGGGTCAGGCTGATAACCCTGGAGGAGGTTTTCAATGATTTTGCGGCTGGTCGCTTCGATCCTACCGCGATCAGAAATTTCCTCTATTATACCACCCTCACCTGGAAATATATCCCCTGCTATATCCTTTTCGTTGGTGATGGAAGTTATGATTATAAGAATTATCTCGGCCGTAGCAATCCACCCAATTATTTTCCAGTCTATGAGGCCGATCTATCCTATACCAGCCCAGATGCCAATAAGTGCTACGATGATTGGTTTGTCACCTTCGATGGTGGCATTGCCATGATTGTTGGAAGACTTCCGGTCCAAGGGAAAGGTCAGCTCCGTTATATCATAAAGAAGATCTTTGAGTATGAATCGGGGCGATATCAAGGTGACTGGCAGAACCGAATTCTACTTCTCGCCGATGATGAATATGGTGCTAATGAGAGGTGGGAATGGGGTGGAACATGGGCCCATGCCGCCAACTGTGAGTCTGCCCTCAAGTATATTCCCGAGGCGGTTGAACCCAGAAAGGTCTATTCGATGATCTATCCTAAGGAATCGGGAAATACTCGACCCGAGGCGACCAACGAGTTCATTGAAAATCTGAATGAGGGGTGTTTCCTTTCCCTCTACTATGGTCATGGTAATCATCATCAGATTTCCCATGAGAAGATCTTTATGTATGAGGATATTGGCCGGATTGCCAATGGTAAGAAGTACTTCATAATCTACTTCGGGTCCTGTGGGGTCAGCAGATTCGATGACACCAAATGGGAATCGATCGGTGAGGATCTCTTAAGAGTGAGTGGAGCGATTGCCACGATCGGGGCGACCCGTGGAACATCGACCAGCCCCAATCTCGATTTCGGTAACAGAATTGCAAAGTATCTCTGGATGGGCTATGGGATTGGTGATGCGGTCTATCTGGCCAAGATCTCAACCAGCCAGTGGAACAGTCGGCTCTATCAGCTCTTCACCGATCCGGCAACAAAATCGATTGCCTCCCGACCGACACTTACCCTCACCATCGATCCGGATACCCTCCTTCCGACCAAAACCGGGACGATTATCGCTCTACCGGGATATGAGGCCTTGGTATACCTACGGGATTCGATTACCGGCTGGTACCATCACATCCTCCGTCCACCAAATGCCCCGGAGAGCACCTTCACCTTCCAGCTCCTCGGCTCTCCTATCCATCGCGGTCGGGCCTCAAGGGAGTCGCTCACCTTCGCTCTCCCCAGGTTCGATCCCCGCTATGATCCCGTGGTGAGGGTCCAGATCTTCAAGGATGGGAATGTCGGGATGAAAGATTCGATACCGGTTTATGATTCCTTACCTTACTCCCTTGACCACGATGGTCCAGAGATAAAACTATACTATGGGGGGGTGGAATTGTTCGATTCGGCAGAAATAGAGAGTCCGGCTACCATCACCGGACGAGTAGAGGATCCATCCGGTATCAATATTGCCCTGGATGATGAGTATTCGATGGGGGAGAATAGTTTTGCGGTTTTGCTCAATGGTAAGAAACTGGTCGATTTGAGACGGGAGTTTGTCTTCGACCTCGATTCCTATACGAAAGGGAGTTTCCATTTCATCCTTGATCTTCCCAAACAGAAGGAATCGAATACCCTAACTATTAGTGCCATAGATAATCTCTATAATCTTACTGAGAAGACCTACACCATTTTTGAAGCACCCTCAGACCAACTCAAAATCGAAGACTTCCTCGTCTATCCCAATCCGGTTAGAAGGCTCAATGTTCCGGTATCATTTACCTTCACACTCAATTGCTTCGGCTATGGCGAGTTGAGAATCTATTCCGTTTCCGGACGGAGGGTTGCCGTTCTTAAGAATCTCCCTTTAAAGAGAGGATTTAATGTTATCCGCTGGCAGCCGGATCAAGACCTGGGTAATGGGGTCTATCTGGTCCGCCTTCTGGTTGAAGGAACGGAGGGGAGAAAAAATGTTGCTGTCGAGCGATTTATCATCGCTCAGTAGGAGGTGTTTGTGATCTACCGTTGGATAACAATCTTATTTCTCTTCCTTGGTCTTGGTGGCCAGACCAAGGTTCCCGGTGCCGTATTTCTAATGATCTGGCCCGGTGCCCGTCCCACTGCCTTAGCTGGATCGTTTACGGCAATTAGTAATGATCCCACCGCCAGTTATTATAATCAGGCTGGACTGGCCCGTATCGATACCACCACTGCCACTCTCCAGCATTCGAACTGGTTACCCGGTCTCCATGAGAATATGTATTATGAGTATTTCGGTCTGGCGGTGCCGATTCGGAATGGTGGCACAGTCGGGTTTCAGATTATCTACCTCAATACCGGAGAGACGAAGGTGATCGATGAGAGTGGTCGCGAGCTTGGTCGTTATACTACCTTCGACATTGCCTTGGGACTCTCATGGGGTATCGCGATCGCCAATAATCTCTCACTGGGGATTGGTGGTAAGTTTATCTATTCTTATCTGGTCCCCGACTGGGTATGGAAGTTGATCAATATCGGGATCACCCGTGGCGGTCGAGGGATGACCTGGTGTTTCGACCTGGGGGTCCTCTATGATCTACTCCCTTTTCTCACCCTGGGGGTAGATCTTCAGAATTTTGGACCGGGGATCAGCTATACCGAGAGTGGTAGTAAGGATCCACTTCCTCGGAACCTCAGACTCGGGCTTAACCTCAAGCCGGTCTCCAATGAATTTATCGAGATCAACATCACCACCGATATTACCAAACTCCTTATCGATCTCTTTCCCTTCGACACCTTAGACTTCATGGGTAATCTGAGATATGAGCTTTATGAGGCCTGGAAGAGCTTTGGACTTGAGGCGAACTACTTCAACTTTCTGGTTGGTCGAGTTGGTTACTTCATCGATAAGACCGGGGTTAGGGAAGGGGTTACCTTTGGTGGGGGCATCATCCTCCAGCGCTTCCGGTTCGATATCGGTGTCGATCAGAACATCTATAGCTTCCCCACCTCAAATTATAAGTTCTCACTCTCCTATCGGTTCTGAAATAAGGTGTTGACGATGGCAACAATTCGATATATTCTTAGGATATGCTGATGATCCTGGTCGTACTCCTCTTCAATTTCGACTTCCTCAAGGTGGACATCCCTCCCGAACGAGCAGCCCTGGGTGGGGCTGGTATCTGCAGGTATGATGATGGTTACACCACGATTGAGAATCCAGCCGGACTCTCTCTCTGCAGCCTGCACATATTTTCAACTTCAGTAGTGCAGTATCTGGCGGGTACCTATTTCGGTCTCATTTCCTATCAATACCATCCCTATGGTATCGCGGTCGAGTATTTCAACAGCGGATCGATGAAGAAGACCGATGAGGATGGCCATGAGCTTGGGACTTTTATGGCCCAGTTTCTTAACGCCGTCCTCGGCCGCGGACTGAACCTTGGGAAGCTAAAAGGGGGAGGTGCGATAAATTTTGTCTATCAGCGAATCGACAACTATACTTCCTTAGCTGCTGCCGCAAATGGGGGTGTAATCTATCAATCAGAACCTTTTACTATCGGTGCGGTGGTGAAGTTGGTTGGCTATGAGTTTAAACCCTATCGAGAGACCAGAGACCCCCTCCCTCTAACCTTCGGGTTTGGATTCGGTTTCACCCGGCCGCGATTCGGTGGATACTTAGATTTGGAGAAACCGCTTGAAGATCCCCTTCTATTCTCTATCGGAATGTGGGGTGAGGTCTGCCCCCACCTCCGACTCCTGGCTGGTTACAACAGCAAACTGGGGAAGATTAAGACGAACTCGACGCTCGATTTTATCTCCGGAGCCTCCTTGGGGGTAACCCTAAGGATCAAGAAATTCCGCATCGGCTACAGCATCACTCCCTATGCCGATTTAGGTTTGAGCAATCGGTTGTCATTTTCGATCTTATTTTAGGAGGCGTGATGCATCGAGGTAGATTCTTCATCGTCACCTTCATTGGGGTATTTATTATCGGTATTGCGGCGACAGTCATTACCAAGTTTCTTGGTACACCCCAAAAGATCAATATCACGCCAATCCAGGATGCAACCAATCGTTTTGGAGTTGGGATTGCCCGGTTGATTGCTAATAGCGGCTTCACTGAGGATGCCTATCTCCTCAATGATGCCTCTATGCTGGGAGAATATACCATACGATTTAAACGGTCGAGTCCCAACTTTCGTAAGATCATCTTCCTCGATTCCACCGGTAAAGTGATCTCCTCATCCGATCCGTCACTCGTAGGTAAACCCTATCGGGGCGATATCAATCTTGGCACCCTTAAGTCTAAAGGGTCGATGTCGGTGGCCAAAGAGGGTTACTCAATCTATGGAGCACCGATAAATATCCAGAATCGGAACTACGGTTATGTAATTACCGAGATCACCAACAAGATCTCTGCTGCTCCTCCGCCCGAAGAGAATCTACCGTTGAAGCTATTGCCAGGAATTGTTATCGCTCTGGTAGGAGGGTTGATCTTTGGGGTGGTGGCTATGTCTCTTTCTGGTCGGATTGCTGAGGACGTTGCTGAAGAATTGGCCGCACAGCAGGAGGCGGTATTCAGTCCCAAGGTGAGGAGGTTGAAGGAGGAGTTGGAATCGCTGAAGGCGCAGAAAGAGGAGATTGAGAGCCGGATCAAAGCCGGAGAGGATGATCTGGCTGATTTGAATCGGAAGAAAGAGGAGTTGGATCAGAAGTTGAGGGAGCATCCAGTGGTGAAGTCGATCGATAAGTTGAAGGCATCAGAGGCAAAACTCATGGAGGACCTGAAGCGATTGAAGGAAGAGAAGGAGAAGTTGGAGGAAGAGAAACGGCGTCTTGAGTCCGAAAGGGAGGAGATCTTGAGGAAGATCGAAATTGATCGTCAGGAGGAGAAGACCCTTCATGAAAAACTGGAGCTGATCAAGAAGAAGATCCTCAAGTTAGAATAATGGAGAAACTTATCCAAGATTTGAAGATCGGGGATCGGGTGGAGGGGATTTTTATTATTCATCAGAAAAAGGTTAATTTCAAAAAGGATGGCTCTAAGTTCCTCCGCTTGGAGCTCGGCGATCGAACCGGTCAGATCACCGGTGTCGTCTGGGATGATATCGATTTGGCTCTTGAGATCATCGGTGATGAGTATTTCATAAAGGCCAGTGGTATGGTAGATGAGTATAATGGTCGGAGACAGATTGTTATCAGCTCCTTGAGCCGGATCGATCCTAAGGAAGTGAATATTCAGGATCTTTTTCCTAAATCACCAACCGACTGGGAAGAGCTGAAGCGAAGATTTCAAGAATTGAGAGCGATGGTTGACAATCACTGGCTCAAATCCCTCCTGGCGGCAATCTTTGACGATCCAGAAATCTATGAACCATTTACTATCCTACCAGCGGCCATCAGCAAGCATCACAATTATCTCTATGGTCTATTAGATCACACTATTGAGGTGACCCAGCTCCTCCTCCAGGCCAGTTCGGTCTTTCCCAATCTTGATCGGGATCTACTCCTTACCGGAGGTCTTGTCCATGACATCGGCAAGGTAGCAGAATATCGTATCGAACGGGGATTTGAGTTCACCGAACTTGGTAATTTATTCGGCCATGTTGTGATCGGCCATAATATGGTCCGGGATGCGATTACTAAAATCGAAGGCTTCCCCACCCAGATCACCACCAAACTCCTCCATATGGTCCTTTCTCACCATGGAAGAGAAGAGTGGGGTTCACCCCGGAAGCCAGCTTTTCCCGAGGCCTATCTTCTCCATGCCATGGATAATCTCTCCTCTAAGATCCATGCGATAGATGAGGATTAAACGGCTCTCAATCTACGGTTTCAAGTCATTTCCGGAAGAGGTCAGGCTCGATTTTCACCGTGGTATTACGGTCATCGTTGGTCCCAATGGTTCGGGAAAGACCAACATCTTTGATGCCATCCGCTGGATCTTTGGCGACCAGTCGCCCTCAAATCTCCGCTGTGAGAAGATCGAGGACCTCATCTTCTTCGGTTCATCCCAGCGGCGCTCGGCGGGATTTACTGAAGTAAAATTGATCCTGGAGAACGAGGGGGAATTGCCCGAGTTCGGGCCCGAAATCGAGATCACCCGTCGTTTCTATCGATCTCAAGAAAGTGATTTCTATATCAACCGTTCTCCCTGCCGACTGAAAGATATTCAGGATCTTGCCCTCCGAATCGGGGGTCTCAGTTATGCCTTCTTAGAGAGTGGTAAGATAAAGGAGATCATAAGAGGGAATATTAAACGGATGTTTGATGAGAGTGCCGGGATTGCACGCTATTATGAGCAAAGAGAGGAGGCCCTGCGCCGGATCAAGCGTGGAGAGGAAGAGCTGAGGAGACTTAATGACCTCATCGAGGAGATGGTGAGAAATGTGAGATCCCTGAAGCGACAAGCAAATAAGGTGATGAGGCGGAAAAGGCTGGAGGAACTGAAAGCGAAGGCGGAAGTGAAAGGAGCATTGCGACGGCTGCGCGAGGTTGAAAAGGAGTATCAGAAACTTAAGGGGGAACTACGATCTCTCAAGAAGGAGGGGGTAAGGCTTACTCGTAAGATAGCGGAGAGAAAGGAGAGGCTAAATCTGGTTGAGGAACTCATTGCCAGCTATGGAGATAAGCTGGCCCGTAAGAAGGCCCTGAGTTGGGAAAAGGAGAGATTGGAGGAGGAGAGGGAGAGGTTGAAGGATGAGCTTCCCCAACTTGAGAGTGAGCTTTCCAATCTGGAAGGTCGGTTGGCTGACCAGGAAAGATTGGGGCGGAGGTTAAATCAACTGATCCACCTCGGTCGGGAACAGCTCACCGAGTTGAACAGAGAGATCGAAGCCCTCGATGAGAAACTCGCACAGCTTATCGAACAGCGTCAGGCAGTCACTACTGACCAATCCGATGTGCTGGCTGAGCTGAGAAGCGGTGAATTCATGCGCCAAAGGTTGAGGAAGGAGATCGGCCGACTGGAGGGTGAGGCGCTCGGATTAGGCCAGGATATCGCTCAGTTGGAGGGAGAGTGTGGGAGGCTGGAGATGGAATTGGATGGGCTGAGAAGGAAGGAGAAGATCCTGGTTGAGGAGCATGAGCGTTTGAAGGAGATGGAAGCTTCGATCGAAAAGAAGATGATGGAGGTGCGAAGGGAGGAGATCGAAATCAGCGGTATGATTGAGAGCCTGAGGACTCAGCTCCGGGAGTCGAAGAGGGATTATTACCGGCGCAGATTCCAGAAAAAATTTGTTGGGATGGTTCACGAGCTAATCAAACCGAAGGCCGGTTATGAGAAAGCGATTGATGCGGTATTGGGCCCGGTCCAGGATTATGCCGTAGTGGTTGATCTTGATCCGGCCGATTTGATCAAATTGGCCGGTGATGAGATCGGGATTATCCTCTCCAGTCCAGATCTAATTCATAAGCGAACCAAGACAATCTATGGAGATTATCCTCAGGCCCTCGGCTTTCTCTTTGAGGGAATCGATTTCCTTAAGACACCCCCCAAGAGCATCACCGCTCCAGTGGCAACCAAGAGCGGTCTCTTCATTACCAAGCAACTGGTCCGGAGCAGCACATCCGGCCGTCTTGAGATCAAGAGCAGGCTTAAAGAACTAAAGCAGCAACAAAATGATCTCGCCGGCCAATTGGCACGTTACCAACATGAAGCAGAACGGATCGGCCGGGAGAAAGGCGAGAGGGGAAAAGAGCTGAGGTCGATTCAGAAGAAGATCGAGGAGAAACGAGATGGGCTATACCGTCTGGTGAAGAAGCTGGAGATAAAGAAGTCTCATCACAATTCTATTGCTTCTCAGATTGCAAAATTGCAACGGGAGTTGGTCGAGGTCGAGAAGCGGTGTAATGAGGTTTCAAGTGTAGTAGCAAAGGGCTCTTCCAATCTTCAGGATCTAAATCAAGAGATCGGCCGACTCCGAGAGTTAATTTCCGAAAAGCGGAAACAACGACAAGCCAATCAGACCGAGCTGGAGCGGCTCCGTTTAGAATATGCCCGAATTCAGATCGACCAGGAAGCGGATCGGATGAAGCGGGAGACTGTGGTTCGGAAACTTAAGGAATGTAAGGATAGAGGTGATGAGATTGAGTTGAGATTGGTGGAGGTGGAAGCCGGGATCGCCGAGATTGGGCCGATACCAGAAGAGGCCTGGGAAGAAGGGGGGAAGCTGCGTCGGATGATCGAGCAGGATGAGGAGAAGAGGAGGGATGTCGAACAAAGGGCATATCAGCTGCAGCTGGAATGCTATAAAAGGGAGGAGATGATCAGAGAGTTGAAAGAGAAGGTTGCGGGTAGTGATGATAGCATACTTGATGACGATTCCGTTCCCGATATCGAGGAGATCGAAGAGAAGATCGCCCAGATCGGAATGGTCAACCCCCTCAGTATCACCCAATATGAGGAGGAGAAATCCCGGCTGGAAGGGTTCCTCGCCCAGAAAGAGGATGTTGAAGCAGCCATTATCAGGTTGAAGAGGAGTGTCCGGGAGAGCGATCAGAATGCCATCAACCGCTTAATCGAGAAAATCCAGGCGGTCAATCTCGAATTCGGTCTGGTCTTCGAGTCGGTATTCGGGGGTGGTAGTGGGAAGGTCCGTCTGGTTGATCCCGATCATCCCTTAGAATCCCCAGTTGAGATCGTTGCCGCATTAGAGGGGAAGAGAATTAAACGTCTCTCTCAACTTTCTGGTGGCGAGCAGTCCCTCCTCGCCCTTACCCTCCTTTTTGCCTTCTATCGAGTCAATCCCGCACCATTCCTCATCCTCGATGAGGTGGATGCCCCACTTGATGACAGTAATATCCAGCGGTTGTGTGGATTCTTAAAGGAACTGGCTCAGAAGATTCAGATTATTATCATCACCCATAACCCCTTAACAATACGGATTGGTGACTATCTCTATGGTGTCACCATGGAGGAGCCCGGGGTGTCCAAGGTGGTAGCGGTAGATTTTCGTGATGCTGCCCGGATTATGGAATAGAATCCGGAGGGTATTAAAAAAGACCGAGGATCGGGAAGAGCTTCTGGATGCGCTCCTTCTTGCCGATGTTGGTCCCGAGCTTTCCTTTGAACTGGTGAAGAAAGCGGGAGGGAGTGGCGAGCGGTTAAAAGATCTCCTGATCGAGATTGTGGGTCTACCGATAAGACCTCTGCGGGGAGAAAAACCGATGATCGTCATGGTGATCGGTGCTAATGGGACCGGCAAAACTACCACCTTGGCCAAGCTGGCCAATTATTATAAGAGCCAGGGGAAGAAAATTATTATTGCGTCGGCGGACACCTATCGAGATGCCGCCAATGAGCAGCTCCTCACCTGGGCAAAGCGGGTTGGAGTAGAGATCGTCTCCTCTCAACAAGGGCAGGATGCCGGAGCGGTTGTCTACGACGCCTACCATTCTGCCCGGGCCAAGGGGGTGGATATTCTCCTCATCGATACCGCTGGCCGACTCCACTCCCGACGCGATCTTATGGAGGAGTTGAAGAAGGTAGTTCGGGTTATCCATAAGCTAAAAGGTGATGATCCCGAAAAGACCTATCTCATAGTTGACGCCACGACGGGCCAGAATGGTCTGGTCCAGGCTGAGGAGTTCCAAAAGGAGATCGGAATAAATGGCATCATTATTGCCAAGATGGATGGGACCGCCAAGGGTGGAATCGCAATTGCAATCTGTCACCGATTGAAGATACCGGTGGAATTTCTGGGGGTGGGGGAAGGGGTCGATGATCTCCTTCCTTTTGATCCCAAACGATTCATCGAAGCAATTTTTGAAGATTAATCCCAGTGTTTATCAAGCCATCTAATAATGGGAAGACTGATCAAGGCAAAGGGGAGGATCAGGGCCTCAATCTGCCACAATGATACCTGATTGAGTAGACCGGTGAGATGGTAGTAGCCAGCGATGGCATCGATCCCGGTCATGATGAGAAAGCCGAACCAGAAGTAGAGATGGCTACGTTTCCTCACGGCAAAGAGAACCAGCATCCTCGATGAGGTATGGCAGATGATGGCCAGGATCCTTTCGATCGGCCCTACCAGCCAGGGGAGCGGAGTGAGGATTGTCATACGGGCCACCTGGGAGACCGCTGGATCACCGGAAGGATTGCCAGTCATGGCGACTGTAGCGGTCGCAATCGATCCCAGACCAATGAGGGCTGCCTCCACAGTCCCTGCCCCGATTCCGATCATCAGCCCCCGACGGCTATTTTCGGCCAGACTCCTGAAGAGTAGCGCCAGTAACAAGGTTACCCCAATTTCGAAGACTCCGGTAAGGAGGCCGATATAGAGGCTGCCGAGAATGGGAGAACCCAGCCCGGCGAGAACAGGACGGTTGGCAAGAAGGGCGCAGACGATCTTGAGGGAGACTCCAAGGCACCAGATTCCCCCTCCGATCGCCCAGTATCGGAAAGGGGCCCTGGAGAACTTTTGTGCTAAGAGGATAAAGAGGAGTGCAACCAATACCATCAACCCTCCTGAGGTAACCATTATCAGGAGGTAGTGTAGGCGGAAGAGCTCCTGAAGAGAAATCTTCCACTCACCAATTGCCTGGTGGGTAGTAATCTTGACCCTTATCGAATCGTTGGTAAAGGGGCCGAAGATCTCCCCTATTCTTTGGAGTTTTCCTTCAAATTGGTAATTGCTGATGATCTCATAACCCCCACCAGTAATAAGGAGGTTCAACCTCCCCTGTTTTAGTCTTCCCTCAAGATTGAGTTGCAACAGATTGGCCGGATCGGTCAGTTTCAGATCAAACTCGTACTGGGCGGTCTCTTTACCAACCTCACGGTGGTGGTACCGGAGGAGATCCTGGTGGGAGAGGACAATAATGATTATGGCAATCATCCTCATCTAAGAATAAGGTTAGATTGTGATTTGACAACTATCATCTAAGGACTAAATTATTGGTTATGGTTGCAATCGAGGTTGAGGGCTTAAGAAAGACCTTTAAGAAGGGGAAGGTGGTTGCTGTCGATGGAGTAAGTTTGACGATTGAGAAAGGGGAGCTCTTCGGCCTGCTCGGTCCCAACGGTGCTGGGAAGACGACACTGATCAAGTGTCTTTCAACCCTGCTCATTCCGGATGGGGGGAGGATCAGGATCTTCGGCCACGATGTCTTAAAGGAGTCGCTAAAGGTGAGAAGATTGATCGGTCTGGTCACCGGTGGGGAGAGGACCCTCTACTGGAAGCTCTCTGTCTTCGACAATCTCAGATATTTTGCTGCCCTCTATGGCCTTTATGGTCGAAAGGCAAGGCGGAGGATTGAAGAGATGATCGAGGTCATGGATCTTGTTGAGAAGCGGGACGAGCGGGTGGAAAGGTTATCAACCGGAATGAGGCAGAAGGTCGCTTTAGCCCGGGCCCTCCTCCATGATCCCGAGCTTCTGCTCCTCGATGAACCGACCCTCGGCCTCGATCCCCAATTTTCCAGGGTGATCCGGAGATTTATCAAGGAGGAACTCCAGAAGAAACTCAAGAAGACGATTCTCTTAACGACCCACTATATGGAGGAGGCCGATGAGCTCTGCGATCGGATCGGTTTTATGAGTCAGGGAAAGATCGCTGCCTGTGCCACTCCGGAAGAACTAAAGGAGAAGATCCCCCATGAACGCCTTCTGGAGATCAAGATGGCCGGATTACCTGATGAGTCGCTGATCCGGAACATCCCCGGAGTCGAGGATGTCCTCATGATCGTTGATAACAACCGGACTGTCCTGCGGATTCAGTCCCCGGATCCAGAAGGGATTCTCGCTACCGTCTTAGAGCGCCTCCGGAAGGAGTGCAGGATCATCGGCTTCGGCCTCACCACCCCAACCCTCGAGGATGTCTTCATCTTTCTTACTGGAGAGGAACTCCGATGATCATCGTCTATGAAGAGCTCCGTAAGACGGTGAAGATCTGGCTCACCTATCCATTAGTCCTTGTCTTCTGGACCATATTCCCGATTATGTGGGTGATACCATTCATCTTTCAGGGGAAGGCCTTCGTTGGTGCACTATCCTCCCAGGCCTTTGCCGATCTTACCGGAACTGGTCAGTACATCCCATTTGTCATTATCGGTGCGGTCGTCTCCACCTATATGTTTTCAGCCCTCTATGGTATTGGTAATGCCTTCCGGGAGGAGTCCTACTGGGGGACCTTGGAGTATCTGATCGGCTCACCCGCCTCAAAAGGATTCATCCTCCTCGGTAAAGCGCTTTCTGAAGGGATCTTCTCAACCTTCTTTGCCCTCTCCCAGCTCTTATTTGCGATCTTCCTCTTCGGAGTTAAGATCACGTTAACCAAGATCCTGCCGATCCTTCTGATCATGTCCTTCCTCCTTTTAGCCCTCTACGGGCTTGGTATCGGACTGGCCGGTCTTACCCTCCTGATCAAAGAATCGAGGGGGATCATCCATTCTCTCGATGATATCCTCTACCTCTTCTCACCGATAAGATATCCGGTCGAGGTCAACCCGATCACCAAATTCGTCTCCCTCTTCATACCCCTCACCTACGCCCTGATCGCAATCCGGGGGATTCTGCTTTTGAACAAACCCTTCCATCTCCTGATCACAGAGATGGTTGCCCTCCTCCTGCTCGATATCGGCTTTCTTTTCTTCGGTTTTTATACTTTCAATACCTTGGAGCGTAAGGTCCGCCAGACCGGAACGATCGGTCACCACTGAGATGATCCGCCACTATCTTACCGCCATCAATGCCGAGAACATTAAGGAATGGAAGATTGAGATGTCCTATCTACCCGATTTCATCAGGAGTTTCATCGAACCGATCGTTTATGTATTGCCTTTCGTCCTCTATGGCATCGCCCTGGTAGGAGGCAGAAATTCACCCAATCTTGCCCGACTGGTCGGGAGTGGCGATATCATCACCTATGTTGTCCTCGGCTATATCGTGATGGGATTTTTGAATACCGCCTGCTGGGGGATGGGATGGTCACTCCGTAAGGAGCAGTGGTATGGGACGATCGAGACCATCTTCGCGGCACCGGTCCCGAGGTGGGTCTATATTGCTGGAATGGCGACCCATTCCACCCTCCATCAGGGTGGGATGATCGGCATCCAGGTGATTGTCATCCATCTCCTCTTCAGGATCTTCTTCCATACTTCTGGAATTCTCCCCTCCCTCCTTTTGATCGGCCTGATGCTCATCGCCCTTTATGGTATGGGGATGATGGTGGCGGCATTGGCCCTCATCTTCAAAGAAGGCTGGATCGTCTCCGAGATCCTCCATTCGATCATCTCAGTCGTCACCCCGATCGCCTATCCCCTCTCGGTGCTACCGGTCTTCCTGAGGGAGATCGCCAAGTTTATGCCCACCACCTATGGGGTTCTGGGGATCCGCCATTTTCTGATGGGGGAGCGGGTCTTCTTTACAATCCCGGAGGCGGTCTTTAAACTCCTCCTTTTCGGTTTTGTCTGGGTAGGCTTCGGAATTACCATCTTCCTTCTCATCGATCGCAAGGTGAGAAGGGATGGCACCTTAGGCCACTACTGAGATGTTCTTTCTGCCGATCTCGATCCTCTTCTTTCTCCTTCTGATTCTGCTCTTCCCATTCCTTTTTCTGCTCATCCCGATGCAGATCCTTGCCTACGGGTTCAGTAAGCTCGGTCTATCACCAGCATCTGGGATCCTCTTCTTCGGGCTCTCCCTTATCGGTTCGACCATAAACATCCCGATCAGGGAGGAGATCGGTTATGAGGAGGGGGAACTTTCCCCCTTCTTCTCCCTCCTCTTCGGCCACATCCGACCACCGGCCCAGAAGAAGATTCTGGCAATAAATCTGGGCGGTGCGATCCTCCCTACCATCCTCGCCCTTTATCTACTCTTCTTCCGGGCCCGATTAATCCCGACCCTGATTGCAACCTTGGTCATGGTGGTGCTCACCAAAAGACTGGCCCGTCCGGTCCCCAATATCGGCATTGTCATGCCGGCCCTGATCCCACCGATCTTCTCCGTTCTACTTGCCTGGCTCCTTGCCAGTAGCGATCCGGCACCGGTCGCCTACATCTCAGGCGTGCTCGGAACCCTGATCGGGGCCGATCTATTGAACCTCAACCGGATTGAGAAGATGTCTAAAGGGGTGATGTCGATCGGTGGGGCCGGGGTCTTCGATGGCATCTTCTTGGTCGGGATCATCGCCCTGATCCTGGCCTGAGCAAAGGGTTTAGAAATTTCTTCCGGGTTGAGGATATCGACTGACACTCCCTTATTCCCTTGACCTCTGGGGATGATCTGGATAAACTATTGGGTAGGAAGGAGGTAGAAATGATAATACTACTTTTACCTCTGGCGACATGGATGTTCACACCCAAAATGCAGTAAAGATGATCGTTTTTCCACTCAGAGGTGTTAAAACAATTCCCTTACCACCAAACCAGACAAACCAAATGGACCAGAGGAACCAGATAAACCAGAGAGATTGGCCCACCTTCCATCACGATCCGGCCAGGACTGGTTATTATCAGGAGCCATGATGATTACTTTATTACTACTGCTTCTCTACCCACCGGGCTGGAGTGATGATGTTCCGCTCAAGGTTGATACCGCAGGTATTCAAGTGCATGCTGATATTGTCATTGACACCACCAACGCCTCCTGGCTCGTCTGGAACGACTCAGTCACCTTCGGCACCGGTGTCCTCTTCTATTCAAGGCGGGATGAGGCGGGCAACATCCTCATCCCGCCGACCCACTTAGCTTATGACAACATCAAGGTCTGTAGACCCCGAGTCGGGATCGATTCCAGTCATAAGGTCCACTTTATCTGGGAGGATTATGGCTCATCGCCGGGTTTCAGTCTCTGGCATGTTAAATTAGATCTTGCTGGCACCATTCTGGTCCCGCCTCATGAGGCGGTCTCTGGTTATGGGGGACCACCATATCTCTGCTGTGAGTCCAACTTCGTCATCGATAATAAGAACCGGCTCCATGCCGTCTGGGATCAGAAGAAGCCTGAAGATGGAGAGTGTGGCATTTATTACAGCCAATTAGACTCCCTTGGAGATTCGATCATCACAATCCGAACCATCCCTTCGGACACCTGGGCGATCTATCCGGCGATTGCGATCGACTCTGACTACAATCTCCACATCACAATGCGGGCGTCGTTCAGTCCCACAAAAGGAAGTGCTCGTGAATCCGGCATCGGGTATGTCAAGGTGAATGATCAGGGTCAGATCTTAATTCCGCTTAAGCGACTCACCTATTTTGATGCCTGTATATATCCTGAGATAGTGACCGACCGAACTGATCATCTCCATCTCATGTATACACGATGCCTACCCTCTAAGCACAGCATCTTCCTCATGAAACTAGACAAATATGGCAACATCCTCCGGGACGACACCGTCTATATCAATCCTGCCTGGGCTGCCTATCCTGGTGACATCGCCATCGATGAGAAGCAGCGGTTGCACTTGGTGTGGATGATCCGGGGTTCTGCGGTCGGTGAGGGCCGAATCTGCTATGCGATGCTTGATACGGCGGGTAACTTTCTTGTTGACACCATGTCGATTGTCTTCAAGCCTGAGACCCTTGGGGCTGAATATCCCCGGATTGCGATTGATTCGGCCAATTTAGCCCGGGTCTGCTGGAACGACTTCCGGGGTGGTGGTCATGATGTCTACTACAAGTGGCAGACCGAGGACCCCGGGGTTTTTGAAGGGCCTGAGCGACCCCAGAACCACCTCCTCTTCCCCAGCCCCGCCTCCAGGCTGGAACTCAAGCTCACCCAAAAGACAAAGATCGAGATCTTTGATGTCATGGGCCGAAGGCTTTTGAAGACTCTCGCCCACCCCCCGCTCTTCACCTGGACTCCAAACATCCCCTCTGGCGTCTACTTCATCAAACTCGGTCACCGGACCTACCCCTTAGTGTTGATCAAATGAGGAGAGCGACCAAAAATTACACCTCGGGTCTTACACCCCCGAGGTGTCACCTCGGGGGTGTAAAATGGCC
>Ga0180300_10000194_pt1 | contig 25289 bp, 41 predicted proteins | sample GuaBasSediGuay15_FD_121798 | JGI IMG/M metagenome (GOLD analysis project Ga0180300, IMG submission 121798) | Subseafloor sediment microbial communities from Guaymas Basin, Gulf of California, Mexico - Guay15, Core 4569-2, 21-24 cm | ecosystem: Environmental > Aquatic > Marine > Hydrothermal...
CATGATATACAAAATATATCATATGATATATAAATTTTTCCAAAAATATTTTATTGTTCGTTGGTTTAATAATAAAATAGTGGAGCAAATTTTTTATATATTATTCGTTATCTTTTCAATAAAAAGAGGTTGAAAAAAATGGTTATTTGGCCTTTTAAAAACAAGGTTCAAGAAAAAAACGGAGGGATAGTAGTCGCTTTGTTTGGGTTGATACTTTTAGCGCTTGGAGTAGCCAATCCAAATCTTTTAACGATACTAGGACTAAATATCGGGCTTTTATTAGGAATTATTTGTTTTTTTATAGGTTTGTTCTATTTTTTGGATTCAACATCATAGTTTAAAAGATGGAGAAACAAAAGAACCTGCTCGACTTGAAATATCAAAAATACTTGAATTATATGAACATGGTAGTAATATTACTCATTTCTTCCTTTGTAACAATAGTAATAGGGATAAAGAGCTTACACAAAACAAACATCTTAATTCCTTTGGCGATTATTTTTTTAGTAACTTTAGCATGTATTATTTTATATCTTGAAGCAAAACTAACAGAGATCCTTCACAAGATCAAAGAATTATAACTCAAACCCAAACAACCTCTCTTAAGTTATGGCAGGAAGTTAGGTCTTTTTCTATTTCTTTAAACTCCTTGGGAATCTCAAATTTATTTAATGGGTCCTTCAAACTTATTCCAGCATCTTTTTTCTTTTTCCAAATATTTTTATTCAGCTCGATTAATTGCTCTGTGCTAAATGGAATCTCTTCCTTTGGCAATTCACTTGGAAAGCTCTCCTTATGCACATCCTTACCAAATAAAACAGAATAAATGCGATAGCTAATCATCGGCAATATCGGCGCAAAAAGCAACAACATCAATCTCAAGCATTCATACAAAGTCCAAATTGCACTTCTCTGCTCAGCCTGACTGAATTCACCTTCACTATTATAAGCCCTTCTCTTAACCAACTCTACGTAATGCGATGCAAAAGTTTCCCAAAGAAAATGTCTAAGCTTTATAGCAGGAACATGAAAATCATATTTTCCATAGCTTTTTCTTGCAAGTTTTATTAACTTGTTTAATTCCTGCAAAATCCACTTATCAAGCATACAAAGTTTCTCTGGCTTATCACATTTATCAAAAATTGATATAAACCTCGCAACATTCCAAAGCTTGGTTATTGTTTTGGCAGCACCACCTATTCGTTCAAAGCTGCACTTAAAATCTGTCTTTGTAATATCGCCCTCAACAGCCGCCCACAATCTTATTGGCTCTGCACCAAAGCGATCAAGTAACTCTTCAGGCTTAATCACATTCCCCTTACTTTTACTCATCTTATAACCTTTTTCATCTACAATATGAAAATTCACCCAGACATCATCAAAGATTCGTTCGCCTGTCAGCAAATAACATTTAAGCAGGGTATAATACAGCCATGTCCTTATGATCTCTTTTCCTTGAGGTCTCAAACTGCATCTCTTAACTCTATCAAAAATTCCTCCTGGCCTATGCCATCCAAGAATATACAAAGGAGTTATGCTGCTATCAAACCACGTATCAAAAACCCTTTCTTCGCCAACAAATTCTTTGCCTCCGCATTTAGGACATTTCTCAACAGGAGCTGGCTCATTCCAAGGTTGATAATATTTTCCAGGCTCTGGTAAAATCGCTTCACCACAGCTTTTACAATACCATAGAGGAATTTCAGTTGCATAAACCCTTCTTCTGCTTATCGGCCAGTCTATGCTAACACTGTTTATCCAATCGATAAGTATCTGTCTGCTTTGCGGAGCAAAAAAATTCAACTGATTAGCAAGCTCAAGCATATCTTCTTTAAACTCAACCTGTTTCAAATAAAATTCTTTTAAAGCAATAAACTCGATTGGATGCCCGCTTCTCTCGCAAACAGGTGTTCTATGCATAACCTTTTCTTGCTTAACAAGCAAGCCTTTATTCTTCAATTCTTCAATAATCTTCTCCCTTGCCTCTTCAACACTTAAACCAAAAAGAAATCCGCTGTTCTCATTCATCCTTCCATCGCTATCTATAGCAATAATCGGCTTTAATCCCATTTCTCTGAAAAACCTAACATCAGTCAAATCACCAAAGCTACACATCATAACTAAACCAGTTCCTTTTTCAGGGTCTGCAATAGGATGCGCTTTTATCAGAACTTCTTTTTCATACAGTGGAACAATTGCTGTCTTGCCCTCCAAATGTTTATATCTATCATCCGAAGGATTAAACAGAATAATAGCACAACTGCAAAGCAATTCAGGTCTCGTTGTTCCAATAACTATATCCTCGCCAGTTTCCTTCACCTTAAACTTGATATAGTTAAACAAGGTTAGCTTTTCTTCATAAACAACCTCAGCATCAGCTATTGTTGTTCCACAGCCAGGACAGAAATTATTTACCCTTTCAGCCTCGTAGATTAATCCCTTTCTCCAGAGCTCGATAAATGTTGCTTGCGTTAAAGCCCTATACTCATCAGAATCAGTTAAATAAATTTCACCTATACCAGGACCAATTTTCCAGCTGTTAAAACTAATTCCGCATTTAAGAAAGCTTTCAACGCTTGCTAAACTTGCTTCTTCCAAAATCTTCCTACAAAGCTTTAATGCCTCCTTTCTCGAAATCTTTGTTAAACTAACTTTAAACCTCTTTTCAGCTTCCATTTCAATTGGCAAGCCATTTCTATCAAGTCCAAGAGGAAAAAGAACATTATAACCAAGCATTCTTCTGCTTCTCGCCATCATATCCATTAGAATATAAGTCGTAACATGACCGATATGAACAGGCATATTGACATATGGCGGCGGTGTATCAATAGAAAAAACAGGATTTTCACTCTGAAGATCAAACTTGTATGGCTCTTCTTCCTTCCACTTTAAATAAATCTCCTTTTCAATATCTTTGCTCCATCTCTTTTCCTTCAACTTCGGCTCTTTCATTTCTTACTTTCGCTCTTTTTCTTCTTTTCTTTCACCTTCTTCTTTTTAGCTTCTTTTCCTTTCTTTTCTTTTTCTACTGCAGCTTCTGCCTTCTCTTTTTTCTTTTCCTTAACCTTCTCCTTAATTTCAATACCCAGCTTCTTGAAAGCGCTAACAACTTCCTCATGACTAGCATTCTTCGGAATATCGATTTTCTGCTGCAAAGGAATCAAATGCTTAATGTTACATCGCTTTCTTCTCGTTTGTCCATCAATCATAACAAAGTTCTTATCAATAACATCAATAACCACGCATTTTTTTCTGGCATCCCGTCCAGCAATCTTAACACAAAGTCTTCCTACCTCAACCATTTATATCACCAGAAAATCAGAATTTTGAAGATTTTAAAAAGTTTTAGTTTTCCTATTTGAGGACTTCTTCTTTAATAACCTTCCTCATACATTTAGAACAAAGATAGCCGCCATAAGGTCGTTCTGGTCTTTTCTTTGTTTTAGGCAAACCCTTTACATCCCTAGGAATACCTTTAAGCTCTGCTTTGCAGATTGCACACTTAGCAGGTTTTGGTTTCTTCTTTTCAAAATGTATTACGGTTCTGCCTCCGGGTGTTTTAACATACTTCAGTCTAAATCTTTTTCTACTTTTATACTGCCCATACCTTCCTTCAAGCTGAACCTTCCTTACCATTTAGCTCACCTTAAGCAATTTCCTCAACACAAAGCTAAACACCAATGAAAATATAATATAACTTCCTAACCAGCCAAGTTTCAAACCAAAAATATTCAACAATTTAAGCTTTTTGTTACTTAATTCAATCAAAGTTAACTTCTTATTTTTAATTTTTTCCTGTGGCTGAACATATCTAAACTCATTTGCAACGATTATCTTCTTCAAATAGCTCTCTCCATCATACTTAAGTTCAACAACATATTCTCCAGGCTCATCTGCAACAAGTCGCCATGCGGCTTTTCCATTGCTAACATTCTGCACAGCATCACTCAACAGCTTTAAAGCAGATCCTTCAGGAACACCAAGCTCAACAACATCAATTCCATTAAAATACGCACTCAACGTAAATTCCTTACCAACCCATAATGGCTCATAACCAAAATGATTGCCCATCCAACCAAGAATCAAAATAATAGGCAAAAAACTAATCAACGTCGGCTTCATAGATTTAACAAAATACTTCATGTTCAATTCCATCATTTTTTTCTGCAACTCCATCATCTTCTTAGGATCATTTTTATGCTCTTTTATTTCCTTCTGATAGTCCTTCAATCTCTGCTTTAATTCCCTCATCTCGCTTTGATTGGTCAGCAACCTGTAAAGCAACGTCACGATCAGCGAAACCAAAAACGAAATACAAACTATTGCAACCAAAGGATGCATTCTCAAAAATATATTTAAAACCAATTTACTCACCCATAAAACGCCTTAGCATAGGATGCATATCCATCATATGTTGCTTTGCTATTTCTTCATACAATCTATAAACAATCATAACAGTAAGTAATATTCCAGTTCCATAACTTAAAGCCCCTGTAAGATCAGCTATTCCAGCAAGGAAGCCAACAAGAATTGCACCCATTACAGTAAGGGGCCAAATATATCTGTTCAAAATTTTTTCTAAAATCCTTTCATCTCGTCTAAAACCAGGAATCTGCAAACCACTGCTTAGCATTTGCTTTGCAACGCTTCTTGCATCCATCCCACTTGTCTGAACCCAAAATATCGAAAATATCACAGCTCCGCCTATCATAATCAGCAAATAAACAAGTGCATGTCCAACATCTACAAGCGTTAAGCTGCCTTTAATCAATTTACCAACAATATTCGGGCTGTCTATCCAGGCAACCAATCCAGAAACAGGCGTATTTCCAATGAATCTGCCCAAAATAGGAAACCCCCAATTCTGCAACAATCTTGCCCACAGCTTTATATTAGCAAGCAAAGCAGCAATTAGTATAACTGGAATATTGCTTGTATAAATAAAATGCAAAGGCCATCTCAATCCATAACCTCTTATCCTTCCAAAAGTAAGAGGTATCTCAACCTTCATAGCCTGTCCATAAACAGCAATAACAAAAACAACAACCGTTGACAGCACTGAAACAAACATCAAAGCAGCAGTAACAGGATCGCCTCCAGCTAAGCTTTGAAACAATGCAGGAATAGCTCCAGTTGCAATGCCAGGATTATAAGGACTTGGCAAAGGTGAAAATGCCCTTACAAACAATTGCTGACTTACTCCTGCTGCAATAAAAAGTGAAATACCACTTCCAAAACCCCACTTGCTCACAACCTCATCCATAAACATAATCAGCAATCCGCCCAGGAACAGCTGAAAAACCAATAACAACTGCAATTGCAAATAAACAGAAGTTCCTGCAAACTGCTGCGGCGGCGCTAAACCACCCATAAAAACATAAACTGCAGCTTCAAAGATAATAAAAACCAAAGAAAGAAGTTTCTGTACTCCTTGAAAGCGACGTTTTCCTTCATGTGTTGTAAGGTCAAACTTCACAATGCCGCTTCCATTCAACAACTGCAGCACTATCGATGCTGTTACAATGGGCCCAATACCAAGGCTGATTATAGAACCGAATTTCGCACCAAGAATCAAGCTCAAGTATTCAAATTGCTCTAATGCATTCGGTCCAAGCCCAAAAAGAGGAATCATCCCAAGAACATAAAACAAGACAAGAACTATCAAAGTCCATTTTAGCTTTTCTTTAAATGAAAGCCTCCTTTGTTTAGGTCCTTCAACTTCAGGCAGGTTTCCAAGCAACTTATTCAAAAAACTCATTTTTCAACCACAGCTTCGCCACCAGCAGATTTCAATTTCTTTCCAGCCTTTTCAGAAAAAGCAGGCGCTATAATCCTATACTTTCTTGTTAACTTGCCATATCCAAGAACCTTATCATAACCTAATTTTCTTACATCTACCTCATAAACATCATCAACTTTCTTTGCAATACCGTCTTTCAACCATTCATCAATTCTAGCTTCAATAACTAAAAGATTAACAGGATTTGTCGCTTTTCTTATTATTCCTTTAGGCTTAAATCCCCTCTTTCCAAAATACCTCTTTGCCCAGATGCTCGGCTTTTTCTGATCGCCTCTTTTTCCTGTTCCAGCCATTCCTCTGCCGCCCCTGTTTCCAGCACCCCTGTGCTTCTTCTTACTACCCCAACCATGCGTTTTATGTCCTCTTTGCTTTACTTTCTTCTTTCTTCTGTGCACAACCATCATAACATCCTCCTTATCAAATCGTTTATTTTTTCACCTCTATAGCCAGCACCACCACCGACAGAAAAAGGCACTTTAATACCTTTTCTTCCAAAGCCTCCTTTCGGATTATTTAACCTAAAATATGGCTTATACTTCTTTCCATCAAAAACAAAATATTTCCTACTATACTTTATCTTTCCCTTCTTATCACCTTCCCTTCCTTTATACAACTCGCCCCTTTTCTCAACAAGCAACTTAAAGGTTTCATCATCTATTTCTCCCCATGTTACATAACTTCCAATCTTCCTAACCATTCCAATTATGCTATCTGTTGCTGGAAACACAACACAATAATTCTTTCTATATAAACGCAAAAACTCAAGAGTTTCTCTTATATCACGTCTAATTCCAACCCTCCCCCTAATCCTTACCACAGCAAGCCTTTTCATTTTATTTGCTACCTTCAATAATGCCAAGCTTCTCAACCGCTTTGGGCTTAACCTTCACCATAATCAATTTTTTAAGCGCATCAAAACATGCAAGTGCAAGATTTATTTTTGTTCTTGTCTGACCAAAGGTTTTGCTAAAAACATCCTTTATGCCAGCTGCTTTTAGAATCTTTTGACATTCTTTCTCAACACACAAACCAGTCCCTTTTGGGGCTGGAATTAATCTTATAATAACAGAACCGCTCTTTCCCTCAACAACAAAAGGAATGCTATGCAACTCTTTACATGCGCATTCCCAACTACCGCATCCACGCCTGATCTTTATCAGATTCTGTTTTGCCCTCCTAATTGCTTTTTCCCTTGCAGGCAACGTTTCCTTGCTCTTTCCGAGCCCAATACCAACATGCCCATTTCCATCGCCTACAACAGCCATCGCTGAAAACTTAGGCTTATTGCCTTCCTTTGTTTTTTTCTGTGTTTGTTTAAACAATCTCCTCTGCCCGCCTCCAAATTTGCCCTTTGCTTGCCCAATCAAAATAAAATCAGTAGTTAAATCAGGAAGTAACGCATCAGCAATTTCAGGCTCATAAATCCTTAACCCTTTATCTATAATCTCATCGATATTCTTTATTTCACCATTCTTTACTTTCATGCCGAGCGCAGTCTTTGGTTGCCATCGCTCAATTAAACTTGGTTCTTTAGCTACTTCTTTCAAAGTCTCTTCTTCCTTTTCCTCAACTTCTTCACTAACTTCCCTTTCAACCTCCTCTTCTTTTGTTAGCTTCTTTTTTTCCCTAACCATTTTCACATCTCCATAATCTTCTTTCTTACTTCTTCAAAAACATCTGTTATTTTTCCAAGATCAACACCCTTCTTTTTCATCTCAGCAAACTGACTTTCGCTATTCCACTTGCCTAGCTCAAAATATCCCTTTATATGTTCTCCTCTTAAGCGCTCTTCACTAGGAAAAACATCTTCTGAATGGGGCACAACCAAACCTGCATCAACAGCGCCTTTCAAACAAGCAAATACCCTTGTTCCTTTTAAAGGTGTTTTCCCATCAATATCGAGCACAGCCTCTTTTATTCCTTTCTTCAACCCTTTTTTTCCAACTAACAATCCAGTAAGATAGGCAGCAGGAATGTTTCCTTTTGAAAAATGCCATCCAAATTTTTCAAGTTCATATCCTGTTGCTGAAACAAGGGTCCTGTCTCCAACTTTGTCAAATTCAATAATCTGTGCGATAATATTCTTCAAAAAGGGTCTTACAACTAACCTTGGCTTTCCGCTCTTTAACAACTCTATTCTCTTCCTATAATTTGTTTTATCTTCCCTTTTCCTCCTGAACTGAACAGTAAAGATCTTATCCTTTCTTTTCATTTTTCAATAAACCATGTTCTTCAATATACAAAAGCATATGCCTAACACTTCTAAAAGCCCCTCCTCCGATCTTCCTATAAACATCCCTAAATGCGTTTTCTTTAATTTTTCCTTTCTCCCTCAACTGCTTCAACGCTTTCCTTTGCGCCCTAACATGTGTAACCCAAACTTCTTTTTTTCCGATTCTCGCTCCTGCCTTTCCTTTCCTGCTTCCATGTCCTCTGCGTCTTCCTTTCTTCTTCTGCTCACGTCTTTTTCTTGCTCTCGCTCTCGAAACACCCTTATCACCAACAATCTTAATATAGCCTTTTTTGATCAAACTTCTCATATCAGCCTTTGTCACAGCATCCTTTATCTCGCTAAGATGTTCCCTACCAAATCTAACTTTCTTTTTGCTACATCCAAGCATCCTTGCAACAATTTCCTTTTTCTTCTCAAGCCCTTTCATTTTATCGTTTCTTTATCAACACCTTTTCTTTTTCTTTTTCAAGTTCTTCTTTTTCTTCTTTCTTTTCCCCGACTTCCTTCTTCTCGACCTCTTCCTTTTTCCCTTCCTTCTTTTCTACTTCTTTCGGCTTCTCCTTAACTTCTACTTTTTTCTTCTCTTTTTCTTTAGCTTTTTCTTCTTCTTTTGCCTTCTTCTCCTGTTCAATCTTTTCAAGGAACTTCTTAGGATTGAAATTCAAAAAGGTAATTCCAAGTTCCATTCCTTTTTTTGCAATCTCTATTCGCTTTTTCTTTCCAACGCTGCTACCGACAACAGCACCATCTTTTTGTTTATCTAGGTTAGTCAAATCTCCTACGTTCATAATAATGACTGGCTTAAGCCCAGCCTTATCAAACCCCCTCACAGCTTTCGGCGACCTATAACCTTGACTTGGCTTTTTCCTGTGTCCTTTTTTGCACAACCTTATCTTGTTGTGTCTTCCTCTCGGCCTTCTCCAATTTTCCTTCAGCCTTTTCTTTTTATGAGCGTCAGTTCTAATAAAATCAGGTTTTTTTCTTTTCAACTTGTTCCTAAGCTCTAACAACTGCTCAGACATTTTCTTTAAACATACTTTCCATCTTTATAATAAATGTAAAGTCCATCTTGGAATATTCTCCTATCAAAACCCACCCTTCTTGTCAACTGCTCTATATCACTAGCTGTTCTACCAGCAAGTTCTTTATCTGTGCTTTCAACAACAATATCATTTCCTTCAACTTTCACTTTAACGCCATTAGGAATCTTCAATTTTCTTGGAACTTTTTCACCAAAAAAATTTTTGACAACAAGCTCATTGCCTTCGACACTAACAGTCATTGGAAAGTGCCCACTGCACACCTTCAACTTATAAACATGTCCTTCAGTAACGCCTTTAAACATATTCCTTATGTGCGCCCTAAATGTCCCAATCATTTTCTTCTCGCGCTTTGTCGCCTTCTCACTCATTATCACAACTTTATCACCCACTTTTACGTCAACCCCAGGATAAAACAAACTCCTTCTTAGCTCACCAAGAGGGCCCTTAACACAAACAACGCCATTCTCATAACTAACTGAAACTCCTTCAGGAATATCAAGTTTCACCTCAATTGTCTCTTTCATTTTTAGTAAACAAAAGCAATCAGCTTTCCTCCAATTCCTGCTTTTTTAGCTTCGATATGCGTCATTAAACCCTTTGACGTCGAAACTATCAAGAACCCAAAGTCCTTTGCAGGAAGATATCTCTTTTCAAACTTTTCAAACTCGTCAATTCCAACATCATACCTTGGTTTTATGGCTCCGCATTTATTTATGGCTCCAATCAGGTTCACAATCAAATAACCGCCTCTACCATCATCGACTTCTTTCTGATCACCAACATAGCCTTCTCTCTGCATAATCTTAAAAACAGCTTTAATCAACTTCGAATACGGCTTAATTATGCATTCTTTTTTTCCAGCAAATTCTGCATTAAGCACCTTCGACAATGCATCTGCTAATGGATCGTTCAGCATTTTCACCACTTAATCATATTTTTTAAAACCCAATTTGAATGCGATCTCCCTAAAACAATGTCTGCAGAGATGCAATCCATACTTGTTGATATGTGCCCTTGCCCTACCACATCTTTTACACCTTAGCCTGTTATAACCGCAGCTCCGCTCCTTCGGCTTGTTAAATTTCAAATATTTTTTCCAAATAGCAGGTTTGTTTTTTAGCTGTGCAAATGCCTTTCTAAAATCTGAATATGTCATTTTATTCTCACTCCAAGTTCTTTTTCAGCAAAAGCAATAGTTTCTTCTTTTGTTATCCTATGCCTTTTTCCTATTCTTCTCTTCCTCAACTTTCTTCTCTTCACCCTGAAGCCTCTTCTCTCGAGTGTAACTGCAACCTCAAGCCCTATAATCCCAAGTTCAGGGTCGTATTTCATTCCTGGAATCTCAATATATTCAGGGATTCCAAAGCTAAAAGTTCCATTATCAAAATTTTTTGCATCCAACATTCTATCTTTTGCATCAAGCAATAAGCCAAGTACTTGCCTAGCCTTCTTGCCCCTCAAAGTAACTATGCAAGCTATAGGAACTCCAGGTCTAATATCCCACGCAGGTATCCTCTTTTTAGCAACTCTTTTCACTGGTTTCGCACCAGTTATTTTCTGCAATAACTTTATTGCCTTTTCAAGCGCATCGACATTCTTACCACTCCCGATATTCAAAGTTACCTTCTCTATCCTTATTTCCCTCATTGGATTTTCCATTTTCAGCTTAGAGTAATAGCCGGCTTTTCCTTGCCGACAACAAAAACAAATTGCTTATCTGTTTCTATAACCTCATCACCTACCACAAGCTTTATTTCCTTATCCACACCTTCGACTTTGCCAAGCATTCCAATGTGCTTTCCGCCAGTAAGATAAACAACCACTCCTTTTTCAAGCTTGAAATGCTCAAGCACTTTTTGACTCGGCAATTCAATAAGCAAACTGTCTCCAACTTTGACATCGCCATCATATAAAAAGTTCCTCCCATCAAATCCATTGAGCTGCATTTTCCCACTTTTCACTTTCTTTTTTCCAACAACCTTGCATAATTTCTTGTTCTTCTCCCCAGCATCAATTCTAATAAGATGAAGCTTTCCTTTTGGATTTATCACAACCCTATAAGCCTCATTTAACTTGGGAAATTCAAGCACGTCCATCAAACCAACAATCATTTTCAGATCTTTTGCTTTTACACCGTCAACAAGCACTTCGCCTGCATTAACTATTTTTTTTGCCTCGTGTCTTGTTTTTGCATAACCGAGCAAGTCCCTAAGGATAACCAAAAGAGGCAACCCCCTATCAAGAGGGTGCTTCCCAGCCAGTGGTTTAATTATCCAAATATGCTTGCGCCTTGCAATAGGCCAGGTTCTTGGAGCTGCAAGCCTTTTAACGTGTTTTTCACCTATGCTTCCCATTTTACCTCCTCATCCTCATCTTGTCTTCGAGATTTAACTCAGTAATCATTAAATTTGATGCATCAAACGGAACAGCAACCTTTCTGCCATCTCGTCTTTCCCTCATAACGTTCTCAAGATAAACCTTCATTCGCTTCAAATCAACCCTCGCTACTTTTGCGACTGTTCCTTTAAATTCTCCCCTAACAATCTTTACCTTGTCTCCTTTCCTCAATCTTAATGCCCGCTTACCATGCTTCTTTTTCAATTCTTTTGAAAGATGGCAATGAACAAGTTTTCCCCTAATATGAAGGGGAGCATTATACCTATACTTTCTTTGTTTTCTTGGCTGTTTGCTTTTTATCCATTCCCTTGAAAATCTCTTTTTCATTTTTAAACGATTATATTAGCAAGTTTAGATATGCCGGGCCATCTGCTGGCCGCTTCTTTTGCAACAGGTCCTTTGATCAAGGTTCCTTTAGGATTTCCAGCTTTGTCCTTTACAACAACAGCAGCATTATCTTCGAAAGCAATCCTCATACCATCAGGACGCCTATATTCTTTCTTCTGTCTAACAATCACAGCCAACACAACTTGCTTTTTCATCTCAGGCTTTCCCTCTTTAACAGTAGCCATAATCATATCCCCAACTCCAGCACTTGGGTACCTACCTTTTGTGGTTTTCCTTCTAAAAACAGCAAACATCCTTATCACTTTTGCGCCACTGTTATCACAAACAGGGATATAACTACCAAAATTAATTCCCTTGGTTACTCTCGCTTTTACAGGTTTCATTTTTTAGCTATGATTACAAAATGTTTTGTTTTACTCAATGGCCTTGTTTCTGCAATCATAACCTCATCACCAACATCTGCATCAATACAACTTGGATTATGAACTCTTATCTTCCTCAACCTCTTTTCATATCTTTCGTATTTCGGTAAATACTTCATTCGTTCGATGAGCACAGTCGCGCTTCTATGCAAATCCTTTGCAATAACAACGCCTTTTAATTTTCTTCCCCTTATCTTAACGTTTCCATGAAATGGACATTTCTTATCTTTGCATTCAGCCATTTTTTATTTCCCTCTTCAACCTTTCTTCAGGCCTTCCAACAAGCAATTTTCCATCAATCCTAACACGCTGCTTTCCAAACCTGAATTCAAACACAGCATTCTGCTTTATCACCCTTTTCTTCCCTTTTTCAGTTTCTATTACAAAGGTATTTTTTGTTTCATCAACGACCTTGCCTTCTATGCCGATGTTTGCCTTGTTCTTTGCATCAACAACTTCAACTTTGATTCCTATAAATTCATATTTCAAAATGTCCCTTTTCTTCATCTTTTACTTCTTTCTCTTCAATTACTGGATCTCAATACTTTCTGGTGGAAAGCCGTATTCTTCAAGCACCTTTTTAATGTTTTGCTTATGCTCGCCTTGCAATTCAATCTTCCCATTTTTTACCGTACCTCCACAAGCGAGCTTGCTCTTCAGCATCTTTACCAATGCTTTCATATCAATCGATTTCTCATCTATACCTTCAATAATAGTATATGGCTTTCCAAACTTCTTTTTCTCTACCCTTATCCTTATCTTCTGTTGTTCTTTGGCTATCGTCTCGCAAACACAAAGTTCTTTTGGTAAACCACACTTTGGACAAATTTCAACCATTGCTTTTTATCACCTACCTCCTTTTTCTTTTAAAATTGTAATAATTTTTGCAATCTCGCGTCTAATCTTCTTTATAGCTGCTGTTTTCTCTGTGCTGCTTTTCTGCAACCTCTTAGTCATCCCTCTAATCAAATCCTTCTTCAAATCAACCAATTTCTTCCTTAACTCCTCATTGCTCAGAGCTCTCAGTTCCTTTGTTTTCATCTTTCTCCTCTACCTTAACCTCTTCCACTTCTTCGCCTATCTTAATCTTATCCGAAAGTCTAACATCTGGTGGCATTATCCTTACCTGAATCCCAACAACACCAGGCTTTAACCGTGCAATAGCATATGCTTTTTTCACGCCCTCTATAGCAATATCCCCACATTTTTTTAAATAACCAGCATAAAACCTCCATCGCTTTGCTCTACGACTCGGCACCTTGCCACTTATTATTATCTCGACACCAATAGCCCCTGCATTCATCACGTCTTGAACAGCCCTATGTCCAACAGCTTTAAACCTTGTAATGCCAAACCTCTCAAGTGTATTTGCAATCTTCTCAGCAACTATGTGCGGATCTAAAAATGGGCTGTCAACAGTTTGGATTTCAACCTGAGGATTCTCAAGTCCAAACTTCTTTTTCAATTCAGCTGTAAGCCGCCTTATATTTTGTCCTTCTCGTCCAACAACAAGTCCTGGCCTTAATGCAGTTATAACAATCTTCTCGCCAAGCGGCGTTCTCTGAACTTTAACATTTGAAATCCCAACATTCTGAAAACTATTCATTATAAATTCCTCTATCTGAAAATCCTTGCCCCTTTCACTTATAAGTTTCCTTTCTATCATTTTTCCTTCACAATAATTTCAACATGCGTTCTTTTAGCAGTCCTACCGCGCTTTCGTCCATGTTTCAAAGGTTTTCCACCGCTGTGAGCAGCAATGTGCCTAATAACCAAATTAGCAGTATTCAGTCCCTTAACCTGAGCATTAGCCTCAACATCTTTTAACAATTTAAGTATTTCTTTGCACACCTTTTCAGGATACCTTCCTGCTTCAATACCTTTCTTATGTCCAAGATCTCGCCTGTATCTTCTATAAGGAACTGCAACCTTCTTTTCAAGCACTTTCTGCAGTAAATCCTTTGCCTTCTGCAATTCCATGCCTCTTAGCATTCTGCAAACCTCAACTGAATGTTTTGTAGATATTCTCATACCTAAACCAATCGCTCTTGCCTCCTTTTCCGCGTCATATTTTGTACTGTAGTTGAATCTCATTTTACTTAGCTGATACAGCAGCACTGCTCCTTGTAGCACCAACACCAGGAGCTGAATGTTTAACTGGTTTCCTCGTTAATGCAAATTCACCAAGCCTATGTCCGAGCATTTCAAGTGTTACATTCACAGGAACAAATGCCTTTCCATTATGAACATAAATCGTTAGTCCAACCATCTCAGGCGTTATCACCATATCCCTGCAATGCGTTCTTATCTTCTTATCAGGCTTTTCTCTTATTCTTTTCAACAGTTTCTTTTCAGCCTCAGTCAAACCCTTCTTCAGTTTCCTCCTTTGTCTTGCTTTTAACAATTCTGCAAACTGGTCAAGAGTCATCTGCTTCAATTCTTCCAATGTTTTTCCCCTAAATGTAAATTCCTTTTTTGCCATTTTTACCTCTTCTTTCTTCCAGTTCTTCTTGCAGCTATGCTACCAACCTTTCTACCAGGTGGTGCATTCCTACTAACAGGTCTTTTCTTGCTTTTTCTCGCACTCCTCGTATTACCAAAAGGATGCGCAACAGCATTCATCTTACAAGCGCTTGTTCTAGGATAAATCTTATTCCTGGCCCACATTGCCTTTGCCTTGTTGCCAGCCTTTAAAAATGGTTTCTCTAATCTGCCGCTACCAGCAACAACACCAATGCACGCTCTGCAGTTAGCATTAAACAAGCGCTCTTTCTTCGATGGAAGTTTCACTAAAACACCGCTAGGAAGCTTTCCAACAACCCTTGCAAAACTACCGCTAGCTCTGCAAAACTTTCCTCCATCGCCAGGTATGCTCTCAATATTGTAAACGCTCGTTCCTTCTGGAATTTCATCCAAAGGAAGAACATTCCCTATTTTAACGCTTGCACCACTACCAATTTCAACCATATCACCAACCTTTATACCTTCTGGAGCAATCATCAAAGCTTCGTTTCCATTAGCATAACGTACAATCATCAACGGTGCTGAATGTCCAGGACAATCAACAATATCAACAACAACACCTTCAAGTTTACCTTCTGCTAAAGACAAAAACTTGGCATCTCCTTTATACCTATGGCTAAGTGCTTTAAACGTACGAGTTCCTTTTCCGCGCCTTTGAACAATCAAGCTCTTGCCCATTTTACATTACACCAAATTCAGTAGCAATATCAACAGCAGGTTTTTCAGCAGGAAGCTTCACGTAAGCCTTCTTATATCCTTTAACTGTATTCACAACCCTCACATCAACTACCTTTACGCCAAACATCTTCAGCATTGCCTCTGAAACTTTTTGCTTGTTTGCTTTTCTATCAATAACTAAGGTAATAACGTTCTGCTCCTCTCTTAACTTAATCGCCTTTTCAGTCGCAACAACACCTTTAATTATTTTCGTCGGATCCATTTTACATGAACAAATTTTCTTTTGCCATCACATCCAAAGCACTTTTGGTAAAAAGGGTTAACCTTCCAGCCTTCCCACCAGGCGCGAGCATTTCAGCATTAAGATTGTTCACTAAAACAATATCAACACCAGGGATATTTGCTGCTGATTTCATCAAATCACACTTTTCATGTACAACAAGCAATGGTCCAACTTTTCTTCTATAACGCCTGCCCCTAAGCTTTCCTTTCCCTGCCCTGATCTTTTTCTTTGCACTTCTTTCAATTTCATCTTTCAAGCCAAGAGCTTCGAGCGCCTGCTTTACATCTTTTGTCTTGCCAAGCTTCACAAAATCATCAACTAAAACAAAAGGGTACTTTTCAGGCAATTTGTGTCCCCTTTCCTCAACCAAAGACTTATTAAGCGCAGCTGATAAAGCACTCCTTATCGCCTTTTTCCTTTCTTTTTTATTTATCCTCTTTGACCAGTCCTTTTCGGCTTTCGGTGGATGCGCCCTTCTTCCGCCGACAGTTCCAGGCGCAAAAGCCCCAACAAAATAAAACTGACTTCCCCTTTTGAGCAAAACCTTTCTTGGAACTCTGCTAATACCCCTCCCATAGCTCGCTCTATAATCCCTCCTTCTCTTTGAAAGCTTAACAATTGCCCTTTTTCCAGCCTCTGGCTTAGCACCATAAGGTTGTCTTTTATTTGCCTGTATTACCTCGACTGCCCTCTTTATCAAATTCGGATGGTACTCTTCGCTGAATTGTTTAGGCAAATCAACCTTTCCTACAACTTTCCCGCCTAAATCAACAACATCAACCTTCATTTTATTATCTTTTCAATTTTCGGAACCATCAAGAGTTTATCATTCGGCCTTTTTGCCGCTGTAAATATAATCAACCTTTTTCTTGAACCAGGAATGCTTCCTTTAAGCAAAACAAAATCGCATTTAAGCACACCGTAATTCAAATATCCTCCTGGCTTGTTTATTTCTTCTGCTTTTCCTATTTTCAATATCAACTTATTATATTCTGTTCTTTGATGAAAACCCATCTTTCCTGTCTGCGGCACAGTCCAACTTACCCTCTTCGGCGTCCAAGGTCCAAGTGTTCCAGGACCCCTCTTTGTTTTTTCGCTTTTGTGTTGCCTTATTGCAACGCCAAATCGTTTAACAGCACCTTGAAAACCCTTGCCTTTTGTCACAGCATGTACATCAACAAGAGCACCTTCACCAAACACATCGCTAACCTTTATTTCCTTATCAAACAACCCTTTTACAAATTCAACTTTCTCTTTAATATCTTTGCCTCCAATGCTCATCTCAAAGAGCTCGGGTTTCTTTTTTCTTACTCCAGTCAGTTTAGGCATTGTATAAACAATAATAGCAAGGTCATCATAATCCTCTATCTTCACCTCATCAATTGCCTTTATCTTTTTCTTAGGTAATTGAACAATCCTGCTCAATATTTTATCAAGTTTAGGATTCAAAACTGTTTCGCCGCTAAAAAGAACACCATCTTTAATTTTGTAAAACCTTATTCCAAAAATCCTGAGTGGAGGGCATTCAATTATTGTTGCAGGAACAGTAATGCGTTCACCCTTTGTCATACTGTTTTTTCTTTCATCAAGCAAACAGACGTGAACCATACCAACCTTATAACCAGCAAATCCACTCAAGCCAGCCTTATCTAATGAAATCTTTCTAACTCTTGGCCTAATCTTTTTTGCCCTTGCCCTAGGCCAATACTGAAGACTTCCTTTTCTAGGTGACCTTTTCTTTGGCATTTTTCAAATGGCCTATTAATGAGAGCCCTCGTCCAAACGAGAAGCCCTCTGCCCAAAAAGGGCTCCCTTTTCAGGCCAATCTCTTTTGACACTCCTCTTCTATTTATAAAGATTACTGTGTAGAGCGTTGCCTATCAATCTTTTTTCTCACATACTGCAAAGGATTCTTTATTTTCTTACAAATAGCATCAGGCTTACATATCCCGATATCTTTGTAATACATCTCATTATCGCAATTCGGCGGCGGAATCTTTTTTTTCCTCAATTTATGATATCTTAACTGATAATCGATTATCCTCTCCCTAAGCTTCTCAGCATTTCGCTCATTCCAGTCATGCAATAAACGTCTAATTGCATCATAATCCCATTCAACGCATCTTAAAAAATTTAACAAACAAAAAACAAACCTCTTTCTTCCGTCTTCTAAGCCTTTCAAACCATTCTTTATGCACGGTGGAAAAAATGTTTCGCTAACAGCTTTCCTAAATCTAATCAGCTTAACTTCGCTTTCTTTCTCACTTTCAGCTTCTATCTGTCTCATCCTCTTTCCAATCACAAAGCTCAATGCAAAGTCAAACAGCCTCTTGGCTTCTCCTCTTTCTGCATTCCTTTCAAGAAAAACAACCTTGCTAAAAGATTCAACAGCATCAGGCATTGCATACTCTCTTCTGAATTCAGAAACATCTTTTAGTCGTAATGGCAATGAAACAAGCCAGCTCTTTTCGTGCAAAGAAAAAGGCATTCTATAAAGATGTCTGCTCGATATCAACATCGTATCAACCTTGAGCAAATCATCGGGAACAAACTGCTTGTCTTTAACAAGCTTCTTCACATCAATCCCGCTCTTCTTCGCAACCTCAACTACATTACCCTCAAATTCCAAAATTCTTTTACCAAAATCTTCTTTCACATAATCAATAAGATACTCTGCAACATTCTTCACTGCATCAGGAAAATCATCAGCTCTAACATGGCTTGGAAAAGCTTCAAAAGGAATCCCGATATGAAAACCTTTATTTCCAGAAAACTTAACACTCACAGCACTAACCCCGTGCTGCTTTATTGCTTTTATAATGAGTTCAGCAGCAATCTTGCTATAATCGAAAATAGGACAATCAATATCAATAATAAGATCAAACCCAATTCTATGCTCGTCAAGCTCTCGTTTTCTCATATCAGGCTTAAGCAGCAGAGGATTATCCCACAGCTCTTCACTAGCATGAAAAGAAACAGCTCCTTTTTTTGCATGCTCAACCACATCTCCAGGATAAAGCAGAATATCAGGTCTCTTTCCAAAACCTCCATCTAAATATTTCACAGCGACCTCTTTATTTCTTGCATGTTTAACCATCGCATCAAGAACAATATCTTTACTATAATATTCAACAACGTCTTTCTTATTCATTTCATAATGCTAAAGAGCAAGATTTTTATATTTTTTATCCAAAAAAGCACTGATGTTCATCTCACAACTTAAAACAACAATTCTGCTTGCCAGTCTATCAGCAATACTACTCCTTCTTGGCTATCTCATAGGAAGCTACAACGGCCTAACGATCGCCTTACTCATTGCAATCACCTTTAACATCATCACATACTTTTTCTCAGATAAAATTGTTCTCGCAATGTACAGAGCAAAGCCGCTGAAGGACGAATCCATAAAAGAATTAATCCGCTCTGTCGCACACAAAGCTAAAATTCCAATGCCAAAGCCATACATAATTCCGACCATGACGCCGAATGCATTTGCCACTGGCAGAAATCCACGACATGCAGCTATAGCCTTAACAGAAGGCATTATTTCATTGCTTTCAAAAGAAGAATTAAAAGGAGTAATCGCTCATGAAATTGCCCATATCAAAAACAGAGACATCCTAATTCAAACTATTGCAGCAACAATTGCAACAGCTATCTCATATATTGCATTTATGTTAAGATTCGCAGCATTCACCAGCAGCAGAGACCGTGATTCTGGAAATGCAATTGCTTTACTTGCTCTTGGTATCCTTACACCTATAATTGCAATGATAATCCAATTAGCAATATCTCGTGCAAGAGAATATCTTGCTGACGAAACAGGAGCAAGGATCATCAAAAATCCAATTGCTCTTGCAAACGCTTTAATGAAACTAGAGCAAGCAAACAGGTTTCATCCAATGCGCGGAAACCCAACAACATCCTCGCTATTCATAGTAAATCCATTTTCAGCAAGAGGATTATTCACCCTTTTCATGACGCATCCGCCAATTCAGAAAAGGGTTGAAAGGCTCAAAAGAATAAAAATATAGGAGGTGAAAAAATGCCATCCTTAGCCTATATGTTGATTCAAACAGCGCACGGAAAAATACAACGCGTAGCAGATAAACTTCTTCGCTTTAAAGAAGTAAAAGAAATTCATACACTGTACGGAGAATTCGACATCATCATTAAAATAGAAACATCAAACATGGCAAAACTTCAAGATTTTATTGCAAATAAGATAAGACCTATTCGCGATATAGCATCAACAGAAACATTAATTGTTAGCGACGTATTCTGAATCAAGCAGTGATCTAATCTTTTCTGCTGTCTTCTTCCCAATCCTTGGAACTTGCATTAGCTCTTCGACACTCGCATCTACAATTGCTTTAATCGTTCTGAACTTTTTAAGCATGTCTTTTGCCATACTGCTTCCAATACCAGGCAATGCTGCAATAACATATTCCTGCTGACTGCAAAGTTCTTTAGGTTTCTTTGCATGCAAGCTTGCTGCTTTTTTATTCCCACTCTGTTCTCTTTTTGCAATAGCATATAATAACTGTGCAGTTTCCCTCCTATTCTTTGTCCAAACAATTGGAACACCATAATCAATAATAATGCTCGCTATAGCTCCATTAATCGCATTGGGATGCAATCCCCTCTGCTCAAACAAACTTTCCTCACCTTCAATAACCAACAAAGGCTTGTTAAATCTTTCTTTCATCATCCTAACCTGCCTAAACAACCTTCCATCAACAATCGATTGAACAAAATCGGCAACACTCTTCACCTCAACCCCAACGTCAGAGCTAAGCAAATAATCAGCGCATTCAAGACGTTTCTGCTCAATACCAACACCAAAACCAAAAAGCTCTCTTAAAACAGATTTATCCCGTTCTCTGTCATCAGCAATAACTTTTATCTGTTCATTAAACTTGCTCAATTTTGTTTGTATGTCTTTTCCTTTTTTTCGCCTTTCCCGCAGATCAAGCAATATCTTTTTCAAATTAGAAAACATCGCTTTTTCCTTTCTATGCGCACTCCATCTATAGCCTTCATCCCTTGTTCCTTTAGTTACAAGAACGATTACTTTGCCTTTCTCGTGCCTTCCAGTTCTACCCCTACGTTGAATATGCCTTATAGCACTTGGAATAGGTTCATAAAAAACAACAACATCAACTTTAGGAATATCAAGACCTTCTTCACCAACAGCAGTTGCAACAAGAACATTAAAAGCGCCTTCTCTAAACTTATTAATCACTTCTTTTTGTTCTTTTTGACTCAACCCAGTTCCTTCTTTTTTAAGCTGACCAACAAAAAGTGCAGCCTTCACACCTTCTATTTTATTTAGTTCATCAACAAGCTCAACTCCATTATCCCTGTACTGATTAAAAACAATTATTTTTGAATCTGGCCTTGCCTCAAGCTCTTTTTGAACAATCTCAAGTACTTTCAACAACTTTGGATGTTTCCATCCCTCTTTATAAAGCCGATTTATCAAAACAACAGCAGACTTAAAATAAATATCTCTAAAAATGTTTTTCAAAGCCCTGGTTTTACTATTCTCCTCCTGTTCCCTTAGCCTAGCAATATACCTATGCAAAGCAAAAATCCCTTGTGTTTCAAGTAATTCAACTGCGTGCTGTACTTTCATTATTTCAGAAAGCAAACTTACGCTGCTAAAAAGAAATCCTTTCCGCTCACCTTTCGACAATCTTTTCATCAAATTTGCCTGAAGTAAGATCAATTCCTTTTTTGGCAAGTTCTTTCTTCTAATAACCTTCCACTCCTTCAACCGTTCAAGCCTTTCAGAAACAAAACGCTTCAACAATTGCTGAAGCTCCTTATATGGCTTAGGAAAACAAACCCTTATCCATTCAACCTCAATATCTTTTACATAAGGCTTAACATCGGGATCATCAACACTCCTAACCTCTATTTCCTCAATTGAAAGATTCTTTATAATTTCTTTTATCTTCTCAGCATCAGAACCAGGACTTGCTGTTAAACCAATTATCCTAGGATATTTCCCCTGTTTAATATATTCCTTTGCAATAAAAGCATATGCATAATCACCGACAGCCCTATGACATTCATCAAAAATCATTAAACAAACATCTCCAAGATTAACGGCTCCCTGCATTAAATCATTTTCAAGCGTTTGAGGCGTGTAGAATAGAACCTTTGCCTCTGCAAAGGCTTTTATTCTTTTCGCAGGCAAAACACTTCCTGTAAGCAGAGCAAATGCTTCATCTTCAAGAGCTAAATGTCGTTTAAAGTATTCATAGTGTTGCTGTATCAACGGCCTTGTCGGTGCAAGAAAAACAACTTTTGCATCTGGATAAACAGAAAGCCTATTTGCAGCAAGCATTAAAGCAATCGCGGTCTTTCCAAGTCCGGTTGGTAAAACAACTAGGGTATTATACCTTTTCGCTGTTTCAACTATTACTTTCTGATATCGCCTCGGCTGAAAGCCAACCAACATTTTTATATTAATCTCTTTCTTAGCAGAATCCCACCAAGAGAAAGGTCCTTTCTCAAATCGCTCAATTCCTGCTTTATTCCTTCAATCTCATTCCTTATTGCTTCAATTTCATCGAAAAGCGCTTCCACCTTATTGTATATATAATCTATTAAATCGTTTTCCTTCATTTTAGATAGCCTCCTAATCTTAACAAAAATGCAAGCAAAGCAAACGCAACATAAATCAAAGCAACAATGAAAACATTAAACCTCAACGAACCGCAAATATATCCAAAGATAAAACCACTTAAAATCAAAAACCATGGAAAATAAGGTGGCCTTTTTCTTTGCCAATACAAAAGCCTTCCAGTCATAAAACCAAAACACGCAATCACAACATAACTAATTATAGCATTTTTTGCAACCAACGCAATAATAAAACCAACTAAAAAAAGCAAAACCATTCCTTTTTCAGCCCATGTCAAACCCATTTTATCCACGCTCCTCAATTAAAATATAATAAATAATCCAAATTAAAATCCCTCCTATAAAAGCATAAATCCATGAATAAATCTTTGCTGATAAAATCAGCAGCACGTACACAAACAAACTACCAGCAGTCAGCACATATAAATTCCTGCTGCCGAAAAAAGAATAATGTCCATCTAAAGGCGGTATTGGTAAAAGCGTAAATAGGCAATAAATTAAATTCCATCTATAAATATCGTTGAATATAGGCAATCCAAGCGGCGTATACAAAACTAAATTTTTGAACAAGGAACCAAAAGCTAAACTTGCAATAGGCCCGCTTATTGCAACAACGCTAAGCATTGCATAGTTCAGACCATACCTAAAAGCACCAACCCTATATCTCGCTATCAAACTACAGGTTATGCCGCCAGGAACGATGATCCACCAAACTCTGCCTCCAGAAAGCAATGAAACAATCAATGCTGCAAGCAAACCATACCACCAAACTCTATACTCAACCTTTACGCCATAATGCAAACCAACAATCTTTTGAATACTAACATGAAAAACAATACTTACTAAAATAAAAGCAACAGCGCTCAACAATTCTCCTAAAGTAAAACGTCTAAAAGCATATATAAAACCAAAAACAGCAGCACTTATCAGAAAACCAACAACTTCATCTTTATTAAAACCAAAATCATGCTTTATCCTTGATAATAATTCCATAATTGTCATATTTCCAAGCTAAATATTAAATTTTTCCGCTTTCAATCAACTCAATAACATCTTCACAATGTCCTGCTCCTAAAACAGCAACAACAAGCTCGTGTCGTTCCATCAACCTACGCAGATTTTTCGCAATAAACCTATTCCTCTCCTCTATTAAAACCTTATAAACATTAGGATATCTCGTCCTCACATACGCGATTGCCTGTTTAATTACTTCTTTCGAAGGAACCTTACTAATATCTATCTTCATGCCTCTTCCCAAAAACAAACCCGCAAGCAAATCAAAAACAAACCTTAGCTTTTCCCTAAAAGTTATCTTACTAATAAGTCTCCTCAACGTTACTTCGATTCTCCTATCAACTAGATATATTTTTGCTCCAACTTCTTTTGCTGCATCTATCGCAGCAAGCATCTCACTTCCAGGCTTAACTCCAACAAGTTTTCCTAGCTTGGCTTCAACCCATGCACCAAGCGCATTCAAGATAAATCCCCTAAAGCCAAGATGCCTTATCTGCTCAAGCATTCCTGCTTTTCGTTTCTCAAACAAAGCAAGCAATCTTGCTTTGTCAAGTTCCAATGCAACGGCATCTGGCCTTTCACGCGAAATAATTCCCTTTGCCTCTTCAACGCTTTCTCTTGCAATATGTGATGTACCAACAACAACAAGATTCCTGTATCTTAATAACATACCTTTGTCCAGCCCCGAAAAATATATAAATATATTCAAACTTCAAATCTCAAAATGCTAAAGATGAAAAAAATATCCGAAACATACAACATGCATGTTTATACTGAAACTGGCGACTATTTTGGTGATATCGAAGAATGCATCCTTACGTCAACAAAAGTGTTTGGATGGAAAATAAAAGCAACAAAAACATCATTCTTGAGTAAAATCCTTGGTAGTGCAAAAGGCGTTATTGTGCCGCATCAGCTCGTAAAAGCAATAGGCGACATTATTATTATTTCAAAAGCTGCTGTTCCTTCAATTTCAACCGAGGAAAAGGAATGAAATCAATGAAGCTCGAACAGTATATAGATGCTCTTACCTTATTTAATTTCTTTTTCCTTAACAGAAAAACAAAAGAAGATTTTGAATTTTTCGAAGAATATCCCAACTAAGCTAACTCAAAGCAAACTCTCTAACTACTTCATATATGGGCCCTTCTGACGTTAATGTGCTTTTATACAGAACAAAATTCTTAACTTCAAAGCAAAGTCTTTCAATCTTAAATTCTCTTAGCTTTTCAACAAAACCCTTTTTATCCTTTATCCTTTTTATCCTCGCAATAGTTGCATGCGCCTTAAATTCTTTTTCATCGCCAAAAGGCAATTCTAAATCTATTTGCCTTCTCAAATCAACCAACTTATTGCTAGTATCAAAACCTGCCCAAAGAACTCTAGCAAACCGCTCACTTGGAAAAACACCAATGCTATCAATACACAACTTAAACGGCTTTATCTCTATCCGCTCCAAGCGCTTTACTAATTCACTAACAAACTCGTCCTTTACCTCGCCTAAAAATTTTATTGTTAAATGAATGTTTTCTCGCTTTACCCACTTAGCTAAAAGATATCTTGAAAATTCCCTTTTCACAAGCTCAAGATAATCCTTTATATGCTCTGGCAAATCAATTGCAACGAACAACCTCATCTAACATCCCTAATTCCCTTACTCGTTACAATAAAAACGCACTCTCCTTCTGGCAAATTCGGTGAATCAACAAGCTTAGCAACCCTTGTTCCTTTTTTACCCCTCCTCAAGTACAATCTAAAAGCTGAATTGTGCGCAACGACATTCCCACCAATAGCTTCTGTTGGATCACCAAAGAAAACATCTGGTTTTGCCATTACCTGATTTGTAACATAAACAGCAAGATTATGTTTATCAGCTAACTTCATCAGAACATGC